>Ga0169931_10015779_pt1 | contig 10077 bp, 9 predicted proteins | sample Kivu_15m_20L_FD_129675 | JGI IMG/M metagenome (GOLD analysis project Ga0169931, IMG submission 129675) | Freshwater microbial communities from Lake Kivu, Western Province, Rwanda to study Microbial Dark Matter (Phase II) - Kivu_15m_20L... | ecosystem: Environmental > Aquatic > Freshwater > Lake ... | reverse complement strand
GAGCAATTAATTGATCTTCCGTATCTTCCTGAACAGTAATAGCTTCTGATATTTCAGCGCTAACAAATTGAGTTCCAAATCCAAACTCATCCGCAATAATCTGAATAGTCTCCGCATCAATACGTTGGTTAATTGACGCAAAAATACCAAGAGACATACAAGCAGAAATAACTTGAGTTGGTTGAACATTCATCATCGATGCTAATTCAGACACCGTAACAAATTCGGTTAATTTTAAGATTTTTTCTTCAAGTTCTGCTTGTTCTAGCTCTTCCTGACGACGCTGAGAAACGATATCACGCTTCGCCCTTCTGTTTTTAGATGCTTTCGATTTTCCACCTTGGTTAGACAAGCGAGCTAAAGTTTCCTTTATTTCTTTTTGAATATCAAATTCTTTGATCTCTTGTTTCTCAACTTTTCCTTTTTGAGGACCTTTGTTAAATCCACCGGTACTAGGGCTATTGGAAACAGGATTTTCAACTTTTTTAATTCGCTTTCTTTTTCTTCGCTGATCTTCGGCTGATTCTGAAGGAGTCGACGATTTAGGTTTTTCAACTGGTAGTTCAATTTTTCCAAGAACAGTTGGACCCGATAAAACTTGACGTTCAACACGAATCGTTTCAATTTCTTCTGATTCAGCAACTTGATTTGGAGTTTCACTTTTTTCCTCCGAAACTATTTCTGGAGTTTTTTCCTCTACTTTTTCGGTTTCCTTAGCGCTTTTTTTGTCCGGTTTCGTTTTTTGATTCAAGGAAGCTAAATTAATCTTACCAACCACATTTACTTTAGGATTAGCATCTGTAGTTGAAGGCTCCAATACAGAACGCTTAATTTCCTCCAAGTTTATTGGCGCGTCTTCCTCATCATCAATATCTTCTTGAACAGGTTCAACTTCACGTGTCACTTTAATTGTAACAGTTTCCATTTTTTCCCTTCCTGATGTCGAATTTTTTGATTGTTCTTTCAATTCAACATCTGAAGCAAATTCAGCACGCAAAATCGACATTTGATCCTCTTCCAATTTTGTATTTGGATTAGAATCAATTTTTATTCCTTTGGACTCAAGAAATTCTACTAATGTAGAAACTCCTATGTTGAGTTCACTCGCCGCTTTTCCTAAACGAATTGGTTTACCAGCCATAATTTTTTAACCTTCTTTAATTCTATTCTAAATGACGAAACAAAATTTGTTATTCGAATTCCGATTTTAAAATTCGTAAAACTTCTTCTACCGTTTCATATTCTAAGTCAGTACGTTGAACCAAATCATCAATACCAATTTCAATAACTGCTTTTGCCGTATCACAACCGATAGCTTTCAATTCATCTAAAATCCATCCATCGATTTCATCAGCAAATTCTTCTAAGTCGACATCTTCAATATCCACTTCACCATCGCGATAAACATCTAATTCATAGCCACTCAATCGACCAGCTAATTTGATATTATTTCCTCCTTTACCGATTGCTAATGATACTTGATCCGGTTTTAAAAATACTTTAGCACGTTTATCACCTTCATTCAATTCAATAGAAGTGATTTTTGCAGGAGATAATGCTCTTTGAATGAGTAGTTGAGAATTTGTAGTAAAATTAATAACGTCAATATTCTCGTTCTTCAACTCTCTTACAATTCCATGAATTCGTGAACCTTTCATTCCAACACACGCTCCAACGGGGTCTACTCGGTCATCATAAGACTCAACAGCCACTTTTGCTCTTTCTCCTGGCTCACGAACGATTCGTTTAATCGTGATTAATCCGTCAAAAACTTCAGGAACTTCCAATTCAAATAAACGCTCTAAAAATTCCGGAGCTGTTCGAGAAAGAATAATTACTGGAGTTGAATTTCTCATGTCAACTTTTGCCACAACCGCACGAACATTTTCTCCTTTTTTGAAATAATCTGATGGAATTTGTTCAGATTTCGGTAAGATCAACTCATTTCCTTCGTCATCAATTACCAAAATTTCTTTTTTCCAAACTTGGTAAACTTCTCCAGTGATGATTTCTCCAACTCTTTCTTTGTAAGCTTTATATAAACTATCTTTCTCTAATTCCATGATACGAGAAATCAAGTTTTGACGTAATGAAAGAATGTTTCTTCTACCAAAATCAGCAAATTTGAATTCCTCCGTTACTTCTTCTCCAATTTCAAAATCCGGTTCAATCTTTATCGCGTCTGAATAAGCAATCTCCGTGTTAGGATCTTCAACTTCACCATCATCTACAATCTCTTTATTCAAGAAAATTTGAACGTCTCCTTTATCAATGTTCACAATGATATCAATGTGTTTATCCGTGTTGAATTTTTTCTTAAACATAGAACGAAACACATCTTCTAAGACATGCTGCATTGTTTGTTTATCAATATTTTTTAATTCTTTAAACTCTAAAAACGAGTCGGTTAATTCTGCATTATTCATAGATTGAATTTAATTGAACGATATTACAATTTTTGTTTCTTTTATTTGTTTAAAAGGAAGAATAATTTCTTCCACTATATTTTGTTTTTTCTTGGTTCCTTCGATTTTCTCTACTTTTTCATTTTGTAGTTTGATGAATTCTTCTTCCACTTCTACCAACTGACCTTCCACTTTTTTCCCTTCAGCGGTCGTTACTTTTACACGCTTACCTCTGTGTTTGCGGTATTGATTCCAATGTATCAATGGTCGATCTAGTCCTGCAGATGAAACATTTAATTCAAAATCTTCTTTTTCACGATCCAAATTCTTTTCAATGTTTCTAGAAACTGAAATACATTCTTCGATCGAAACACGTCCCTCTGTTTTGTCAATGGTTACGTGGATAACATTAGACGCACTGATTGAAAGATCAACCAAATAAAGTTTCGCATCCAATTCTTGCATGCGTTCTTCAATCAATTTCACCACTTTTTTCTTGTCAATCATAGGGTAATAAAAGAGGGGACTTTCGTCCCCTCGTTCATGTTTTAAATAAATGTGATGCAAATATACGGTGGATGATTGAATTTTCCAAATAAAATTGGATTAATTTCGCGGAAAACTGTGAATTTATGCTAATTGAACTTGGCGACAAAATCATTTCCACTCAAATTTTTGAAAAAAAGTTTGTTTGCGATCTTAATCTGTGCAAAGGTGCTTGCTGTGTTGAAGGAGATGCAGGTGCGCCACTAAACTGGGAGGAAGTGAAGACTATTAAACAAGATCTTGAGAAAATCAAGCCTTTCATGCGACAAGAAGGTATTGAAGTAATCGAAAATTCGGATGTTTACTATTTAGACGAGGAAGACGAGCCTGTAACATCTCTTGTTAATGAAAAGGAATGTGTTTTTGTTCAGTTCGAAGATGGAATTGCGAAATGTGCTATTGAACAAGCTCATAAAGAAGGAGTAACCGACTTTAAAAAACCAATCTCGTGTCACCTCTACCCGATTCGCTTGAAAAAATTTAATGATTATACAGCTATTAACTACGAAGAATGGGCAATTTGCAAACCTGCTTGCAGCTGCGGAGAACAATTAAATGTTCCGGTTTTTAAATTTTTAAAAGAACCGCTTGTTCGAGCATTTGGTAGTGAATTCTACCAAGAACTAGAGCAGGTAAGCCAAGAGATTTAAACTAACGCTTTCTCCAAATCTTGAATTAAATCATCTGCATCTTCAATTCCTACGCTTAATCGCACCAAGGAATCTACTACTCCACTTTGCTCTCTAATTTCTTTTGGAATGGATGCATGTGTCATTGTTGCTGGATGACCAATTAATGATTCAACTCCACCCAAAGATTCTGCTAAAGCAAATAAATGAACCTTCTTAACAATGTCTAAAGCATCTTCTAGTTTATTTCCTTTGAGTGTAAATGAAATCATTCCTCCGAAACCACGCATTTGTTTTTTTGCAACATCGTGATTTGGATGAGTTTCAAATCCTGGCCAATATACCTTATCAATTTTAGGATGATTTTTCAGGAAATTAGCTACCTTTTCTCCGTTTTCACAATGGCGTTGAACACGCAAATGCAAGGTTTTTATTCCACGAAGCACCAAGAATGAATCCATCGGTCCAGTAACAGCGCCGGAAGAATTTTGAATGCGATACATTTCTTTCGCGATTTCGTCATCTGAGGTAATCAATGCGCCCATTACAACATCTGAATGTCCGCCCAAATATTTTGTAACAGAATGCATTACGATATCAGCACCTAAATCCAACGGAGTCTGCAAGTATGGCGTTGCAAAAGTATTATCAACACATAACCACGCTCCGCATTTTTTGGCGATTTTCGACATTGCTTCAATATCCACGATATTCATCATTGGATTTGTGGGTGTTTCAACCCAAATGATTCTAGTTTTAACATTTACCAAAGCCTCAACCTCAGCTGGGATTTGCATGTTCACAAAGTGAAATTTGATTCCATACTTCTCAAAAATTGTTTTAAAAATTCGATAAGATCCACCGTATAAATCATTGGTAGAGATTACCTCATCACCGGGATTTAGCATTTTTATTACACAATCTATCGCAGCCAATCCTGAACCAAAACAAGCTCCGTATTTTCCATTTTCAATTGCGGCAATATTCTGTTCTAGCACATGTCTCGTCGGATTTAAAGTTCTTGAATATTCATACCCTTTGTGATTTCCTACTCCTTCTTGAACGTATGTAGAAGTTTGGTATATCGGTGTCATGATAGCTCCGGTTGCTGGATCCGGTTGAACACCTGCATGTATGGCTTTGGTTGCAAATTTCATTGTTAATTTTTTGGTAAAATTAAAATTTCTTTTCGTTGAATGATGAAAAATTCTTTGTAAATTCAGTAATAAATTTTTAAATGAACAATACAGAATTAGGCTCGCTCGGAGAACAAATGGCTTGCGATTACATCCGAAAAAAAGACTTTCAAATCCTTGATCGAAATTACCGTTTTAAAAAAAATGAAATTGATATTGTAGCCAAAAAAGACAATCAATTGATAATTATTGAAGTTAAAACCCGACAAACTGCAGAAATTGGCGAGCCATGGCAGGCAGTTACCAGAAATAAACAAAAGCAAATTATTCAAGTTGCTAATCAGTACATTCAAACAAAAAAAATTGAGCTAGATACTCGCTTTGATATTATATCTATTGTACATAATTCTTATCGAACAGAACTAACCCATTTGGAAGGCGCATTTTACCCGCATTGGTAAGTCAAGTCTTTTGGCTATCTTTGTTGACTATAATTTAATCCCATGAGACAATTATTTATTACATCCATTGCGCTAACTTTTACATTTTTTAGTTTAGGCCAGTTTGATATTTCTTATGAAAAAGTAGGTGAATTAAAACTGGGTTCTAGTGTTCAGGATGTTGAGAAATTAAGCGGCACAACATTCACCATGCCCATTGATGATTTTGAAGCAAAATTTAATACTTCGGTAAAAGGCAATACTTTTCAAATCACGTTTCAAGAAAAAGAAGTTGACAAAGTTAAATCAATGATATTGCAAAGAATAGCAACCAAAGACCCGAAATACAAAACCAAGGAAGGTGCAAAAGTTGGCATGTCAAAAACAGAACTTCTCGATCTGTATAAAAATTTTTACAGTTATCAAATGCATCGTTCGTATGACGATGAAACTTGGACCTATTCAACCAATAAATTTGTTTTTGACATAGATAAAAGATATAACGAAACAGAAGTGAATTTTGAGGATTTTACTGAATATAGAATTCTCTTCTACTTAGAAAATGATATTGTTACTGAAATTGCTGTTTTGAATGGTTACTTTTTATAACTGTTAACCGACATACCATACTATGATTAAAAAAAACAAACCAGAAGAATCCAGAAAATCGACAGTTAAAAAACCTGCTTCAAAATCTTTTACTGAAAAACCAAAATCCAAAAAAGAAGAGGAGAAGGGGGTTAACGCACGAGATAAAAGAAAGTATATTGAATTCAAGCAACGTGTCAAAAAGGGAGATCCACTTCCTTCTTTTAATGAGGATGCCATTCGACTGAATAAATACCTTTCAAATGCGGGTGTTTGTTCACGTAGAGAGGCGGATGTACTTATTCAAACAGGTGTTGTAACTGTTAACGGGGATGTTATCACTGAATTAGGCTACAAAATTAAGCCAGATGACGTTGTTCAATACGATGGTGAAACAATTAATGCGGAGAAAAAACGCTATGTTTTACTGAACAAACCAAAAGGATTCATCACTACAATGGATGATCCAAGAGGGAGAAAAACAGTAATGTCGTTGGTCAAAAAAGCATGTCGAGAACGAATTTATCCGGTAGGTCGTTTAGATCGCGAGACAACCGGTCTCTTGCTTTTTACAAATGATGGTGACATGGCGAAAAAATTAACGCATCCACGCTATCAAGCACGAAAAATTTACCACGTTGAAACGGATAAACCGATTAAAAAAGAAGCCTTAGAAAAGTTACTAAGTGGAGTAGTGTTAGAGGATGGTAAAACCAGTTGTGACAAGGCAACTTATGTAGAGGGAGGAACAGATCACGAGGCAGGAGTTGAACTTCATTCAGGAAAAAACAGAATTGTCCGAAGGTTATTTGAAGCGTTAGGATACAAAGTAGTGAGACTTGATCGTGTGCAATTTGCGAGTTTGACAAAAAAAGATTTACCTCGAGGAATGTATCGTCACCTAACAGAACAAGAAGTTGCATTTCTAAAAATGACTAAATGAGAATAACCGTTTTCATAGGATTACTAGTTTTAATTTTCTCTTGTAAATCGAAAAGCAACGAAAATGAACAGGCAAAGTCAAATCATCCTTATGTTAACTATTTTTATCCCTACGATAGTACGCCTAGAATTTATTGTTACCGAAATATTGCGAACGGATTAGACGAAGAATTTCACCGGATTTATGCGATAAAAGATCAAAAGGGACATCATATTATTGTGGAAAAGTATGCTTCAAATGGAAGAATCATAGAGGCGTTGAATTACAACTACGATTCACTTAACATTATAGATCATATGGTGGTTGATCGTAATAATCATAAAAATTCAGCACCATTAATAAAAAATAAAATGATTCCATGGAACGACAAAGAAAAAGTTTGGTTTTGGTCAGAATATCCAAGTCATTTTGATTCAACAATAGTTATTAATGAGTTAAAGCGAAGGGTAATGAAAAAAGATATAAATATCACCGTTTTAGAGGATGAGTCTAGAAAAGCAATAGTTTTCAGTGATTTTCGACAAATGACCTTAAAAAATATTTTCACTTTAAAAACAATTCAATCAATTAGCACAACGGGAGAATCAATTTTTGCGGAAGGTTTTGGTCTCATTGAATTTTATTCAAAGAATAAGGTGGCACATTTTAAGCTTGAAAAAGTTATTTCCCAAAAGGAATGGATTCAATTTATTAGACAATGAACAGACTAATTTCTTTACTGTTTTTCTTTTTTCTAATTGGATTTAATTTGACTGTGGCTCAAATTAAAACCTCATTTCTTGAGAATGAGAGCTTTTCAGGAAAACGAAAAAAGCCAAAGAATTCAATGGCAAAAGGGACTGGATTTGTTTATTGGGGATATAATCGATCAGCATATACCAGAAGCACAATACACTTCGAAGGAGCTGGTTATGATTTTTCTTTAAAAGGAGTAAAAGCAAAAGATCGGCCATCTACAACAATTGGTGAATATTTCAATCCAGCCAAAATTACGGTACCCCAGTTCAATATTCGAGCTGGCTATAATTTTAAAAACTATTGGAATATCTCATTGGGTTATGACCATTTGAAATATGTCATGGTTCATGGTCCTGAATATTTATTAAATGGGAAAATCAGTAGCGGAATAGATGCAAGTTGGTCAGGGAACTTAAGTGATAAAATAGTTGTTACAAATGAAAATGACTTTCATTACGAGAATTCAAATGGGATGAATTACATTCGTTTAGAATTGACGAATGTTAGAAATATCGTAAGAAACAGAATGGATAATTTTACAATGAGTTATCTGCTAGGAGTTTCAAGTGGGGCAATCTTATCTTTCAATGATTTTACCTTTGGAGGAAAGAAAGATGTATCAACAGTTTCTTTATCAGGAATGGGGATTTCAGGACATGCAGGAATGCGCTTTGAATTTTTCAAGCATGTATTTCTTCAAACCAATGTAGCAACTGGTTTTATTCGTCAAATGAGCGTTCGAACAAGAGCCAATGAATATAGTGCCGTGGCCCGACAAAGCTTAGGCTACATCGAAGGGAATATTGTATTGGGCGCATTGTTTTACATACGCCCAACCAATTCATGCGATAGTTGTCCGGTATGGCATTAATCCTTTTTACCGGCTAATTTAAAATCAATTTTATAATAGAATATTGGCAATCTTCCTAATTGTTGCTTTTCTGCAATCGGGTCTGACGTATCATTCGGATCTAGTCGAGGAGCATAAGCTAAGCTCAATAAGTTTTTTGTATTAAGAAGATTAACCAAGTCTAGTCCAAATTCATGGGTCAACTTCTTGGTATTCATCCTCCAGCTAATTTTTAAATCAACACGGAAATAATCTGCAAAAGTTCGTTCATTGAATAAAGAATCTTGAAATAAAATTTCTTTCGAATCCATTGTTTGAGCAATATCTACAAGTCCATAACGACGTCCACCAGCTCGTGTAATTTTTGTTCCCAATCCAATAATTTGATTTTTTGAAACTTTAAATTCTTTTCCTGCCAAGACATTCCAAACATATGATAAATCAATATCTTTTGAAATATTTGCACCTTTGTACGAAGTGTTTCTCCAAATGCCATCAGATGCAAGGTATTTAGAATCATATATACTCGCAGAAACCATGAAAAAGAAACTCTTACTGAAGTACTTCTGCAACGTAAACTCTAAACCGTAATTTATACCTTTTCCATTATTTAATAAACTGTCATTTGGAAACACTCTTGAAAATCCTCCACCTGCATTTACCAGAGAAAAAGAATTAGGATTAGCACTAATTGGAAGATTATATAAATATTGGTAATATGCCTCAGTTCTGAAATTCAGTCCAGGGCCGAAGGATTTTTCATACCCCAAACCAGAATGTAAACTTCTCGAAAAATCCATTTTTAAATTGTGAGCAATCCCATCATTGTTAGGGTCATACATATAAGTATAATACGGCTGGGTCTGACTATGCAAACCTGCCCCGGCGAATATCGCTTGATCTCCTTTCATTCGATATTTCCAACCAAGTCTTGGTTCAAAGGCACTCACGCTGTTGCTTAATGAAAAATATTGTGCATGAGCTCCAGCGGTCAAATCCATTTTATCGCTCATTTTCCATTTCCATTGCACAAAAGGTTGAACTAATACTCCCATGCCATTGTAATCCCATCTTGTTTTCCAACTATTTCTATTGTCTAAATCATTTAAAACGGAGTCAAGTAAATTGAAGGACATTACATCAAAATTAACCCCTGCCTTTAGAAGGTGTTGCTTACTTATTTTATGATTGACTGCAAAATATCCAGATAATTTCATGGTTCTGAAATCATAGCCTAACATTTGATAGGAGCTATCTACTTGAATGGTGGTATCTGCATTAGTTATGTTCAATGTTCGATGTAAATATTCATGTCTTGTATGTTGCTCCTCACGAGAACCTGAAAGAGTTGCGCTAATGTATGTTTTTTCATTCAGTGACTTTTTATAGGTTAAACCAGAAACATACATGCTAGTACCGAAAAACTGATCGCGATCTCCTTCTCCATAAAACTCCGTTGAATATTTTGTTTGTTCAGAGATCATAATATCAATATCACTTTTTCCTCCCATTCCCCACCAAGAGAGCTGACCTCCTTTTTTCAATTTCCAATTGAATTTAAATGCCCCATCCCCGTAGACTGGAACAGCATCTGTACCCAATGAAACACCAAGTTTCTGAAAAATTGCCAAACTGGAGTAACGACCCATTACCAAATAGCTTGAATTTCCATTTTTTCCCAGAGGGCCTTCCGCCAATACTTCAGTTCCAAATAATCCAAATTGACCGGTAAACTCATGCTGATTGTTATTTCCATTGCGCAATTTCAGGTCAAAAACACCTGAAGTACTGTTTCCATATTC
>Ga0169931_10015778_pt1 | contig 10078 bp, 8 predicted proteins | sample Kivu_15m_20L_FD_129675 | JGI IMG/M metagenome (GOLD analysis project Ga0169931, IMG submission 129675) | Freshwater microbial communities from Lake Kivu, Western Province, Rwanda to study Microbial Dark Matter (Phase II) - Kivu_15m_20L... | ecosystem: Environmental > Aquatic > Freshwater > Lake ... | reverse complement strand
GAGGTGTCCGCGCACACCGGCTTTCCCGAGATGCTCGACGGCCGGGTGAAGACCCTGCACCCGAGGATCCACGGCGGCCTGCTGGCGCGGCGCGACTCGCGCGAGCACATGGCGCAGCTGGACCGCGCGGGCATCCCGCCCATCGACCTGCTCGTGGTCAACCTGTATCCGTTCCAGGCGACGGTGGCCAACCCGGATTGCCCCCTCGAGGAGGCGATCGAGAACATCGACATCGGCGGCCCGGCGATGCTGCGCGCGGCGGCGAAGAACTATGGCGGGGTTGCGGTGGTCGTGGACCCGGCCGACTACGCGCGTGTCCTGGAGGAAATCCGCGCCACCGGAGCTGTGGCCGAGTCGACGCGCTTCATGCTGGCGAAGAAGGTATATGCGCACACTGCGGCGTATGACGGCGCCATTGCCAATTACCTCAGTTCGCTGGACGCGGAAAACCGGCGCCGCGCCTTTCCCGATGTGCTCAACCTGCAGCTGTTCAAGCGCCAGGACATGCGCTACGGCGAAAACCCGCACCAGGCCGCAGCGTTCTACCGCGACGCCCACCCGGTACCCGGGGGTATCGCTAGTTTCTCCGTCCTGCAAGGCAAGGAGCTTTCGTACAACAACATCGCGGACTCGGACGCCGCGTGGGAGTGCGTCAAGAACTTCGCCGAGCCCGCCTGCGTCATCGTCAAGCATGCCAATCCCTGTGGCGTGGCGACTGGCGAGAGTCTGCTCGCGGCTTACCGCAAGGCTTTCGCGACTGACCCGACCTCCGCTTTCGGCGGCATCATTGCGTTGAATCGCGCGCTGGATCGTGCCACCGCCGAGGCGATCGGCAAGCAGTTCGCCGAGGTCATCATCGCCCCGCGCGTCGAGCCGGCGGCGCGCGAACTCTTTGCCGCCAAGCAGAACCTGCGCGCACTCGAAGTCCCGCTCGCGCACGACCTCCAGGCCCACGATTTCAAGCGCGTAGGCGGCGGCCTGCTGGTGCAGTCGAGCGACGCGGCAAACCTTGAGCGCCGCGCGCTGAAGGTGGTGACGAAGCGCCAGCCCGACGAAGCGCAATGGAACGACCTGCTGTTCGCCTGGAAGGCGGCGAAATTCGTGAAATCGAACGCCATTGTGTTCTGCCGCGGCGGCGCCACACTCGGCGTTGGGGCGGGCCAGATGAGTCGCATCGACAGTGCCCGCATTGCCTCCATCAAGGCGGCCGGCGCAAAACTCGCGCTGGCGGGCTCGGTGGTGGCATCGGACGCGTTCTTCCCCTTCCGCGATGGCCTGGACGCAGTGGTGGACGCGGGTGCTATCGCGGTCATCCAACCGGGCGGCAGCGTGCGCGATGACGAGGTGATCGCCGCTGCGGATGAGCGTGGCGTGGCGATGGTGTTCACCGGCGTGCGTCATTTCAGGCACTGAGCGGCGACGGGCGCGACCATGAAACTCCTGGTCATCGGTTCGGGCGGCCGCGAGCATGCACTGGGCTGGAAGCTGGCGCAAAGCCCGAAGGTGCAGAAGGTATACATCGCTCCGGGCAACGGCGGCACGGCGACCGAGAACGGGCTGGAGAACGTCCCCATCACCGCGATTCCGGAACTGGTTGCGTTCGCCCGGAAGGAGCAGATTTACCTGACCGTGGTCGGACCAGAAGCGCCGCTGGCCGAGGGCGTGGTGGACGCCTTCCTGGCCGTGGGCCTGCGGATCTTCGGCCCGGTGCAGGCCGCCGCCCAACTGGAAGCCTCCAAGGACTTCGCCAAGAGCTTCATGCAGCGGCACGGCCTGCCCACGGCGAGGCACGCGACCTTCACCGATGCGCACGCCGCGCGCGCCTACGTCGACAAGGAAGGTGCGCCGATCGTCATCAAGGCCGATGGCCTCGCCGCCGGCAAGGGCGTGGTTGTCGCGCAGACGCTCGACGAAGCGAAGGCCGCGATCGACGCCTTCCTGGTCCAGGGAAAACTCGGCGATGCCGGCGCGCGCGTGGTGATCGAGGAATTTCTCGATGGCGATGAGGCCAGCTTCATGGTGATGGCCGACGGCGTGCACGCGTTGCCGCTTGCCACCAGCCAGGACCACAAGCGGCTGAGGGATGGCGACCAGGGTCCCAACACCGGCGGCATGGGGACCTACTCCCCCGCACCGGTCGTGACCCCGCAGCTGCACGCGCGCGTCATGCGCGAAATCATCCAGCCGGCCATTGCCGGCATGGCGAAGGACGGCGTTCCGTACAAGGGTTTTCTTTACGCCGGACTGATGATCGACCGGTCCGGCAATCCGAAAACGCTGGAGTTCAATTGCCGCCTTGGCGATCCTGAGACCCAACCGATCATGATGCGCCTGAAGTCGGACCTGCTCGATCTCCTCGAGCATGCCGTCGAGGGCACGCTGGACCGCGCCACTGCCGATTGGGACCGGCGATCGGCCTTGTGCGTGGTGCTCGCCGCGGCGAATTATCCCGACGAGCCGCGCAAAGGCGACCCGATCAAGGGCCTGCCGCGCCCGACCGATGACTGCCGGGTGTTCCACGCCGGCACGAAACTCGATGGCAAGGCAATTGTCACCAGCGGGGGGCGCGTGCTGGGAGTCGCCGCACTGGGTGACTCCCTCAACATGGCCCGCGCTCGCGCCTATGAGTCGGTCGAGGCGATCGGGTTCGACGGCATGCAGTATCGCAAGGACATCGGCCACCGCGGCATGAAGAAGGGCTGACCCCCGTGGACATCCGGGCCGTCCGCGACTACTTCTACGGCTTGCAGGAGCGCATCGTGCGCGCGCTGGAGTCCCTGGACGGCGGCCGGTTCCACACCGATGCCTGGGAGCGCCCGGAGGGCGGCGGCGGGACCACACGGGTCCTTGAAGGCGGCGCGGTGTTCGAGCGCGCCGGCGTCGCGTTCTCCCATGTCTCGGGAACGCAACTGCCGCCCTCGGCGAGCGCCTCGCGCCCGCAGCTTACCCGCCGCGGCTTCGAGGCTGCCGGTGTGTCGCTGGTCCTGCATCCGCAGAACCCCTATTGCCCCACGGTGCACATGAATGTGCGTGTGTTCACCGCAACCAAGGCGGGGGAGAAGGCGGTGTGGTGGTTCGGCGGCGGCATGGACCTCACGCCCTACTACGGCTTCGAAGACGATGCGCGGCATTTTCATGCGACCTGCCGACGCGCACTGGATTCGCGAGGGGTCGAACGCTACGCCCGCTACAAGAAGTGGTGCGACGAGTATTTTTTCCTGAAGCACCGCAACGAGCCGCGCGGCATCGGCGGTATCTTCTTCGACGACCTGGCGGAGCCGGACTTCGACGGCGCCTTCGCGCTCGTTCGCTCCGTGGGAGATCACTTCCTCACCGCCTATACGCCGATCGTCGAGCGGCGCCGTGGCCTGCCCTACGGCGAGCGCGAGCGCGAATTCCAAGCCTGGCGGCGAGGACGCTACGTCGAGTTCAACCTGGTGTTCGATCGCGGCACGCTGTTCGGCCTGCAGTCGGGCGGGCGGACCGAATCCATCCTGATGTCGATGCCGCCCCGGGTGGCCTGGCGCTATGACTGGCGCCCAGCGCCGGGTTCGCCGGAAGCGGCCCTGTTCACCGACTTCCTCAGGCCCCGCGACTGGGTCTAGCGGCTGGTCAAGCTCAGGGCAGCTCGGCCCCGAGACGGTGGTGCCTTTGCGCATCCGCGGCACGCCCGTCCCGATCGGCCAGGCGAGCGAGCGCGAGGTGCGCCGCGCGCGAGTTCTCGAAGGAAAGGCTCGCCTCCAGGTAGTCGCGCGCCTTGCCCCACAAGCCCGACTGCTTGCACAACCGGCCCAGGGTCAGCAGCAGCCGCGCGTCTTGCGCATGAGCCGGCAGCCAGCGCTCGGCGCGTTCCAGCCGAGCACGCGCCTCTCGCTCCAGCGACTGTGGCTCCAGGAACGGCAGCTCGGCGTACTGCGTCACCAACGCTTCGCTCCAATCCGAGTTCAAGCTGCCCTCGAGAATCTCGCGTGCCAGCGCCGCTTCGCCCAGAGCAGTGGCGTGACCCGCCGCAGCGGCCGCCACACGCAGATGCACCCGGTCGGGGCCCGGGACCTTGCGCCAGCAGGCCTCCAGCGGCGCGCGGTCGCCGGCGGCGCCCGCCAGCATCTCGATATGCGCCTGCACACGGTACTCTTCCGCGATCGCCGGCGCGATCGCCGCGCGCTTACCCAGCATGGAGGCCAGGCGGAGCACCTCTTGCCAGTTCTGCCCGCCGCGCTCGGCGCGCAGCAGCATCCTCGCCGCGGCAATATTGCGCGGCCCGGCGCCATGCAGGCTGCGCAGCGCGTCGCGCGCGCCGCGGAAGTCTCGTTCGTCCAGCGCCAGTTCGGCTTTCGTGAGCAGCATCGCCGCCTGCATCGGCTCGCCTGCCTTCCCTGCGCGCTCAAGCCAGAGATCGCGCCGCTCGCGCTGCCGGAGCTGGTGTGCAGCGCGCGCCGCGATCAGCGCCGCAAGCCCCGGGACTGCGCCCGACTCCCAGGCGAGCATGGCTTCCTTTTCGGCGCGCGCATAGCGGCCTTCGTAGTAAGCCTGAAGCGCTACGGCCAGCGCGAGCTGGGCCTCGTCGCGGCGGCGGCGCTCTCGGTAGGCGCGCACCTGGGCCGGCAACGCGAGCGTATGGCTCACCAGCTGCACCGCGAGATACAGGACCGCGAACACCGCCAGCAAGGCCGCGGCGAACAGCACCAGCGACGCCTCGACTTTCCAGGGCGGAATCACGAGCACCACGACGCCCTCGCTGACGCGACCGACCACCGCCAGCGACACCGCGGCAGCAAACACCGCGACCAGCCAGAACAATCCCCTCATGGCTTCAGCCGCGGGCTCACTTGGGCTCGCGCCGCGCCTTGAAGCCACGCACCGCTTCCAGGCTCTCGCTGATGGACGGGGCCTCGAAGCTGAGCGTGGCTGCCGACAGCTGCTTCAGTTGCGCCAGCGCTGCCTGCGCGGGCCGGGATCGCGCGTCGAAATAGCGCTGGATCCAGGTCTGGGCCGCGCGCAGGTCCTCGCGATAGCCGGCCTCATTGCGCGTCAGGAGCGACAGCCGCGCGTTGAGCAGGCGCAGTTTCAGGTTTTCGCGCAGAAAGTAGGCCTGCGCCGGCGGCACCACCGGCGGCTCCTCGCCCTCGATCCTGCGCACCACTACCAGCTGGCGCAATTCCTGCCACAGTTCCGCGCCGAGCCGCTCGATCATGCCCGGCGCAGCCGCGGGCTTGGCCGACTTCGAGGCCGGCTCGCGCGCGGCACGCTCGTCGTAGGCCAGGGGCAGCGAGTCGACGGCCGCCACCAGTCCGTCCAGTCGCAGACTCATGCCGGGCAGATCCAGCGTGGGAAGCGACTTTAGGCGATCGATGTCCCGTGCGAGGGCGCGGCGCAACGCAAGAAACTGCGGGCGATCCGATCGCGTCAACCGGCTCTCGGCCAGTTGCAGCGCCAGCAGCGCCGCGCGCACATTTCCCGAGAGTTGCAACTGTTGCTGGGCGATGGCAAGCACCTGCTCGATTTCTGCCAACTGCCACTCGTCGCGATTGCGTGCCAGCTCCTGGTACAGCGCCTCCAGCGCCGACTGCTGTGACTGGGACTCGACCAAACGTGCTTCGAGCAGGCCGATGCGGGACTGCGCCTCGCGCAGCCCGTCCTGCGCGAGGCGTACTGCGGCGCGCGCCTCCTTGCCCTCGGCCTCGACGGTGCGCAGGCGCCTGGCCAGTTCCTCCTGCGTCGAACCGATCCGGCTTCGCGTATCCAGCCACAGTGCGGAGACCACGGCCGCAAGGACCAGCAGCGCCAGTGCGAAGAGGCGCAGCCGAAACCGGCTCCACGCCAGGTCGTCGGTCCCCGCTTGCGATGCGCCGGGCTGCTGCATGGGTTCGCTCATGGCTGTTCGTTTCCCTGCGCGAAGTATGCCACCAGCGCCGAAAGTATTTCGTCGTCGCCGGGCCCGGCCACGACCACGCGCGCAATCCCGGCATCCCGCGCTTGCTCGGCAACTCTGGGATGCGGAACGAACAACGGCGTGGACCGGACATGGCTTGCGCCGGGCGCTTGCACCATGGCCAGCAGGTTCGACAGCGCCTCCGCAGAATTGACGGTCACTGCATGCACCTCGCCGCGCGCCCATGCGGACAGCAGTGGCCCCGGATCGGCCTGCGGCCGGATCCTGCGGTAGCACGGTGCGTACTCGACGATCGCCCCGCGAGCCAGCAACGCGTCGCGCAGCACCTCCCGTCCGCCCTCGCCGCGAATGATCGCCACGCGGCGGCCGCGCACCGCGTCGAATGCCGCCATGGCGAGCAAGGCCTCGCTGTCGGAGCGGCCCTTCGGCGCGATGACATCCCGCACGCCGTACGCGTTCAGCAGCCGGCGGGTCCCCGCACCCACCGCGGCGGCGCGCACTTCGCCTGGCCAGGGTCGCCCGAGAAGCGCCAATCCCCGCTGAGCGGAGTTGGCGCTGATGAAGATGGCCCAATCGAAGGATTCGAGGCGGGCCAGGACCGCGCGCGCCGGGCCGGCATCGACGGGGTCGGCGATCTCGATCGCGGGAAACAGGATCGCCGCGCCGCCGGCCTCGCCGATCAACCCTGCCAGCGTCGCGGATTGGTGGCGCGGCCGCGTGACAACGATGCGACGGCCCGCGAGCGGGCCGCTCATGGTCCCAGCGCCGCCAGGATCTCCTCCGCGCCATGCGAACGCAAAAGCGCGGCAGCTCGCTCGCCCAATCCTTCGGGGTCCGCGGCCGCACCCTCACAAGCCGCGCGCGCAATGCGCTTGCCGTCCGGCGCCGCAACCAGCGCGCGCAGGCTCAGGACATCCCCGGCGAGTACCGCATGAGCTGCAAGCGGGATCGCGCAGTTCCCGCCCAGCGCGCGACTGACTGCGCGCTCCGCCCGGACGCATGCGCTGGCAACCGGGTCGGCCAGCGCCCCGGCAAGTGCACGCACTCCGCCCCGGGCGATCAGGCATTCGATGCCGAGCGCGGCCTGTCCTGGCGCTGGCAGACTCTCTTCCAGGGAAAGCCGGCTGCGGATACGGCGTTCCAGGCCAAGGCGAACGAGGCCCGCTGCGGCGAGCACCACCGCGTCGCAAGCGCCGCCGTCGAGCTTCGCAAGGCGGGTCTCCACGTTGCCGCGCAGCGGCCGGATGACCAGGTCCGGGCGATTCGCCGCGATCTGCGCCTGACGCCGCAGACTCGAGGTGCCCACCGCCGCGCCACGGGGCAGGTCGGCGAGCGAGCCGAAGCGCGTCGACACGAAGGCATCCCGCGGGTCCTCGCGGTCGCAGATTGCGGCCAACGCAAACCCCGCCGGCAGCTCGGCTGGCATGTCTTTCATGGAATGCACCGCCAGGTCCGCTCGACCCTCGGCGAGCGCCGCCTCCAGTTCCTTGATGAACAGGCCCTTGCCGCCTTCCTTGGCGAGCGAAACCTCGAGCAACTCGTCGCCGCGCGTGCTGAGCGCGAGCAGTTCGACGCGCAGTGCGGGGTGCGCGCGCTCCAGGCGCGCCTTGACATGCTCGGCCTGCCAGAGCGCCAGGCGGCTGCGCCGGGTGGCGATCACCATCCGCTCAGCCACGCCAGTTCTCCGCGACCAGGTCCTTCACCGCCTGCCACTGCCGGCGGCTGACCGGCGGGCGCTCCTCCAGCCCCTCCAGCACCACCTCCCAGTGCGGCTCATCGTCCTGCGCGCCGGCGCGCTCGAAACCGCGGATCGCGGCGCGCGACACCAGGCAGTTGAGGTGAATGCGCACGAACTGCTCCGCGAACTCGCGCTCCAGTTGCACCAGAGGCTCCTCGATCAGGTGTTCGCCAGCACGCGTGCGCAAAGTCACGTACTTCAACTCGGCCTTGAAGTAGATCACGTCCCTTACCGGCACCAACGAGATGCGGTTTCGCTCCGCGACGGAGAAGTACTCCCGCGCGCGGGACGATGCGCGCTCGAGGCTGGCCAGCCGCGCCGGGCCCGCCCCGACGGCCTTCTTCAGAGCCGCCGCAAGGCGCTGCGCTCGCACCGGCTTGAGGAGGTAGTCCAGCGCGTTCAGTTCGAAGGCCTCGACGGCGTGGCGCTCGTGTACCGTGACGAAAATCACCGCCGGCGCCACGGGTAGCTTGGCGAGGTGCCGAGCCACCTCCAGGCCGGCCAGGCCCGGCATCTGGATGTCCAGCAGGAGCACGCGGGCGTCGGAGCCGGGCAGGCGCTCCAGCACCTCGATGCCATTGGCGGCCTCCCCGGCAACCACCGTGGGCACCTCCGCAGCAACATCGGCCAGCGGCGCCTTAGTGCGTTCGCGCGCGCGAGCCTCGTCATCCGCGATGAAAATGCGCAGTGGACCGGCAGATGCCGCGGGAAGGCTCATTTCGCGCCGGAACGGTAGGGAATCTCGATCTCGACGCGGCAGCGTCCGCGCGCCACCTGCGTCTCCAGCCGCGCCTCGGAGTCGAAGAACAGGTTCAGGCGCTCGCGGATGTTGTCCAGCGCCATGTGATTGCCTTCGCGGTGCCCGGCGGCACTCTGCGCGACGCCGTCCTGCAAATGCGCGTTCTCCACCACCGCCAACACGCGGTCGCCGCGGCGCTCGATGCGCACCTGCACGTCGCCCACGCCGGTCGCCGGCTCGACACCGTGGTAGATCGCGTTCTCGAGGATCGGCTGGAGCAGCAACCGCGGCAGCAGCGCGTCCAACGGTGCGCCGTCCAGTTCCCAGGTCATGCGTAGCCGCTCCCCCAGGCGCAACTGCTCGACCGCGGCGTAGCGCTCCACCAGCGCAATCTCGTCGGCGAGGCGCACGAGGCTGCGGCCATCGGACATCAGCGCGCGAAACAACTCAGCCAGGTCCTCGAGGGCGTGCTCGGCGCGCTTCACATCCTTGCGCATCAGCGAGAGCACCACGTTCAGGCTGTTGAACAGAAAATGCGGCCGGATCCGCGACTGCAGGGCCTTCAGGCGCGCCTCGGCCAGCGCCGGCGAAAACGCGCGCTGGTGGACGCGCAGATAAACGAGCAACAGGCCAGTGGCGGCGGCGGCGAAGACCAACGTGCGCCCGAGTCCGGCGCCGGAGAAAGCGCCCAGCGCACCGTGCATGACCGCCGCAATCGCCAGCACCACGGCCGTCACCAAGACGCAGCCCGTGGCATAGCCCAGGCGCAGCAACGGGCGGGCGAGCAGGTAGAGCACCACGAGGCTCGCGATCAACACCGGTTGCAGCAGCGCGGTGGCGCGCACAAACGCCTCGGCCGCCAGCGCCAGGGCCGGCTCCGCGGCGAGGATGACACCGAACGCGAACACGTTCACCGCCACCAGGATGCGCGCGATCACACCCAGATTGCGAAAATCCGGCAGAGCGTCTGCCTGAGGGTTTTGCCTTATACTGGCCATTGTTATCGAGCGGTGTTCAACCGCATTCTAAACCTCTGATCCGCATGATTTCCGCAAAGGCGAGCAGGCCCCGCGCAGCGAAGCTCTGGTCCGGTCGTTTTGCCGAGCCGGTGGACGCGCTCGTGCAGCGCTTCACCGCTTCGGTGTCCTTCGACCGGCGCCTGGCGAAGCACGACATCGCCGGCTCGATCGCGCACGCGCGCATGCTTGGGGCCTGCGGCGTGATCCGGCGCGCCGACGTCGCGTCCATCGAGCGCGGCCTGCGCGCGATCGGCCGCGAGATCGAGCGCGGGACGTTTAAGTGGTCGCTCGAGGCCGAGGACGTGCACTCCAACATCGAGCGCCGCCTGATCGCGCTGGTGGGCGAGGCTGGCAAGCGCCTGCACACCGCGCGTTCGCGCAACGACCAGGTCGCAACCGACGTGCGGCTCTGGTTGCGCGCGGAGATTGACGCGATCGCGGTGCATCTCAAGGCGCTGCAGTCGGCGCTGGTGGAGCAGGCCGCTCGCCACGCCGCGCTGGTGATGCCGGGTTACACGCACCTGCAGGTCGCCCAGCCGGTGACCTTCGGTCACCACCTGCTGGCTTGGTTCGAGATGCTCGATCGCGACCGCGCGCGCCTCGCCGACTGCCGGGCACGCGTCAACGTGTTGCCCCTGGGGGCGGCTGCGCTCGCGGGCACCAGCTTCCCGATCGAACGCGCCCGGGTC
>Ga0169931_10015777_pt1 | contig 10078 bp, 4 predicted proteins | sample Kivu_15m_20L_FD_129675 | JGI IMG/M metagenome (GOLD analysis project Ga0169931, IMG submission 129675) | Freshwater microbial communities from Lake Kivu, Western Province, Rwanda to study Microbial Dark Matter (Phase II) - Kivu_15m_20L... | ecosystem: Environmental > Aquatic > Freshwater > Lake ... | reverse complement strand
TAATCCCCGAATGAAGTACTAATGCGCTTTGTTCGGTACCGCTCAAACAGATATTGGCTTTGGGTGCGCGCTGCCGGTTCGCGAAGAATGAACAGCACTCTGGGCTTCTGCGGCACACTGGCCAGCCCGTTCCATGATGAGGGGTAGTAGATGTACGGAGCCGTAGCTTCAAACCGAACTTTGGCCCCTACCGTGTGGCTAAATAGTGATGCATACGCCTCGGGGCCGTGCTGAATGTGGTTGCAACTCGCATTAAAGCGGTTGACCTCTGGAGCCCAAAAGAACGTCTCTTTCTCGCGGCTCGCAGCCACTTCAGGATGCGCGGCCAACCAAAAGTAAAGGCTGCTGGTTCCGCACTTCGGAGCGCCAGCGACGACGAGGTTGGGATATATGTTGGGCACGGCGCAAAGTTAGCCTAGTTCGGCGCGCGCTTTTGCCAAAATGAAGTGCCTTTAATCGTGATTAGTTCATACTTCGCAGCCTCCGAGGATCCCATCATACCCACACTTCCGCCTGCTCGGGCTTGTACGTCATAGACTTCATCAACCCCGTCCAAAAATTCCGCATTGAACAACTCGGCACCCGTGCGAAGGTCCACTCCAAGGATGCCGGCCGAATCACCCCGTACCACACCATGAAGTTTCGCAAAGGTTGTGCTCGTAGCGCGGAGTTTTGAGTAGGCCACCACAGCCGTTTGGCCCACCACGACCAAGCCGCGTACAAACCTCCCGAACTCAGCGACCACATGCATTGAGCCAGTTTTGAAATCCAAATAAACCAAATGGCCTTTGGCCGATTCCAAAAAATAAAGACGATCACCTACGAGGCGAGGACTGTGCGGCATTCCGAGACCTGCTGCAACCACTTCGTGGTCGGCAACCCGAACGATTTGGCCTCCCGTAGTGATTTCATCGCGCCAAGAGCCCGCGCGATTTCCGGACCCTAGCATGCTCACATATGCTGGAACTTCACCGTCCATAGCAAGACCATTGAGGTGGCACCGATCTTCAGGCCGTAGTTCGGTGATGAAATTTGGCGTCCAAATGGGCGTAAAGCTGGTTTCGCTCGTAAATGTTGCTAGGCATGAAAACTTCGTAGCGACCGCAAGCATGCCTTTGGAGGTTACGTGCAAGTCATGGATATCCAAGGGCCCAGTATGATAGGAAATCCTCGGCGTATAAAATGTTTGAAACTGCTGAAAGCTAAAGGGCAAGTTTCGTCCCGCCTCTTCGTGGGCATAAAATACCTGGATGTCCCTAAGGGTAGCTACGGCCATCCGTTGACCATAAAATGCCACGCCCATAGGCCTTTGCATGTGTACTGGAAGTACCCTCAGCGATCCGTAACCATCATGGCCTATCGCGAAAATTCGACCCGCAGTATACGTGGAAACAAAAAGGGAAAGGTCCAGTCCGCACACCATGCGAGCTAGACCCTCAGTATCCTTAAAAATTCGAGAATTACTTGGCTGCGACAAATTCTACGAGTTCACCGTCAAGTTGGCCCCAAAGTTCACCCGAAGTCAAGCGACTGATGTCCATTACAGTGTAATCCCCTGACAAATTTATGCTCACTGATTCTTTGCCTTCAATCCATTCCCATGATCCTCTCAGCGTATACGAATACGAACCGCCGTAGTATGAGTAAGAGGTCGTTAATGAGAAATCTCCGTCTTTTTCAAACTCAAAAATTAATTCTCCATCAGTATACGGTTGGCCTTGGTACTGGTCTAATTCCCATTCCCGACAAAGGCGGTTATTTTTTGACGTTAACGAAAACGCCGGACCGTCTTCGTACTTGGAACAACCCAAAACAAGTGCAGATGCTAATCCCAGGGTTGCAGTTTCTTTGATGTTCATTGTGAAAGTGATTGGTTTATACCGAAATGTATGAATTTATTTGCACAATTATTTATGAATAACTGCAATAATCTCCCTTGTCAGATGCAAAATTCTATACCGTTCATGCAACGAATCACCCAAATCCTGCATCTTTAAAGCATGAAAAAATCCCTAAGTATAGCAGCTTTTTTAGCCGTTGCCACCCTTTCTGCCCAAACGCGTTGGGACTACGAACTCGGAATCCGTACGCCGCCGCCCCAAGTCGGAATGTTTGGAAGTTTCTGGAGCTACCAATTCATTGCCAAGGCTAGCCCACGCAAAGCAACTGCCGAAGCCGGGAGCGGACGTTGGACCCTTCGCCTTCGTACCGGCCAAAATACCCTTGCGTACAGCCAAGGCCCGAACAATTCGAACCTGTGGTTCAATACCACTACAATGTTCGGTTTTGAACGTCTTAGTCGCCGCGGAACCTTGCTCAAAACCTACTACGGAGCCGAACTAGGCGGATCCATGAGTGGCTACCAAAGCACCAACAGCTCAAGCCAAACATATGGACCAACAGCGACCGTGCTATTCGGACTTCGTTACAGGGTGCGACCCCATTGGACCCTTTCTGCTGAAGTCGCCCCAGCGTTCGGCTTATGGTACTCCAAGTACAACGACGGATGGCAAGACCCGATGAGCCAATTTAACCTTTCTGGCCAAAGTATTGGAATCGGTGCCACCTACCGCATCTAAACCAAGACAATAAAAAAGGGGGCGTTATGCCCCCTTTGTATTGAAAAAGGGGGCCTCGGCCCCCTTTTGATTTAGTACAACCGCTTTACTTCAGCGCGGCGATCAAACGTGTCGACTCCAGTGTACGAACCGTTCCAAGGCAACGCTTCGATCTGGTTCTTGCGAACACCTTTTGACAGCAGGAATTCCACCACGGCACGCTCGCGACGGCGACGGATGCGCTCATTGGACACCGAATTGCCAACCTCATCAGAAAATGCCTGAACCTGAACCTTACGGCTTCCGTCCGCATTCAACTCTGATGCAATCTTGTTCAAAAAGGCAAGTGCTTCAGCATTCAAATCGGCACGATTGAACCCAAAGTATACCGTACCCAAATTTTGCTCTGACTCCTTGGCCTTTTGGGCATCAGCAAAACGCTTCTCAACTTCAGCCATCAGGGCTTTAGCAAGTGAATCCTGACGATTTGCTGACTTCTTCTCAGCTTGTGCCTGGGCCTTGGCCAAGCGATCCACGTCGCCAGAAAGCTTTGAAACACTCGACTGCAGTTCGCCAAGAACTTCCACTAATCCGTCGACTCGGCCATCCTTGAATGCCGGCATCCGATCCAAGTTGACTCCCTTGCCAAAGGTGTAGCTCACGCCCAATGACGTGCGAATCATTTCTTCACGGCCGGTACCGTAGTTGTACCCGTCCCATGCGTCCGTTGCGACCAAGGTCCAAACGCTCTCAGCATTCAAGCTCCAACGGTCGCTGATGTAGTAGCGCATGCCCAAACCGAAATCTGAGGCAAGAGTCACCCCTTCAGTTGTGGCAAAGGCTACGTCGTCCATATTGAAGTAGCGCGTCGAGTTGTACGTGCCCGCACCTAGCGCGAACCGTGCATACGGAACCCATCGGTACAAACCCGTCTGATTTGAAGGACGAAGAGCGTAGTTCGCGCCCAGCATGAAGAAATTCACTCGAGAGCGGTAGTATTCCACCTGGTTGGCTCCAGTCATCGTACCCATCGTCCAAGACCCATCCAAAGAGAGCATCGGAGTAGCGCTGTACTTCGCGCGCACACCGAGACCTTGGTCAAAACTGGTTTTGCCATGAAGACCGTACATGTCTTCGCCACTAAAGCCATTGGCTAAATCGTCCATAGAGGTGTAGCGCACATCGTACAGATGCTGTCCGTAAATGCCGACAGACCAACGGTTGGAGGCAGGAGCATCCTCAACCTGGGCCTGCAGTGAAGGCAAGCCCAAGGTCAAGGTGAAAATTGAGATTATGGTAGTACGCATTCTAGTGCTGAATTACGATCGGTTTAGTTATCACGTTGGTCGCTGAACGCACGACCACAAAGTATTGTCCCTGTGCAATAGTACGCACGTCGAATGTCATCCGTGCATCACTCAGCGGAGCTTCGTAGATCACACGTCCAAGCATATCCACAATTTGAACGCTCTGGACTTCATCAAGCGGAAGTGAGTGAATCAACGTGAACTGTCCATTGTTCGGGTTTGGCTGCACCCGAAGGTCATTGAGATCAAGCTCGTCTTCACCGATCGTCACACCAAATCCGTACGGATCACTGATGTTCGAGCAAAGTCCATTCGTCACAACCACATCGTAGATGCCCGAGAGCGTCACATTAAATGTCTGCTGCGTTGCACCTGGGATGTTTACCCCGTTTCGACGCCACTGGTACGACAAGTAGGTATCAACGACTTTGAGCGTGGTCGACGTCATTCGCATGATCACCGGTTTCGATGGGCTCGAGCTCACCGTTACGGTAAATGTTTGAACAGTCTGACATCCCAAAGAGTCCACGTAGGTGTACGTGATCACGTGGTTACCCACACCTGCAGTGTACGGGTTAAAGATGCTACCATCTACACCCGCCCCAGAGAACGTCAAGTTGGCTACACCACCAACCGGCATAAGATCAATTGATGGGTCGTTCTGACAGAATACCGTTTGAGCCGGAGTGTAGTTGAACGTGCTACCCTGTACGGTGACCGTGAATGAAACCGTCGAAGTATTTCCGCTCGCATCCGTCGCAACAAACGTATTGGTAGTAACACCCACAGGGAAGATACTTCCGCTGGGCAGACCCGACGTTTGAACTACAGTTGCCGAACCACAATTGTCTGTAGCTGACGGCGCAGTGAATACCACACCTGAAGCACACGCACCCGTAACTGAATTAGATGGCACATTCGTCCAAATTGGTGCGATCGTATCAAGTACGACGACATTGAAGCTCGCCGTGACTTGGTTACCTGAACCATCCACAGCATTGACCAGCACTACAGTAGTACCCGTGCTGAACGTTGTACCACTCTGCACCGAAGTGCTCACAGCAACAGCCGAACAGTTGTCTGTTGCGGTAATTGCAGGCCAAGATGCTACGGCTCCACACAACGTTTGAGTGGCGTACAGTGTCATAGAGGCAGGTACGTTAACAAGTGCTGGTTGAATCTGATCTACCACATTCACCGTTACGTTCACCGTACGAACATTGCCATTCACATCGGTTGCAGTAATCACCACAGTGTTGTTGCCCAAGTCGGCACAGGTGTAGGCCGTCTTACTCAACGTTGAAGAGGCAATGCCACAGTTGTCCGTGATACCATTCGGTCCAAGGACTTGAGCCAAGCTCAACGTTGCCTGTCCACTTGCATTAAGAGCCAAAGTTGCAGTTTGAGCTTGGATTACAGGTTTTGCCGTATCCAATACCGTTACAGTAAACCCACCTGAAACCGTCTGCCCTGCCGCGTCAGTAACCAAGAACGTCACCGGCGTCGTGCCAATTGGGTAGACGTCTCCGGAATTGTGAGAGCTCGTCATCACGAAGTTTACACAGTTGTCAGACGGTGTAGGATCCACCCAAGTGACAATTGTCTGGCAGTTCGCAGCAGCATAGGCCGTGATATTCGCTGGCATATTTGTCAACTTCGGACTAATCGTATCAGCCACACGAACTCGATGGTTGTAGACACGAGCGTTACCGTGCGAATCGGACAAGGTGAAGTTGATGATGTGTACACCCTTATTCAAGAACAAGTTCTGAGGACGGGCTGAAGTCAGTGTAGCAGTCTCACCACAGTTATCTGCAGTGATTATATCTGCACGCCAATTCTCCCAGTAGTATACACATGAGTTCTCATCTACATAGACAACCGAATCTAACTGGGTAGCAACGTACGGAGCAATAGTATCCACTACCGTAATGCTTTGAACAACAGGAGTCGCTGCATTACCAGCTAGATCGGATGCTGTCCATGTAATAGTTGTAACACCCAATGGGAATGGAGCAGTCATTGTTAGGTTGTCAGAACGAACCCCTGTAGCAGTTACTTGATCACACTGGTCTGTTACTGTTGGCACCACAACAACCACACTCGAAGAGGTGCACGCGTTCACATCTACTGACTCGGTAATGTTGGCCGGAATCGTAATTACCGGTGCCGTTTGATCCACTACGGTCACCGTAAATGACGTCGACACTGAATTACCTGAGGCATCCACGCCGGTAAAGGTGACTGTGGTCGTTCCTAGGACAAAGACATCACCAGATGCCTTAGTGCTTGTAACAGTTGGCTGTGCCGTGCAGTTATCTGCAATCGTCAGAGCAGGCCATGTTACTACGGCGTCGCATGATGTTGCACGTGCAGCGACCGTGATGTTGGCCGGAACATTGCTCCATACGGGCAGCTCGGTGTCGTTCACCGTCACGGTGAAGCTAGCCGAAGTTGCGTTTCCGTTGTTGTCCGTAGCCGTGTAGGTTACTGTAGTCATACCCACCGCAAAGGCTTGGCCTGGGGTGTGGGTCGAAGTGAGTACCGTTCCGCTACAGTTGTCTGTGAACGAGGGAGCATCCCACGTTACAACAGCAGAGCAAAGTCCTGCGTCGTTCGAAACAGAGATGTTCGCCGGCATGTTGCTGAGGATCGGATTCAAATCGAGAACCTCAACCCAGAAACCTGAAGTGTCCGAGTTTCCGTTGACGTCCACTGCTGTATAGCGAACGCGGGTGCGTCCAACTGTAAAGAAGCTACCAGAAGCAATGTTCGGTGTGAACGTGCTGATGGCACAGTTGTCGGCTGCCGTTGCAGCGGTCCACGCAACTGTGGTTCCGCATGCATTTGCATCGCTCGTTACGGTAATGTTTGCTGGTGTACCAGAAATCACAGGAAGCTGGTTGTCTACAACCGTTACCGTAAAGCTCGACGTCGCCACGTTTCCGTGAATGTCGGTAGCCGTGTAGGTTACAGTCGTCACGCCTACAGGGAACAGGTCACCCGAAGCCGCCGAACCAGTAAAGGTCTGTACTCCACACTCGTCGCTCGCGGTCGGAACCGTCCACGTCGCTGGTGACGTACACAGACCGGCCGTAGCATTCACGGTGATGTTCGCTGGAGTACCCGCAATGGCTGGTAGCACCGCATCGGTAACCACCACATTTTGTACGTCGGTTGCCGTATTACCCGAAGCGTCAGTGGCTGTCCACGTGATCACTGTAGTACCCACATTAAATGAGACACCGGCAATTGAGGTACCCGAACCAGTCGTTGCTCCAGAAAGCACGTAACTCACTTGAACTCCCGGTGCGTTGTCGGTCGCTACAGGGCTGGTCACCGTCACCGGCATCGCACAACCCGTAGTTGCAGTCGTGGTGCTCAAATTCACATCGGAACCTGCGGTAATAACCGGATTCTCGTTGTCAATGACTTCAATCGTAAACGTTGACGTTGTAGCACCGCACTGAGTCGTCGCCGTTACAGTGACCGTGGTCGTACCAATTCCAAAGGCAGAGCCTGAACCGGTACCGCCACCCGTCGCAGTGGTGGCTCCCGTGAAGGCATAGGTCAACGTCACAGGGGTCACTGCCGTAGCTGTAACTGTGTAGTTCACCACCGCAGTCGGAAGGCCTGCATCGGTATTCGTAGTCACGTTGCTACCTGCTGCAGTGAACACGGCCAACTGCTGCACGGTCTTAGTGACCGATGCCGTAGGAGCGCTCTCACAAGCAGTTCCGTTCTGGGTCGAAACCGTGATTCGGCGGAACATCGTGGTCTGGGTAAGTGCACCTGGAGCGTAGGTCGCCGCCGTAGCCCCTTGAACCGAAGTCCACGTGATACCATTGTCAATCGACTGTTCCCAACGGTAGGTTACGGTACCACTTCCAGTACCAGCCGTCACTGAAGCAATCGCTGCAGTCGCTGCGCCGACACAGGTCGTCTCATTACCTGAAATCGCACCTGCCGTAGTTGCCGCTGCAACCGTCACGCGAATTGGTTGGCTGAACGTTGATCCACAAGAAATGTAGGTCAGGTTGTTCAGCGTAACGTTCTCGTCGCGGGCAATAACGCGGTAGAAAGTTGTTCCGGTCAAGTTTGGAGTTGTGAAGGCAATACTCGTCGAAGACGTGCCTACGTTGGTCCAACCCGTGGTACCGTTGGCGCTCTGCTGCCACTGGTAGGTGAAGTTGTTGCGTCCGCCCAACGCCAGTGATGGAGTCAGCGTGGTGCTGGTTCCTTGGCAGATGGTCACGTTGGCCAATACTGGCGGAGTAAGTGGTGCGCGCACCAAAAGCTTCACGTCAGCCGCGCCGGCAAGTGTCGTTCCGCACGTCGGCGTACCGAGGTCGGTTGACAGAATGCGGTAGTAGCGCGAGCTGGTAAACGTACCTGATGGAGTGTAGGTCAGTGACGTCGCACCAGCAATGTTCGTCCACGTCGTACTGTCGGTCGACACCTGCCACTGGTAGGCGTAGGGCCCGGTTCCGCCCGTCGCAGCCGTAGCAGAGATTTGGCTTGCACCCGTGTTGTAGCAGAGGTCCTGCCTTTGGTTTACAAACGTCGCCGGAACAAAGTCAGGACGAACCACCACCGTGTACGTGGCAACGGCCGTTTGCGGACCACATACGTTCGTAGAGGTAACCGTCATGGTCAACGTTACGGTAGTGCCCGCATCTGACGCGCCTGCCGTGTAGGTCGGAGTCAGAGTAGTTGCATCAGCGATTGTTCCGCTACCGTTGTGTGTCCACAGAATAGATCCGCGGGCAGCTGAGGCACCGGAAACCGTTGCCGAGGCAAGGCTACAGATAGTCTGGGTTCCGCCGGCAGAGGCCGCAGGAAGTTGATCCACATTCACCGTGTAGGTGGCCGTAGCGGTCGCCGGAGAACACGTGTTGTTCGAAGACACGGTCATCGTAAGAGTAACCGCTTGACCTGCATCACCCGCCGCCGCCGTGTAGGTTGGGGTCAGCGTGGTAGCACCTGTCAAGGTACCGGCACCGTTGTGGGTCCAGAGAATCGTTCCGTGTGCTGAAGCAGCGCCTACCACAGTGTGCGTGGCATTCTCACAAATTGTGGCGGAACCACCTGCTGTGGCAACCGGCAACGGATCCACTACGATCACATAGGTATCCACTGCAGGAACGTTCAAGCAAATGGCGGTGCCCGTTACGGTGAGTGTCAAGGTAATCGTTGTGCCTGCATCGGCAGCAGCCGGCGTGTACACCGGAGCTGAAAGCGTACCGGTAATCGCGCCTTGACCGTTGTGGGTCCATACGGCAGTTCCGTGGTTGATTGTCACCCCTGGAACAGTTACGGCAGTATTTACGCAGCTCGTGGTACCTGCCGTTGCAATGGTTGCCACCGGCAACTGGTCCACGGTGATGCGCACAACTGAGGTCGGCTGAAGCGACTCACAGTTCACATTGTTCACCGTTGACACCGTGAAGCGGCGGTAGTCCGTAGTGGTTTGAAGAACACCTGGCTGGTAGCTTGCACCGGTAGCACCTGAAATGGTGGTCCAGGTTTGGCCGTTGTCGGTCGAAGCTTCCCAACGGTAGCTGATGGTTCCGCGACCAGTACCCACCGTTACTGAAGCGATTGGAGCCGTCGGAGCCGTACCGGCACAAATGTGCTGCGCACCAGAAATCGCACCCTCAGTAATGGCAGTCTGAACAGTAGCCAGTACTGCATTGGTTGAGTATACGGATCCACAACCCGGAGTGCCCATATCAAAGGCAATCAGTCGGTAGTAGGTATCCGTAGTTACGCTCGGAACCGTGTAGGCCGTGGTATTCTGCAATGCAGGGCCCACATTGACCCAGTTCACGCTGTCCAGCGAGCTCTGCCACTGGTACAAGAACGGAGGTCCGCTACCACCCGTAGTCGGGGTTGCCGTCAAGCTCACGCTACCGGCCTGGCAGACCGTATTGTTCGGATTGGTCGTGCTCACTACCGATGGAGTGAACGGATCGCGAACCGTCACCTCGATCACATTGCTCGCGATGTTCGTCGTACATGCAGGGCTACCCAAGTCGGTCGCCAAGAGGCGGTACTGCGTAGTCTGGTACAAGTAGCCTGGCATCATGCTCGCGTAGTTGGTCTCTCCAACGAGGTTTTGCCATGTGGCACCAAAGTCTTCAGACTTCTGCCATTGGTAGCTGAATCCAGCGCTCGCCGCTGCCGAAGAACCACCCGTAGCTTGAGTTCCCG
>Ga0169931_10015776_pt1 | contig 10079 bp, 9 predicted proteins | sample Kivu_15m_20L_FD_129675 | JGI IMG/M metagenome (GOLD analysis project Ga0169931, IMG submission 129675) | Freshwater microbial communities from Lake Kivu, Western Province, Rwanda to study Microbial Dark Matter (Phase II) - Kivu_15m_20L... | ecosystem: Environmental > Aquatic > Freshwater > Lake ... | reverse complement strand
TTGGGGCCACGCGCGCGACTACGTGGAAATGCAGTGGCGGATGCTGCAACAACCAGGCACCCCTGAGGATTTCGTGATCGCCACGGGCCGACAGGAATCGGTGCGGCGCTTCATTGAGCTCACGGCTCTGGAGCTGGGGTGGGGCTCCTTGCAGTGGGAAGGAGAGGGGATTCACGAGGTTGGTCGCCGCAGCACCGGTGAGGTGGTGGTGCGCATTGACCCGCGTTACTTCCGTCCGGCGGAGGTGGAAACCCTGCTCGGCGATCCCAGTAAAGCCCACGAAAAACTGGGCTGGACACCCACCACCACCTTGGAGGAACTGGTGGCTGAGATGGTGGCTGCGGATCGGGACGAGGCCCGCAAGGAGGCGATCCTGCGGCTGAAGGGCTTCAACGTGGTGGGCTCAATGGAGAACCCGCCGACCAATCCCTCCGCCGTGACCGCTGCCGGAGCTCAAGGCTGATGGCCACGTTGATCACGGCTGACGACCGGATCTTTGTGGCCGGCCACCGCGGCATGGCAGGAAGCGCCATCTGCCGGGCGCTGCAACGCAAGGGCTACCCCAATTTGCTCACAGCTAACCACTCCGAGCTGGACCTAGCAGACGGCACCGCCGTACAGCGCTGGTTCGCGCAGCACCATCCCACAGTGGTCGTGCTGGCGGCAGCCAAGGTGGGGGGCATTCAAGCCAACAACACCTACCCGGCAGACTTTCTGCTCGAGAACCTCAAAATCCAAACCAATGTGATCGAAGCAGCTTGGCGCGCTGGGGTGCGGCGCCTGCTGTTTCTGGGGAGCAGCTGCATTTATCCCAAGTTTGCTGAGCAGCCGATCCGCGAAGAATCCCTGCTTACAGGGCCCCTGGAGCCCACCAACGAGTGCTACGCGATCGCCAAGATCACCGGCATCAAGCTCTGCCAAGCGCTGCGGCGTCAGCACGGCTTTGATGCCATCAGCCTGATGCCCACCAATCTCTACGGTCCGGGAGATAACTATCACCCAAGCAATAGCCATGTGTTGCCAGCCCTGATCCGCCGCTTCCACGAGGCGACTGAGCGGGGTGACACCAGCGTGACCTGTTGGGGCACCGGCACACCACTAAGGGAGTTCTTGCATGTGGATGATCTCGGCTCGGCGTGTGTGTTTGCGCTTGAGCACTGGCAGCCGGGTCCAGAAGAGCTGCAGCATCTGAATGTCGGCACGGGGGTGGATCTGACGATCCGTGAGCTCGCGGAGGCGGTGGCCAACGCAACCGGCTACAGCGGCAACATTCAGTGGGATGTCAGCAAACCCGATGGCACACCAAAGAAGCAGCTGGATGTCAGTCGAATGGCAGCCTTGGGGTGGCAGGCGCAGATCTCGCTGTCAGAGGGGTTGTGCAGAACGGTGGCGCTGTTTCGGGAACAGCTCAGTTCGAAGCTGGTCCGTTTATAAATTCTCTATTGCAAAAATCTTCCTAACTCAGTCGACATTTGACGAATCAGTCCGCAATGAATCAGGAGTCAGCGCCATCCACCCGCAGGCTCCTCCTGGGCATCTGGGGCCACCTGAGTCGCCGCCGGCGGATCCAGCTGGGGCTGCTGCTGGTGGTGATGCTGGCCAGTGGTGTGGCGGAGCTCGTGTCGCTCGGGGCGGTGATGCCCTTTCTGGCGGTGCTCAGCGATCCTGAGCGGCTGTGGCATCAACCGCTGGTGCAGATCCTCGCTAGCCTGGCTGGTTGGACAGCAGCGAGCCAGCTACTGCTGCCGGCCACGTTTGCGTTTGCGGGGGCGGCGGTGCTGGCGGCGCTGATCCGGCTCGCGAACCTATGGCTGAATGCCCGACTGGCGGCGGCGGTGGGCTCCGATCTGAGCTGTGAGGCCTATCGACGCACGCTGTATCAGCCTTACAGCGTGCATGTGCAGCGCAACAGTGCGGCGGTGATCACGGGCACCACCACCCAGATCGCCCGCACGGTGGCGGCACTGACGTCGCTGTTGCAGCTGATCACGGCGGCGGTGGTGGCTGCGGGGCTGCTGGCGGGCCTGCTGCTGATTAATTGGGCGGTGGCACTGGGGGCAGCGGCCCTGTTTGGCAGTGTGTATGGCCTCCTGGCGCTCACGGCCAACAGGGAGCTGCACCGCAACAGCCAGCGGATCTCAACGGCAGCCAGACAACAGATCAAGGCGCTGCAGGAGGGCATGGGGGCAATCCGCGATGTGCTGCTGGATGGCAACCAGCCCACCTATCTGGAGATCTATCGGCAGGCGGATTGGCCGCAGCGTCAGCTGGATGCCAAGAACCAGTTCCTCGGTGCGTTTCCGCGCTATGCGGTTGAAGCCCTGGGCCTGGTGGCGATTGCCCTGTTGGGAGGGTTGCTCGTACACCAACAGGGATCGGGCGGAGCCGTGATCCCGCTGCTTGGAGCACTGGCCCTAGGGGCCCAGCGGCTGTTGCCAGCCTTGCAGCAGGTATACGGGGCTTGGTCGACCGTCAAGAGCTTCAATGCAGATCTGGCCGGAGTGCTGGCGATGCTCAACCAGCCGTTGCCAACCCAGTTGAGCGTTGCGGAGCCACTGCCGCTGCGCGAGAGCATTTGCCTCGAGGGGGTGCGATTCCGCTACGGGTCTGAGCAGCCGGATGTGCTGGAGGGGCTGGATCTGGAGATCCGCCGCGGCGAACGCATCGGCCTGATCGGCAGTACGGGCAGTGGCAAGAGCACAACTGTGGATATCTTGATGGGTTTGCTGGCACCCACAGCTGGGCGTGTGTTGGTGGATGGAGTGAGTCTTCACGATCCCGCGTATCCGGAGCGGCTGGCGGCCTGGCGGGCTTCGATTGCCCACGTTCCGCAGAGCATTTACCTGGCCGATAGCTCAATTGCCGAGAACATTGCCTTTGGTGTGGCTCGCCAGCAGATCGACATGGCCCGCGTGAAGCAGGCAGCCGAGCAGGCCCAGATTGCCAGTTTCATTGAAGGCAGCCCGGGCGGCTACCAGAGCTTTGTGGGCGAGCGGGGCATGCGCCTCAGTGGCGGCCAGCGGCAGCGGATCGGCATCGCCCGGGCGCTCTACAAGCAAGCGCAGGTGCTGGTCTTGGATGAGGCCACCAGTGCACTGGACAGTGGTACGGAAGATGCGGTGATGGCGGAGGTGGAAGGGTTAAGCAAGGATCTCACGATTGTGATGATTGCTCATCGACTCAGCACCGTGGAGCGCTGTGATCGGCTGATCCAGCTTGCTCAGGGGTCTGTTTCAGCCGATGGGCCTCCTCGGCTGGTATTGGCCGGAACTCCCTGAATATCTTCGTTTCTTCTTCCTAATGCCCTTCAATTCCAGCTCCAGCATCCTGATCACCGGCGGCACCGGCAGCTTTGGCAAGGCATTTATTGCTGAAATCCTCCGACGCTTCCCGGAGATTCATCGGCTGGTGATTTACAGCCGCGATGAGCTCAAACAGTGGGAGATCCAGCAGCTTTACCCTGAGAGCAAGTTTCCGCAACTCCGTTTCTTCCTGGGCGACGTGCGCGACCGCGACCGGCTTCGCCGAGCGCTGTAAGGTATCGACACGGTGGTGCATGCCGCAGCCCTGAAGCAGGTGCCTGCGGCAGAATACAACCCATTTGAGTTCATCAATACGAACGTTCTCGGCGCCGAGAACATGGTGCAGGCTTGCCTGGATGCTGAGGTTCAACGGGTTGTTGCTCTGAGCACCGACAAGGCCGCTGCCCCAATTAATCTGTATGGGGCTACTAAACTCTGCTCTGACAAGCTATTCATTGCTGCTAATAACATCAAGGGCACACGTGATTTGTGCTTTTCGGTTGTGCGATATGGCAATGTGATGGGGTCACGAGGCTCGGTCATACCTTTCTTCCTGGAGAAGGCGAAGACCGGCGTCCTGCCGATCACCGATCCGGCGATGACACGCTTCAACATCTCGCTGAACGAGGGCGTGGAGATGGTGCTGTGGGCGCTGGAGCAGGCCCAAGGTGGAGAGGTGTTTGTCCCCAAGATCCCCAGCTACCGCATTACCGACGTGGCCGAGGCGATCGGGCCGAGCTGCGAAAAGCCGATCACAGGCATCCGCCCGGGGGAAAAGATCCACGAGGAGATGATCACCGCCTCCGACAGCTTCACCACGATTGATCTCGGCGAGTACTACGCAATTTTGCCGAGCGATGGCCGGGTGCGGAAGCATTATCAGGAGGCTGGCATCAGCAACACTGCCGTGCCTTCAGGTTTCGCCTACAACTCAGGCTCCAACCCGGATTTCCTCAGTGTGGATCAGCTGCGTGCGCTGATCCACGAACACGTAGACCCGGCATTCCAGCCCGTATGAGCAGCCACTCCAGTCCTTTGATTCCCTACGGTCGCCAGACGATCAATGAGGACGACATCGCCGCGGTGGTGGAGGTGTTATGCAGCCCCTTCCTCACCCAGGGGCCAACTGTGCAGCTCTTTGAGCAGGCCATGGCGGCCAAGGTTGGCGCGAGCTATGGAGTAGCTGTGAACAGTGCCACCAGCGCCTTGCACATCGCCTGTCTGGCCTTGGGGCTCGGGCAAGGAGATCGGCTCTGGACCTCGCCGATCACGTTTGTGGCCTCCGCCAACTGCGGCCGCTATTGCGGCGCTGCGGTCGATTTTGTCGACATCGATCTCGAGACGGGCTTAATGAGTGTGGCAGCGCTGGAGGCCAAGCTTCAGCAGGCCGAGCGGGATGGTATCCTTCCGAAAGTAGTGGTGCCGGTGCATCTCACGGGCAGCAGCTGCGATATGGCGGCGATCGGATCGCTTGCTCAGCGCTACGGTTTTGCTGTCCTGGAAGATGCCAGCCATGCCATCGGCGGCCGCTATCAGGATCAGCCGGTAGGCGATTGCCTCTACAGCGCTATCACGGTGTTCAGCTTCCACCCGGTGAAGATCATCACCACCGGCGAGGGCGGTCTAGCGACCACCAATAACCCCCAGCTGGCGCAGCGCATGGCGGACCTGCGCAGCCACGGCATCACAAAGGATGAGGCGCGGTTTGAGCGCCCAGCTCCCGGCCCCTGGAGCTACGAGCAACAGGATCTCGGTTTCAACTACCGCATGACTGATCTCCAGGCCGCCCTGGGTCTCAGTCAGCTGCAGCGGCTCGAGGTGATCGTGGCGAAACGACAACGCCTACTAGAGCAGTACCGCCAGCTGCTGGCTGGTCTTCCCCTGTGGTTCCTCGAGATTCCCCATGATGTTCATTCAGCCCTGCACCTGGCGGTGATTCGCTTGGCGGACACAAGTCCGGCCCATCACCGGCAGGTGTTCGACGGACTCCGAGCTGCTGGCATCGGCGTTCAATTGCATTACACCCCGGTGCACCTCCAGCCCTATTACCGGAGGCTCGGATTCCAGGAGCGGAATTTCCCGCAAGCTGAGGCCTATGCCAACAACGCGATCAGCCTGCCCCTCTACCCAGGTTTGCAGGATCAGGACTTGCAGCGTGTGGCATGCGCCCTCACAACCCTGCTCAAGGCATGACGCCAAAGCTCTGCCTGGGCACGGTCCAGTTCGGCCTCGCTTACGGCATCACCAATCCCGCCGGCCAGGTTTCAGAAGCGATGGTGGGTCAGCTGTTGGCGCAGGCCGCAGACGCTGGCATTCGCTGGCTGGACACCGCTCAGGCCTATGGCAACGCAGAGGAGGTGCTCGGGCGTCAGCTCCCTGCAGCTCATGGCTACCAGTTGATCAGCAAGCTCCCACCCCAGCCGCAGCCGGTGTTCAGCGCGCAGGATGTGGATGCCTGGGAGCAGGCCTTCCACGCCAGCTGTCAGCGCCTCGGCGTGCGCGGCCTCGATGCGTTGCTGCTGCATGCCCCGGCAGACCTGGGCAAATCGGGTGGCCACCATCTGGAGGGTTGGTTGCTGGGCTTGCGTGAGCGGGGCCTGGTGCAGCGGCTTGGTGTGTCGATCTACGCCGCTGTGGACCTCGTGGAGGTGAATCCAGCGCTGCTTGATTTGGTGCAGTTGCCCCTCTCCCTGTTGGATCAGCGGTTGCTCCAGGACGGCACACTGGCTCGATTACGGGCCGGTGGTACGGCAATCCATGCCCGTAGCCTTTATCTGCAGGGCTTGTTGCTCACCCCTGCTACGCAATGGCCCAGCTGGGTGAGACCTGAGGTTCTCGCCCATCAACAGGCTCTGGAGACCCTGGCGGAGCAGCGGGGTTGCCAGCTGATTGACCTAGCCCTCGGGTTTGCCCGGCAGCAGACGGATCTGGAGGCTGTGGTGTTGGGTCTGTGCAGCGTTCAGGAGCTCAGGGAGATGCAAGCGGCCTGGACGGCAACCTCACCCTGGCAGGAGGGCGAATGGCGAACCTGGGCCCTTCAGGATCCCGGAATTCTCGATCCACGCCATTGGCCGCGCTGATTCATGGGTGCTCACTTCGCCACTTCCTCAAGCACTGCAGCTGCTATATGACATCTGAAGCATGCGGTGTTTTTATGCTTGATGCCGAGAGTGTCTGCAGCGTCTCCCGGGCTCAGAAGCCCAATGATCGTTTTATCCCGGCAACTCCGTCAGCCCCCTGTCCTTTGGCATGAGAGTGTTTGCATTCAATTTACGGAACTGGACGGGGAGCGGCTGGATGCCTTGGCCTTGCACCTTGGCCTTCCAAGTTCCTTACGGACGCTGCTGAAAAACCCAGCCAGCAGCGGGACATTGGGTCAACGGCACTGAGTGGATGCGCGGACAGCAGGAACGCACCGGTCCCCAGTTCTCGTGCATCTCCACATAAGACCGGATTCCGGCCAGCCCCTTCGCCAGGTGCGGCGCCTGGGCTATCAGGCCCTGGATCGGCTCTACCCCATCTTCTGTAGGCTCTACCACGAGGGTGGACGCCACTCGATTCCACCCGAGCAACTGCTGCTGGCCCTGTTGCTACAGGCGATTTATGGCATCCGATCCGAGCGGATGCTGATGGTACAGCTTGACTACAACCTGCTGTTCCGCTGGTTCGTTGGCCTCAATCCCGACGATCCCGTCTGGCATCCGACCACATTCACCAAAAACCGAGACCGGCTGCTCAACGAGGAGCTCATGGCCAAGTTCCTCGAACTCCTACTGGCCGCGCCTGAGGTCAAGCCCCTGCTCAGTTTGGAGCACATCGGTCGATGGCACCTTGCCGCGAGCCTGGGCCTCCCACAGCTCGCTGGAGTGGAACGATGGGACGACTACGATCCACCACCACCAAGTGGTGGCCAAGGGTTTGTCGGGCGTGTGTCTGGCAAGAAGCGCGCCAAAGGTGACTTCCGCGGCCTGCTCTCCCCAACCAGACCCACCGCGCCAACAGCGATCGCGAGGCCCGCTTGTTCAAGAAGGCTCCTAGCGTTGGGGCTTTCCTGATCTTCATGCGGCACTGATGAGCGCGATTCAGCCCTGCGGATGGTTCGCTCGCTCCAGGGTTCCCACCAGAAAACATTGGGTGCCGACAAGGGCTACGACACCCGGGATTACGTGGCTGAGCTGCGCATCAGCGGCATCACACCCCATGTGGCTCAAAACATCCGGCCTCCCCGCCGTTCAGCAATCGATGGCCGCATCGCCCGTCACTACGGCTACGCCCAGTCGATCAACCCCAGGAAGAGGATCGAGCAGGTGTTTTGCTGGATCAAACAGGCCGCTGGCCTCCTGCAGCTCAAGGCGCGAGGCCGATCCAAGGTGGGAGCGGTATTCCGGTTACGCGTGGTGGCCTACAACCTGATCCGGATCACCAACCTGCTCAGATCCCAGAGCCAGCAGGAGGTGATGGCATGAAGGCGGTGATCAAAGGGCCAATGACCCTGGTAAACAGGCTCGAGGCAGGCCAATCGAGCCTGGAAGCGGTGAATGCGAGCCGCAGAGGACCATTCAACCTGGTTGACGCGGCGCTGCTGACGGTCACGAACAGGGCAAAAGCCCTGGCGTCTCTAGCTTTTTGTAGCAGCCTATTAGAGCCCAGCCTCATGACTACCCTCGCCATTGTTCAGGCCCGCACCTCCTCGTCCCGGTTGCCGGGCAAGGTGCTCTTGCCGATCGGCGCCACCCCGATGATCCTGTACCAGCTGGAGCGCTTGCAACGCTGCCGGCGCCTCGATCGTTTGGTGCTGGCGACCTCTGACCACAGCTCTGACGACACCCTGGCGGATGTGGTGAGCGCGGCTGGCTTCACGGTGTTCCGAGGTGATCTAAAGGATGTGCTGGAGCGTTTCCGGGCTTGTTCCGCTCAGGATCAGGCCACCACCGTGGTGCGTCTCACCGGTGACTGTCCGCTCAGCGATCCCGCGCTGATTGATGAGTTGGTGGAGGCCTTTACCAATGGCGGCTGGGACTATCTGGCCAACTCTGTGGATGAGCAGCAGCTGAGCGTTCCTGATGGTTTCGATGCCGAGGTGTTCCGTGCCGACCTTCTGGAGCGCGCCGCTCGCGAAGCCCAGCTGCCGTCTGAGCGGGAGCACGTGACGCCGTGGTTCCGCAGCGATCGCGCTGGCCTGCGCTGGGGGCATTTCCGCCATCAGCCGGTGCGTCCTTACTACCGCGTGACCGTGGACGATCCGGCGGATCTGGAGGTGGTGCGGGCGGTTGTTAAGGCTTTGGAGTCGCAGGATCCGGCGTTCGGTGTGGATGCGGTGGTGACCTATCTGGATCAGCACCCCGAGTTGGCCGCCCGCAACCTTGCCACGGTGCGCAATGAGGGATTCCTGAAGTCTCTGGCCGAGGATGCCGCTCAGGTGCAGCCGACTGCGATGAATGAGGGACAGGGTCAGGAGCTGTGGCGCCGTGCCAAGCGGGTGATCCCCGGCGGCAACATGCTGCTCTCCAAGCGGGCAGAGATGTTCTTGCCGGAGCAGTGGCCGGCCTACTTCTCCCGGGCCAAGGGCTGCCGCGTCTGGGATCTCGACGGCCGCGAGCTGATCGACATGAGCATCATGGGGATCGGCACCAACCTGCTCGGCTACGGCCACCCGGAGGTGGATGCAGCCGTGGCGGCCACCGTGGCGGCAGGCAACATGAGCACTCTCAACTGCCCGGAAGAGGTTTGGCTTGCCGAACGGCTGGTTGCCCTCCATCCCTGGGCTGAGATGGCCCGCTTCGCCCGCAGCGGCGGCGAGGCCAACGCCATCGCTATCCGCATTGCCCGAGCTGCCACGGGGCGCGACACAGTGGCCATCTGCGGCTATCACGGTTGGCATGACTGGTATCTGGCCACAAATCTTCAGAACGATTCAGGCTTGGAAGAACACCTACTGCCTGGTCTTGAGCCCAACGGCGTGCCAAAGGCCTTGGCCGGAACTGTGCAGCCGTTCACTTTCAATCGCCTGGACCAGCTTGAAAGTATTGCCTCCAGACACGAACTAGCGGCTGTCAAGATGGAGGTACAGCGAAACAGCCCTCCAGACCCTGGGTTCCTTGAGGGTGTACGTGACTTATGCACGCGCCGGGGCATTGTCCTGATCTTTGATGAGTGCACGTCAGGGTTTCGCGAAACCTTCGGGGGGCTGCACCTCAAATACGGTGTAGAGCCCGATATGGCGATGTTCGGTAAGGCTATGGGTAACGGTTATGCCATCACCGCAACGATAGGCCGCCGCGCCGTTATGGAAGCGGCCCAGAGCACGTTCATCAGCAGCACTTTCTGGACGGAGCGCATTGGCCCCACGGCTGCCTTGAAAACCCTCGAGGTGATGGAGCGTGAGCGCAGCTGGGAGCGGGTCACCGCCACGGGCCTGGAGCTGCGCTGCCGCTGGCAGGAGCTGGCCGATCGCCATGGATTGCAGATCACCCACAACGGCCTGCCGGCCCTCACGGGATTCGCCATCCAGAGCCCTCAGGCGTTGGCCTACAAGACGCTGATCACCCAGGAGATGATGAAGAAGGGGTATTTGGCGGCCACCAGCTGCTACACCTGCCTGGCCCACACACCTGATGTGATCGAACCTTATCTGGATGCGCTTGATGGGGTGTTCGCTCTGATCGCTGAGTGTGAGGCAGGGCGCTCCGTGGAGGATTTGTTGGAAGGCCCTGTCTGCCATGGTGGCTTCAAGCGCCTGAACTGAATCATGCGGCCCATACAGGAACTTGGTTGGTC
>Ga0169931_10015775_pt1 | contig 10079 bp, 9 predicted proteins | sample Kivu_15m_20L_FD_129675 | JGI IMG/M metagenome (GOLD analysis project Ga0169931, IMG submission 129675) | Freshwater microbial communities from Lake Kivu, Western Province, Rwanda to study Microbial Dark Matter (Phase II) - Kivu_15m_20L... | ecosystem: Environmental > Aquatic > Freshwater > Lake ... | reverse complement strand
CGGGAATCAAATTGTTGGACGACGGCGCGAACGCCGTCACGGATGCTCTGATGGGGATCGTTGGCTCGGCTGACCATGTGAGGGACCTCTGAAAGAAACTGTGTTCAGGCTTGGGGTGGCGGGCACTCGCCGACAAACCAATCGGCGATCTGCCCACCCGTCATGAAGGTGACACCGTCGGTGCGCATCAGCAGATCAAGCATCCGCTCAAAATAAACGAAACGATGCGGCGGTCCGACCAGATGGGGGTGCAAGCCCAGGGCCAGCACCCGCGGCTGGCGCTGGCTTTCGCGTACGAACAGCTCGAGCGTGCGCTCGAGCCGCAGCAGAAACTCGGGCGACGAATGCTTTTCCACCGCGTAAATGATGGAGTCATTCAACTCGAGGTTATAGGGCATCGACATCAGCGGGCCGCGCGCCGTATGCATCCAAGTGGGCAGGTCGTCGATCACCCAATCAAAGGTGTATTCGATGCCGGCGTCCTTCAGCAACTCGGGCGTGTCGTGGGTTTGACGCAAGCCCGGGCTCAACCAGCCGCGGGGGCGTTTGCCTGTGAGGGATGCGATCTTGGCAAGCGAGGCCTCGATCACTTCGGCTTCGCCGCCAACATGGTTCAGCGCCTTCTGATGCATGCCGTGACCAACGAATTCCCAGCCGGCGTCATGCATCGCCTGCGCTGCGCGCGGATACGCATCGATCACGCCCGCGTTGAAGCTGGTGGAGGCCGGCAGCCCACGCTCGACGATGGCGTTGATGATTCGGGGCAGGCCTGCCCGCATGCCGTAATCAGCCCAGCCGAAGTTGGGAATATCCGGGACGGTTTCCTTACCGTGCGGCGGCGTGAGAATCGTGCGCGGCATGGGCTGATCGAACTGCCAATGCTCAACATTGACCACCAGATGCACCAGAATCCGGCCGCCTGGCGGGGGGGCGATCGGCGGACGATCGCTGGTAAATGCATAGGGAACGCGGGGATTGGCCATGGCGCTTACACCACGCCCTGTTCGCGCAACGCGGCGATGCCCGCCTCGTCGTAGCCAACACCTTTCAAAATTTCATCGGTGTGCTCGCCCCAACCCGGCGCGGTGCGAACGACGTCGGCGGGTGTGCGCGACAGCGTGACGGGCTGGGTGAGGAAGTGGCGCATCGGACCCTGGGCGCTCTCAACTGACTTGACCACGCCCAGGTGTTTGATCTGCACGTCATCGAACATTTGCGGAATCGTATAAACCGGACCGGCAGGTACGCCTGCTTCATTGAGCGCATCCACCCAGTACGCCACCGGACGGGTACGAAAGATTTCGTTGATGATCGCGTCGCAGCGTTCGCGGTTTTTAACGCGCAGCTTTTCGGTGGAAAGCTCCGGGTCATTGATCCACTCAGGCTTGCCAAGCAGGTTGCACAGCCGGATCCAGCTGCCATTGCCCGAGGCGCCAAGATTGAAGTGACCGTCGGAGGCCTCGAACAGCCCCATTGGCGCGCTGGTGGGATGCGAATTGCCCACCTGCACCGGCACGTCGTTATCGTTGAGATAGCGCGCTGCCTGGAAGTCCATCATGGCAATCATGCTGTGCAGCAGTGAGGCGTGAACCCACTGACCCTGCCCAGACTGCTGACGTTCAAGCAGCGCCACCATGATTCCGATTGACGCATACAGCCCGGTGCTGGAGTCGGCCACCGCCAGACCTGCACGCACGGGACCCTGCCCCGGAAAACCGGTGACGGACATGATGCCGCCCATGCCCTGGGCGATCTGATCAAAGCCTGGGCGCTCGGCATACGGGCCGTCCTGGCCGAAACCTGAAATGCTCGCGAGGATGATGCGGGGATTGATTTTCTTCAGGCTTTCGTAATCCAACCCCAGCCGCGCCTTGACATCAGGCCGCCAGTTTTCCACCACCACGTCGGCCTGTTTGATCAGCCGCTCGAGCAGCTGCATGGCGCCGGGCTTCTTCATGTTGAGCGTAAGCGACCGCTTGTTGCGGTTGAGGTTTTGGAAGTCGCCGCCCATCCGGTCTGCGGCAAACATGCCCTCGTTGGGGTCAACGCCTTTGGGCGGCTCAATTCGAATGACGTCCGCGCCAAAGTCAGCCAGCATTCGGACGCAGGTGGGGCCGGCTCGGACCCGCGAAAAATCAAGCACCCGGATACCCCGGAGCGCACCGCTTGCGTGAATGGGCTGGCCGATTGTGTTCATGTTTTCTCCTGAAGACGCCATCCGAAACGGGCTGATCACCCGAACCTGAACCCCTGCGGGTCGCCCCGGCAGAGCACTGCTCAAATATAAAAAGCCCGCTTTTGTATACCGATGGAACTTTAGCGTATAACCTACCCGAGATTCGAATTCCCCTCATTGAACGTTCCAGGATCTTTTTTCGGACCCCTCCATTGAAGGCGAGTGACACGATCCGACAGGCCATCGAGCGGGCCGTACAGACCGGAGAACTGCAGCCAGGCGACCCGGTCGATGAGGCTGCGCTGGCCGCCGCCCATTCGGTATCGCGGACGCCGGTGCGCGAAGCAATCTTGCAGCTTCAGGCGCAGGGGCTGCTTGCCACCACCCCGCGGGGTGGTGCAGCGGTCGCGAAGGTGGACATCCAGCGCCTGTTCGCGATCTGGGAGGTGCTGGCCGAGCTGGAAAGCCTGTGCGCGCAGCTCGCCTGCGAGCGAATGACCGATGACGAACGTGAGCAGCTTGCCCTGCTGCACCGCAGGGCTGCCGCGGTGGTCAAAAAAGGCGACCGCGAAGGATGGCAGGAGGCCAACCAGTCATTTCATGATTGCCTGTACCGGGGTGCGCGCAATCCGTATCTGCGCGAAGAGATCCTTCGCGCACGTACTCTCACCGGTGCGTATCGCAAGCACGCGTTTGGCGCTCTGGGCGACCTGGGGTCGTCGTATGCGCAGCACGGGGCGCTGCTTGCGGCCATCACGCAGCGCAATGTCGAGGATGTCCGTCATCTGATGCGGCTGCACATGACACCCGGCCAGGGCATCCGCAGCGTCAATGACGTGCTGGTGAACCTGCCTCGCGAGCTGCTGGTGTAAGCACATCGATTAACGACGCTGCGTGTTCGAGCGACTCGATGACCGCATCGGCATCAAGTTCGGCGACGCTGCGGCCTTCGTTGTAGCCATAGGGCAGCACAAACACCGGCATCCCTGCAGCGCGCGCGGCCAGCGCGTCGTTGATTGAATCGCCAATCATGACGGCCTGTTGGGGCGCAATCCCGAACCCTTCGCAGGCGTGCAGAAGCTGCGCGGGGTCGGGTTTCTTGCGCGGCAGCGAGTCACCGCCAATGATCAGATCGAACGAAGACGAGAGCCCGGTCCGCTCAAGCAGTGGCAGCGTGAAGGCCATCGGTTTGTTGGTGACGCAGGCAAGCCCCAGACCACCCGCTTTCATGGCTGCCAGCCCCTGGCGTACCCCGGGGTAGAGGCGGGCGCTTACCCCATTTTCGCGCGCATAGTGATGCCTGAATATCGACACCGCGGCAGTGAGCTGCTCGGGCGCCACCGCACCATCCAGGGTGCCGGTGAGCGCGCGCTGAACCAGTGATTCCGCCCCTTTGCCGACAAAGCTGCGCATCTGTTCCACGGGCCGGGCTGGAAGGCCGAGTTCAACCAGCATCGCATTGGCCGCGGCAGCCAGATCGTCAATCGTGTCGAGGAGCGTTCCATCGAGATCGATGAGCACCGCTCGAGCCGCCCAACGGCGGGACGCCGGTGCCGTCATCCCGGTAACCCCGCGCTGGCCAGCGCTTCGCGCAGCCGGCTCATGACGCCCCGATAACCCCGATCGGGGTCGGGGGCTCCAAACACTGCGGACCCTGCGACAAAGGTATCGGCCCCCGCTTCGGCCACGCGGGCAATGTTGTCGACCTTGATGCCGCCATCCACCTCAAGCCAGATTGGATTGCCGCCCGCTGCGACATGCGCGTCGATGCGGGCACGAACTGACCTGAGTTTGGCGAGCGTGGCTTCAATGAAACTCTGCCCACCGTATCCCGGATTCACAGACATCAGGAGCACGAGGTCGAGCCGATCCATGACGTGGTCGAGGTGGTGTAGCGGCGTGGCGGGGTTGAGTACCAGGCCTGCCTTGCAGCCGTTATCGCGGATCAGTTGCAGCGTCCGATCAACATGATCCGAGGCTTCGGGGTGGAAGGTGATCAGCGATGCACCCGCTTTTGCAAAATCGATCGCCAGCCGGTCGACGGGCCGCACCATCAGGTGGACGTCGATGGGAAGTTTGACATGCGGGCGAATCGCCTCGCAGACCATCGGACCGATCGTAAGGTTAGGGACGTAATGGTTGTCCATCACATCGAAGTGGATCAGGTCGGCGCCAGCCGCCTCGACTGCGCGCACCTCCTCGCCCAGTCGGGCGAAGTCGGCTGACAGAATGCTGGGAGCGATACGAAATGAACGGGTCATCTAGAAGGCCTTGCGAAGCGCTTACGGCGAGTCCAATACAATGGGAGTTTACGCAAGGTTGGCCACCGTGAGCGAAGACCGCTATCAGTTCAGCATCCATGTGCAGGTGCGTTATCTGCCTGATCAGTCCGATCCGTCGGCCTCGCAATACGCTTTTGCCTACACCGTCACCATCACCAATACAGGCAAGGTTGCGGCGCAGCTGATCAGTCGGCATTGGGTCATCCGCGACGAGCGCGATGAGGTCATTGAAGTCAAAGGGCTGGGTGTGGTGGGGCAGCAGCCGTTTCTTCAGCCTGGCGAAAAATTCGAATACACCAGCGGCAGCCGCATTGCGACGCCGGTGGGGTCGATGCGTGGAAGTTATTTTTTTGTGGCCGAGGACGGTGCTCGGTTCGATCAGCCCATCGTGGAGTTCACGCTTGCCGTGCCGCGTACGCTGCACTGACGCGTGCGTTATTTCTTTCCCCGCATCGTCCACCAGATCAGCAGCAGCACCAGCGCCAGAATGCCGCCGGCCTCGGCGAGGAGAATCCAGGTTCCGTCCATCGTCATCAATCAGGGGTTATTGAGGCGAGCGCAGTGTAGCTTGAGCCACTTCGCTGCTGCCCTGATCGCCGGGGCGGTTATCGTCATTTCCCCGATCGCCTACGCGGAATCGACACCGGTTGGCCCGCAACCCATTGCGGTTCGTCAGCTGCCAGGCTGGACCCAGGATCGGCTTGACGGCCTGCGACAGGCGCTCGCGCGACAGTGCGCCTTGCGAGCGCCGCCCGCTCCGTGGCCGGTACTGTGCCGCGAAATGCCGCCCGCCCATGAACTGCGCGGCTGGATTGAGCGACGCTTTGTTGCCTGGCCGATCGCCGATGACAAGGGTCGCCGCGATGGCCTGATCACTGGTTACCACGAGCCTCTGCTAACCGGCAGCCTTCAGCGGGAAAACGACCGGCAGACGCCCCTCTATGCGCCGCCACCCGAGGTCGCATCGATTGCGCAGAGCGCGGCCAACCCGCGCGGCCGCGTGCAGCGCTGGCACACCCGCGCCGAGATTGACTCGGGCACGATCGAGGGGCTAGAGGCGATTGCCTACATCGACGACCCTGTCGAAGCGTTTTTTCTGCATGTACAGGGGTCTGCGCGAGTGCGCTTGCGGGACGGAAGCTGGCTTCGGGTCGGATACGCCGGCCACAATGGCCACACGTATCGCGCGATTGGGCGGGTGCTGATCGTGCGCGGCGCGCTCAGCCGCGAGGAAGCCACTGCGCCTGGCATCAAGGCGTGGCTGCGCGCCAATCCGTCGCTCGCCACCGAGGTCGTGAACAGCAATCCGCGCTATGTATTTTTCAGGCGGCTCGATACCGCGGCGGCTGACGGTCCGGTCGGGTCGCTCGGCGTACCGCTCACAGCCGGCCGCTCCATCGCAACCGATCGCACTCGCATTCCTCGGGGCGCGCTCATGTATCTGGATGGCATCGATCCCCTGAGCCGCAAACCGCTTCGGATTGCGGTGGTGAGTCAGGACACGGGTGGCGCCATCCTGGGCAATGTGCGCGCCGACGTGTTCTGGGGGGCGGGCGATGAGGCGGAGCGGCGCGCCGGCCTGATGCGCGAGCAGGGACGGCTGTGGTTGCTGTGGCCCGCCGACGCCGAGCCGCCGGCTGTCATCTCGCGAGCGCAGTCCGCTCAATAACGCAGGCGATGGCTTAGCGCCGTGACGCCTCAGCCAGCATGCGGTCAAATGAATCGGGCGGGGCGTATCCCTGCAGCCGGCGACCATTGGCAAAAAACACCACGGGCGTACCTGTGATGCCCAACCGACGCGCAAGCTCTGCCACCTTGGCAATTGAGGTTGCACACCGGCCGTCATTGGCTGGTACCCGGTTGTTAAGCATCAGTTCATTCCAGGCGCGAACCGGGTCGGGCGCACACAGCGCCCGCGCGGCTTTCGACTCGGAATCGGGCGCAAGAAACGCCATCGGGAAGGTGTAGAGCGTTACATCATCGAGCCTGAGCAGATCGGCTCGCAGCTTCTTGCAATATCCGCAGTTGGGGTCTTCAAACACCGCCAGCACGCGCCGACCTGCACCGATTTTCTGCGTGACCGCCAGATCGAGAGGCAGTTCACGAAAATCAATCGTAAGCAGTTCCTCGACCCGCTCACGGGTGAGGTTGCGCTGCGACTTCATGTCGATCAGATCGCCTGAATAAAACAGGTACTGCCCACGCTCATCGACATAAAGCAGTTCGTTCTGAATTCGAACCTCGAAAATGCCCGGAAGCGGTGTTCGGCGTACCTCGTCGACCTTTAGGCGTCCCCCGGAGAACCCCTCAACTGCGCTTCGAATTCGCTGCAGGGTCTCGGCACTTTGCGCGATGGCGGGGACTGGCTGAATCAGTGCCGCCGCGACCAGCGCGCACAGTGCCATCAGACGAAGAAACAGTCGGTATGTCATCGGGAGATTCCTTTGAGTCAGAGGCCGCTTGCGCGTTCAGTGAGACGGCGACGCAGAATGGGCGACGACGCCACAAATCGCCACCCGAGGTCGCGGGCAAGCATCAGCGGGTGCGCGAGCGGCCCTAGCGCCGCGATCCGTCGCGAGTCAAACAGACGCTGCAGGCCATCGGTCACACAACGCATCACCAGCACGGGTTCGGCCCGGCTTCGTTCGTACTGGCGCAAGACCGTGCGCAGTCCGGGATCGGGCGCAGACGCCAGCGCATCGCGCAGAGACGAGACGTCGCCGAAGCCAAGATTCATGCCCTGGCCCGCGAGCGGATGAACGACATGCGCGGCATCGCCAATCAGAGCCAGTCTTGACCCGATTACTGAGCGGACGCGCCCCAGCCGCAGCGGACTGACCGCCGTACCCGATAGCGGCGCGACAGCGCCGAGCGCGCGGCCCGACAGCGCGCCCACCCGCTCCGCGAGGGCTTGGGCAGGCAGCGCACACAATTCATCGGCGAGGGCCTGCGGCGCCGACCAGACCATGCTGACGCGACCGCGGTAGCCAGGGAGATCGGGCGAACTCTGCGGCGGCAAGGGCAGTAGCGCGAGAATGCCGTGCTCACCGAACCATTGATGCGCGGTGTCACGATGCGGCTTCTCGGTAAGAAAGCTTCCGACGATGGCGTGCTGATCGTAGTCGCTGAAATCGGCCTCAATGCCTGCGAGCGAGCGTACCGTTGACTGCGCGCCGTCCGCCGCCACCACCAGCCTGGCCTGGATCTCTCGCCCATCCGCAAGACGGAGGGTCGCATCGGCATCGTCGCTGCCCGCAAACCCCGACACCTCAGCTTCAATCAGCCGAACCGAGGAAAACCGCAGGGCCTGATCGAGCACGCGCGCCAGTTCGCCACTTTCGACAATGGACGCGAGCGACTCCAACGCCGCTTCGTACGCGTCAAACTCAAGCATGCGGGCGGTGTTCGCAGTGGACGGCAACACCTGCATGCGTTGAACGGGATTGGTTCGGGCAGGGCTCAATGCCTGCCAGACGCCCAGCGAACGGAGCAGCGCGATCGACGGGGTTGAGATCGCAAATACCCGGGTGTCCAGGCCCGGCGCAGGCTGCGCGGCGATGCTTTGCGCGGGTCCCACCAACGCAACGCTTCGTCCCAGCCGGGCCAGAGCGAGCGCCGCGGTCGCGCCGACCGGACCGCGTCCGACCACGACGATATCAACCGACAGCTTGGCGGACGCGGGATGGGTCATCCGATGATTATAGGGACTCGGAAACGCTCCCGGTCGGGAGCCGATGGTCGGCTTGAGAGAAAGCCACGGGATGCCGCCGCTTACGAGGCAAGGATCGAGTCTGCTATAGTTGCAAATCTTGTCCGCCCGACATTCGTCGCGGCGTTGATACGGCCAAGTAGCTCAGTTGGTAGAGCAGCGGACTGAAAATCCGCGTGTCGGTGGTTCGATTCCGCCCTTGGCCACCATTCAGCGCCCAACCCTCCTCGGTTGGGCGTTTTCATTTGCGCGAGACCCGCACCACGCGGGGCTTTCCGCAATTCTGCGTGTGTGACGACTCCGCGCGCGGGCCTTCGAAGGTGGGCAGTTCGACACTCCTTCGCTCCCTGTTCTCTGCCCGTACTTTCGAACCGCTCTATTTTGCACACGCAGAACGCCTGCAAAATCAGGGGCTTATACGTGTGTGATTTGGAGCGGTTCGCCAGGTCGATTGCTGGGGCGGAGGATTAGGAAAACCAAGGGCGGCGGGGGTGAGGGGGAAAGATGTCGAGCCGCTACGCCCGGTATATTTCAGGCATGACTAGTCACTCCTACTACGAAGCGGACACTGAGGCGTTCTTTACCGCGGATGAGGACGCGGTGCTCGGGCTACTGGCGGCGCGCCATGGCTTTGCGCTGGAGCACGAACAGAAATACGCATGGCAAAGCCAAATTCGCTTATTGCGCCGATATCTGTCCCGTGCAATGCCGGGTCGGTTGTATTTTGAGTTTTCGATCCCACGGATGGGGAAGCGGGCCGACGTCGTTTTCGTTGCAGGCGGCGTGATTTTCGTGATTGAGTTCAAAGTAGGGGCAAGTCGATATGACCGTCATGCGATCGACCAGGTTCATGACTACGCGCTTGACCTGAAGAACTTTCACCACGGGAGTCACCATAGGCCCGTGGTGCCGATTCTGATCGCCACTGAGGTATCCGCTCCGGCTGTCATTTCAGTTGATTGGGCGTCGGATCACGTCGCCGAGCCGATATGCGTATCACCCGCAGATTTATCTGGCGCCCTGGAGATCGCGATGTCGCACCACTCCGATGCGGCGATTGACCCCGTGGCTTGGTCGCGCTCTGGTTATCAACCGACCCCTACCATCGTCGAGGCTGCGCTGGCTCTCTACCGGCAGCATGACGTGTCAGAGATCACGCGGTCAGAGGCAGGCGCAGATAATTTGAGTCTGACCGCATCGCGGGTCGAACAGATCATTGAGGACGCCAAGTCAAAGGGGCGGAAAGCGATCTGCTTCATTACCGGTGTTCCAGGAGCGGGAAAGACGCTCGCCGGCTTGAACATCGCCACCTCGCGCGCAGAACGGCATTCGGATGAGCATGCAGTCTTTCTCTCTGGGAATGGTCCACTCGTCGACGTTTTAAGGGAGGCGCTCGCCAGGGATAAGTCGGAGCGAGAACAGATTCCGCGAACTAAAGCCCTTCGCGAAGTCTCAACCTTCGTGCAGAACATCCACCATTTCCGAGATGAGGCCCTCGACAGCGACAAGCCGCCGGTTGAGAAGGTTGTGGTGTTCGACGAGGCGCAACGGGCATGGAACCGCGAGATGACCAGTAAGTTCATGCAGCAAAAGCGTGGCCGACCGACATTTGATATGTCCGAGCCCGCCTTTTTGCTGAGCGTGATGGATCGACATCCTGACTGGTGTGTCGTTATCTGCCTTGTCGGAGGTGGCCAAGAGATCAATACGGGCGAGGCTGGGTTGGCGGAATGGTTGACGGTACTTCGCGACCGCCACCCCGACTGGGATCTGCACGTCTCCAGCCGCTTAGATGATCGAGACTACATTTGGGATGCCAAACTCGCTGAAGACTTATCGCGTAACGTGACGTCTTCGGATACAGCGCTGCACTTGGGCGTTTCGATTAGATCGTTCCGAGCGGAGGCTGTTT
>Ga0169931_10015774_pt1 | contig 10079 bp, 3 predicted proteins | sample Kivu_15m_20L_FD_129675 | JGI IMG/M metagenome (GOLD analysis project Ga0169931, IMG submission 129675) | Freshwater microbial communities from Lake Kivu, Western Province, Rwanda to study Microbial Dark Matter (Phase II) - Kivu_15m_20L... | ecosystem: Environmental > Aquatic > Freshwater > Lake ... | reverse complement strand
TCGATCGGTAATGATGGGTGCTTGCATCTCTCGAAGGCACAGTGGCCCAACCTCACTACACTAAACCTATGTAATCCAGTAAACATTTAGGGAACAACTCTATTGATTAGTAAAAAAGGGAGCATTTCAAAAAAGTCTTCAAACAAACAAATCTTAATATTGCATTCTGATTTAAATCTCAATAATATCTTCTAAAATATACATCTATGCTTAGCTTACAGAATAATATTTTTAAGACTTTATAGTTTATTATTTGATAATTGTTTTATTCTTTTTTTTAAATATGAAAACGACAGTTTTTATTTTATCTAATTTGTGCTTTTGTAGAGAAATTCTAGTATTTAGAGAAATTTTTCTAATTATTTATGGAATTTCATTTTAAACAACTAGGATTTTGCATGGCTCATAAATTCAAAAACTTACGAACATTTATAGAAAAAAGAACCAAAATCTATTTTAAAGAAAAAAAATGGCTTTAAGAAAATAAAAGATTTTTCACAATTTAAAAAAATATTTAAATTTAGCATGTATTTAATCTTGACTATAAAAAATCTAAAGTTTTTATCATTTTATTAGTTATAGATTATTTTGTAAAATTCAAGCTAAGTATAGACAAGTCAAATCATAGGCGAGTAGCCCACTAACTCAGTCTCTTACTAGATCCTACTAAAGTCTTAATAAATCTTTTCATCTATGGACTGCTCGAGTCCAATCCATAATCCACTGGAGCTAGATTCTCCTCATTTTCGATATCTAAATCAGCCTTAGCCTCAACTAATTTTTTAGGAATCTCTATCTAAACTCAAAAATACCCAGATCGTCAAGCATAAAAGCCATATGTAAGGCTGTATTGCCATACATATCGATTGAATTTACTAGTATCCCTTTTTGTCTGAGCAAAAAATCAACCGACTATAAGTTCTATGTTCTTTATAAAGACAAATGGTACGCGACTGCATGATGAAGTGGAGTCAAGTTTTTGAGGTCTCTTTGATTAACTAAAAGTGGATTTTTCGACAAAAGCTCTTTCATTATTTAACAGGCTCCCACCCTTGCTGCGCTGTGAATAGGATGGAACTGCGGATATTATTTCCACAGGTCTTCTAAATGATTTTTGTAATACATTTAAGCAGATTTACAGGAGCTATTTGACCTGATTAAATGGCCATATGAATCGGATACAAATGCACTTTATTCTCAGTCCTTTTAGCCTTACCACTCAACAAAGCCTAAATAATATCTATCTCTGCAGTTCTACATCCATAATGCAGCGGTGTGTTGCCATACTAATCCGCCTGATCATGATTTATATTTTTTCTCAAAGCATGCATAAATCCCTACTTTCTTTTATATATTGCTGCTAGATGCAGAACGTTTTGACCTTAAGTATTAGGAATCGAAGGGTTGAAGCCTTGCTGTTACATCATGTCTGCTATTTATAACTGATTTTAAAGATATGCAAAGTTGAGAGCATTTGCCTTGAGAGGGTTCTAGTCGTCGATTAGTAGATAGTCTTTGAAAGTTATATTCGATAGAAAAGTGTTTACTGCTTCTTTGTTGCCCTATCCTGAATCGAATCTGGCTTACCGATCATATAGTAAAGAAAGGGGAATTGATCATTCTTGACCTAAATGTAATCAGCTTTTGTTTTGAACAATTTGGTCATCTATGCGTATTTTTTCTTTTCGTAAAGTTTTAGCAGTCTTTCCTGTTTATTTTTAACTACCCAGTTCCGGTAGCTAGTGCTGACCCATCCTATTAGTGATTTCATAAATGTTATTAAAATGATAAACAGCTTAATTAAATCATCAGGTTAAAAAATATTTTAACACTGCAATCACGATTATGAGACTTGATATGCTTTAAAGAGATAGGAGAAAATAGCCGAAATAGTTTGGTACAGATTTTGAAGATAAAATTTGTTCGTTTTCTTAATTTTGTTGTGATATTTTTGTGAAATTTATTTCCATGGACGATGGCGATGTATGACCTTATTCTTTATTGCGTTCTTCTGATTAAAAATCAACTGTATTTTAATTTTTCGCATACTAATCTTTTTGATAAGTCTCTATCAATTTTTAATACTAAATCTTCATGCCTACAAGATCCTAAGTTGTGAGACCCTGAGCATCTCCAACCTAATGTCTAAGATTCTCTGGAAGTTTCAGCAACTACTAAATAACATACAATTTTTGCTTAATCTGCCTGGTGGTTAAATAAGTTTTATGACTTTTTTGCTAGAATACTTCTTTTGATTCAAGATATCTATCTGATAGCTTCTGGGCTTGTTGCATATAATTTTCAGTCTGAGCGTTTATGTATTGTTTGAAGAAATTTTGAGCTCGTTATAAGTGTTATGGTTGCTTCATGTTGTATATTTATTATAGATCTATGAATTTTTGTATCATTTAGATAGCTGCTTAATGTTTCTTCGATGTCTGTATTATTTCATATCTGTTTCTTGCGCTTCCTTTTTCTTGGGGGCCAACTCGGTAGTATGATGATTTAACAGCTTCTTAAGTTCCTTTATCCTAATTTCGTTAAGTTTCAGTTCTTTCTCTTTTTACTTCAAAATCAAAAGCTGTTTCTCTTCTTGGACTCTTTTGTTTTGCAGCTCAACCTCGATATTTTGTATCTTATCATTCCATAGTTTTTATGTATCTTTTCTCTATTGCTCAAGCGCCGCGATTTGAGTATCAAGTTACTGGATCATCTATGTAGTCACAGGGGGACTTTGTTGCGTCTTTTTAGATTTTTATTTTTCCTTATTTTATTTTATCTTGCTCTCCATTTATTTTATCTTATTTTGCTTGACTATGAAGATCTCATGATTCCTGCGTAGTGTTCGCTAGTTTTACACCAATTTTTATGAAATATTTTTACATTATTATTTAGTTTTACTCAGCTGTTCTTTCAAATTTTTTACTTTTTCCTAGTATTAGCTGTCATTTCTGATAATTTTCAAAGCTTTTGTCTGTTATTTTTTAACCTTCATTAAAGCCTCTTTCTCATCTTGAAGAACTTTCATTTATTTTTGTAAATTTTTTAATTAATCTTCTTTGCTCTGTACTCCACGACTATCGTATACATGTTATAGCTGTCTTTTTGTCAAAAATATTTTATTTTTCAGATTAATTATCTAAACTTGTTGCTTCTTTAGCTCAGCTTTTTTCTGTTTCATCGTTTAATCATCATCAGCCTCATCAGCGTGTATCCCATACTTTTTTTGTTTCTTTTCTCGCTGAATTATCTCATCCATCTGCTTGGCTAGCTCATAAATCTGAGTCTTGAGTTTTATATTTTGTTAAATCATTTTTTATCTATTAGGCGATTTCTCGTATGTTTTCTTAGGAGTTGCACCTTTCGAAGCTTATGCTTAGACAAAATCATCCTCATAGTTTTATTACTACTGAGCTGGCATCGGATCCGTTTGTACTAATAGCTAGGCAGTTATAGGAGGCTTGTTTTTATCGTTACCTGGCTATTCTTTCTCGAAGTCTTATTCGTAGTTTTAGTAGTTGTATTGCAAATTTTGTTACATTTTATTTATTATTATCATCTTCCAATCAATTAAATCATCAATGATAATACTCAATTTATCAATATTTTAGGGATTAGATCATTATTGCTCTGGAGATGATGGAGATTTCTCTTTATAATCAGATGCATCGATAGAAAAGTTGTTGACTTTTGCCTGCTCTCTTATCCAAGCAAATCCTTTTTCCTGTAGTCTTATCTTTTCTGATGAGCCTCGAGAAAATTGTTTCTTATCCGAAAGATCGCGGTAGTTTTGATAGCTGTACTGAGGTGACCCTTAGCTTTTCTTCCAAGAACTGTGTTATCTTGAAACATGCATAGGTCTGAATTTTGATTTTTAGCAGCTCTATCTGATCTAAGTAACTGTTCTTTTGATATCTCCTAACTATTGAATAAGTCCATCAAATTTGCTTGAACTTGCAGAATGCGAGATATGATTAAACTTGCTCTGTCCAAAATCTAAGCCCATAAATCTTTTTCTTTCCGACGTATAAGCGTTGTAATTTTGATTATAGCTCTTCTGAGGCGTGGTATTTAAGTATTTATAGTTAGTAGTCGTAATTTAAGTATCGACACGCGTTCTAGTAGCATCACCCACTTGCCAGTTGACTATATTATTTTTTAAATCTTTAAAATTTTTGCTTTTTTTCTTCATGTCCTATTAAAGGTGATCTAACTTTTGAACTCGATCAAAAAGTCGTTTAGAAATGTCTTAGCGATGCTCTTAAGTAGGAGTTTGAGATGTTGTAGAGTTAAAAAGTTAACCGAATCGACTGGTCATCGCATTTATAGGACTTTCGATCGTTTTTATGTTTGGATTTACTGGTGCTTATGAATCGATCATTATATCTTATAAATTATGAGATGAGACTATTACTAAAACTTTAATTGATAGATAATTAATCATAGTTTTATAGAGATAGTATTGTGATTAAGATTATAAATGAATTTTATCTCCCGATAGTGCTCCCTTTATCTCACCAGCGAGCACGCTCTCGAACTCCAACACTACCAAACCCTCTCAGGAATCGGTTTTAACAAACTAGGATTCTACCAATAATGCATAGCATAACCACAAAACTCTTTCTATCTCGTCACTGGCGTTTCTCAGATATTCAACCAATCATAAGACACTTAATTCGTTAGTGGCATTTGTTTCAATAAGATATGTTCAGCCTAGGATCTTACCTATGCGCTTGAATCGATTAATAGTTATGTAGATTTTCCTTTTAGAGTGGTTAAAGTGGAAAGTCCTAATCTAATAGAATCTAATTTCGATTTCCCTAGCATTTTTATGGTAAGTATACTAGGCTTACTAGGACTTGTTTTGCTCGTATGCTCAATAGTTCATCTTTTGGCTAGATTAAAAATCATCGATAAATAAACTAAAAATATTTAGTGTTTTTCAATCATTCGTACACTAGAGATAGTTTTTTCTAGTAGATAACGTAAGACATAAAGAATCAAAGTATTTTCTGGGGTAAAAGTTATAGCTTTACTAGGACTTCTTTTCGCGCATTTTAATATCATAGCATACTATAATCCTACGACATCAATTTATTAGCAAATCGAAGACGGTTCGTTTTTCTTTTGCTTCTATGCTGCTGATCTCTGGCTCATGGTTACTGGTTTCTTTATTTCTTATCTGCTTCTAAAGCAATATACTAAGCTTCGGAGTATAGGTACTATGATGTTTAAGATCGTTAGAAGACTTTTCAGGATATGGCCTGTTTATTTTATGGCAGTTATGATAAATTGGTACGTATTGCCTCTATTGGGTGATGGACCTCTTTGGTCGCTTCTTAATAATTTTCCATAAAGATACTGTTCTAACAAAATCTCACATTATTTTCTAATTTCGAATTTTCTTTAAGACAAGTGTTACTCTTGGATGTGGCTTCTACAATTATAAGTGCATCTCTGTATTTTTTTCATACCTTTGCTAATACTTTACGTAAAATCTTCAAAAAATGTATGCTTTAGATATATTTTCTACATTGTTCAAGTAATTTTGCTTTTTTCTTCAGTCTGTGTGGCTTTTATGTTTGATCGCACTAAAGAAATGACTATTTTCGATTATTTTTTAATGATATAATACAACAGGTGGAACATTTTACCATTTTTCAGGGCTGGAGGATTCATAGTAGGATATAATTTGGGTATACTATACTTCAAATTCAAAAGAAGAAGAAATCCTTAAGACCATAATGTTATAAAAATACTTTCTAAAAAGGGCATGAGAGTAATGCTTCCAATGTTGGGTCTTGCTATTTTGGGAGTCATCGCATGGGTGATGCACAAGATGGATGAGAGATCTTTACAGGAGTTAGACTACTATATTTTAGCATTTTTTAGAACGATAATACCTTTTAGCTTCGTGCTTATCATTCTTCCTTCATTATATGGTTTTGCTTCTCCAATCAAAAGCATGTTCTAGGGATACATATGCAATGTCCTTTCAAAGTTAAGTCTATCTTTTTATTTAGTTCAGTACATTTTTATGCTTTCAATGCTCTACCGTCGTGAATCCGACCTATAGCTATCGACCTTCAGCATCATTTTCTTAAGTTCTTGTGCGATTGTACCTTCAACTATTTTGGCTATACTTTTTATGGCCACGATCTAAATTCCTATATTCGCCTGCAAAAAGTTATTTTGGAGATCAGACACCAATAATTTTTTTTAGCATTGATAATATAAGTTATATCAAAATATACTATTGCTAATTTATAATAATATCACAAATGATTTCGTAAAAGTACGAGCTCTAAAGAAAAATATTAGCAAAGATCAAAATAGTGAACGAATTGAGCTAAAAAATAAACACTGAGATAAGTTTGATTATCCAGGCTAAGATGGGGGATTTAAATATGATGCCGAGTAAGATATTGCAGGAGAAATGTCAAAGTATCGTTGCTAATTCGACTGGAAAAGTAAAATAGTATGCTTGTGAATTTTGTTCTAAAGTATTTAGTGATGGGAGAAAACTTGGAGGGCATATGTCTAGAGCTCACAAAGGAAGGAGAAACTGATATATTTTTTCATTTTGTCAAATTATTATGAGTAAAAATAACATAATTTTTTGCTAACCAGATTAGCTTAATCATCTATTTATAGATTAGAAATTTTGAATAATTTGTTTATGGGCAATCATGAAGGTAACAATTTTGCATCTCTATACATCTTTCTCATGATTTCTTAGCTAATTGTCTTCAAAACAGGAATCCCGTTATCGATCATTACTAATATATCGTATTGAACTGGGTTATATTGCAGCAGGCTATTGATGCTGATCTCAAGATTACTCATTTCATGCCAGATGCATTTCAAAAGTATTATTTTATTCAGAACGATTTAAACTTCAGTTGAGTCCTCCTCAATCTAGAAACTTGTGTCACCCTCGCATAGATCTTTTAATTTGTTTAAGAAAGCTAAAAAAGCTTATTTAGATGAAAAATTTGCATAAAGGGTACTCAGGTATAGTTTTTGTCCAAGTTATAAGGTCTTAAATTAGTTGATTTTAGTGAGTTTTGAAGCAAGACCATTAACAACAGCTGCAAGACTTTTCCCTGCATTAAGCTAAGGAATTTAAATAACTTACATTCCCAAAGGACAAGTAAGTAAAGCTAGTAATTTGCCCAAAGTTGAAGCATCATGTAACTCGTTATATCTTGGAAAATAATCCTATTTTTAAAGAGGTCCTCTGATCGCAGTCTAATCATCATAAAAAATATTTTAAATCTTGTTGATCATTTATATTGACTGCCCTTAGAAAACAAGCTACCACTTGCACATTTAGTTGATAAGATTCTAAATATTTTTAAGTTTAAATGTCTTCTTTAAAGTTTATTATTAAATTTATGATTCAAGTTTGATTTTCAGATAATTTGTTTGTTTTTTCGATGGATACAGAGAACTTAGATACTTGAGATATTATTGAAGATTTTATTTGTTCAAAAATAGGAAAATACAAAGCAAAGTTTTTATCTAAAAACATGAAGGACTACTTTTAGTTTTCATTATTTTGAGTGTCTCTTGCAAAGTTTGCATTCCATTCTAAGTTTTGATTGTAAATAAATCGACAAGTCCAGGATCCAAGGGAACATTTTCTTTTTGCGCTGTTTATTTTAATTAATTAAGTAAAGCTTTTACCTTCTTTTTTTACAAATCTTCACAAAGTTATATGACTTATTCAGGATTAGTCATTTGTTACCATATTTTTTTGATTTATGCTTCGTTAGGATCTTTCTACTCAAGTTGTCTGCTAAAAATTATGCTAAGTATTTTGGCGTATGCCCAGCGATAAGGTAAATGATCTAAAGACTTATTAGGCAAATGTTTTTGAAACATTCCTTGCTAGCTTGGTGTATAGACCCAATTAATTAAAGCTCGATTAAAGCAGACGACTAGATCTCTTGGTTTTTATTTGAAAGCCTGAGCTGAAGCCTGGTTAGCTGCATAATGTTCACCGATATGTAACGACAATAATCCGACATTATTCATAAGAAGACCTGAGTATTATTGAAGATTGTTCATCGCATATAAAGAATTGAGAAAGAATCCTTTTTAACAATAATATCGTGAAAGTTGCTCGCCTAAAAATTATTTTTGTTTAGCATTAATCTCATTAAACTGCAATAAGATCTAATTTGATTAGATTAATATCTCTCTTAGCTATTTATACTAGTTGCTCTTATAGTGATATTATAAAATTTTTTTGTTCAGGAGTTAATTCCATTTGAGTAAAAATTGCATAAGTTTGTTTTAAACAAAGCCGGTTGTTATATTTTTGGTTTCTTTCTGAACATCTTTGATCGAATCGTAAGCGATTTTAAAATTTTAGTAGTGATTTTTCTGGCTGTCCGTCAAATATATTATAGCTAGACACATAAGAGATCCTGCATAGTGTAGCTTAGCTCTTAGTTTATTTAAAAAATTATTTTTTTATAGAATATCGATAGTCTTTTTATAAGCTTCAGAAGCTTTTTCTTGTGATGTAATAAAAGGTTAGGAATACAAGCTGGCCTATTGAAATTGAACTGCGTAATCATTAGGATTTATTTCTAAAGATTATTTTGTTTTTTTAAGAGCATCTTACATTTTGTATATCATTCTATAATTTTAACCTATTAAAGCAACACAAGATGCCTTACTATTGTCTGTAAGTTTTTCTTCAATTTATTATAAATGCCTAAGAGACTATTTCGGCAAATTTACGAAGTTTTTAAATTTTCCGATTACTTAATGTTCTCGAACAGACATAGCATCAAAGTTATGCTATAGACCATCTTGGCAGAAAAATTCTTAATATAATTTTTTTGCATCGTCAATATTACCTTAGAAATTCAGAAGTTTTTAAAGTTCTTGATCAAGTTTTTAGATCATTAAACTTTTATCAGGTTATGGCTCAAGATTTGCTGCCCTACGTATTGATATTACTTTTGAAAGTTTAACTGACTTTGGTGCATTTTATGATGCCTGTTTACTTTCATCTGACTAATTTCCTTAACTATGAATCTTATCTTCGATTTTTTGTTATTTCTAAATCTAAGGCTCTTTTTTTTTATTTTATTAGTCTTTCTTTTATTCTTGTTCTTTATATTCTTCTTTTACTTATTCTTCTTTGTTTTTATCATCTATTTTATCATCTTCCTGAATATCTAGAGGGATAATTTCCGACTATTTTTTGTACAAATGTTCTTACTATACATCTGAAGCTACCTTATTTATATTTATTTTATAAGAAACTTAGGATAATTCATTTTTTCGATCGTGATTTTCTTTATCTAATTTAATTTCTGGCTATAATTAATCAGGAATAATTTCTTATTTTTTCTATTCTTAATTTGATTATAGTTATTTCTATTAGATAATTTTTGTTTATTTTAATTACGATTGATGACAATTTTTTTATATTTATTAGCTTGAATTGATACTTTAGATATTTTTAATTTAGCTTTGACTTTTTTTATAAACTAAAACTGGATTTTCATATTTTAATTATGACCGAAAAACTTTCACATCTTCTTTATCATTTGTTGGCTATTTAGTTTTTTTGTAAAAATTTTTATTCTGATTACGATAAAGTTATAAATTTACTTTTTCTAATTCTCTGATAAGTGAAAAAAGAGAATTCTATGATTAACCTTAAGGTATGTAATCTTAATAAGGCGTTTATTCCTCAAAAGGTGTTTCTTATTGATTTTATTTTTCTTATATTTTAGTTTTTTATTATTAAAAAATGCCTGGAATAGGATGTTAATTTTAAGGGTATTCCTCAAAATTTTTTGATTCAGTGCGACGTGGATGATTATACTATATTAAAGTTACTTATTAAGGCTTTTCGTATTAAAGTTTAGCTTGATCTACAATGTTATTCTTTCGTAACTCATAAAATTTTATTTAAAGATCCTGTTTATTCTTAAAAATTTAGTTTTACAGTTACGCTATTTTTTGCAACGCATTTTGTTTTTCTTTTGCTTCTTTCTGAAGCTGATTTTCTGACTTGAGTTTTTGTGCTTGGAAAGATTTTTCTTTTTCCT
>Ga0169931_10015773_pt1 | contig 10080 bp, 9 predicted proteins | sample Kivu_15m_20L_FD_129675 | JGI IMG/M metagenome (GOLD analysis project Ga0169931, IMG submission 129675) | Freshwater microbial communities from Lake Kivu, Western Province, Rwanda to study Microbial Dark Matter (Phase II) - Kivu_15m_20L... | ecosystem: Environmental > Aquatic > Freshwater > Lake ... | reverse complement strand
ATATCAGATAGAATAATGATGATGTGAAACCTAAGAAGAATCGTAAGAAGAAAGCTCAAGCTAAGAGGAAATTATATGAGGGGGAGTCGGACATGAGTTTTTGACATTTTTGAATGATAGTATGAATAAAATCATATAATATGATTATGTTAATATTATGAAGATATATGAATATTCATTATCACTTTTGAGTGTGCTTGTAATGTCGGAGAGTTTATTGGTCGAATTTACGATTATAGTCATCTATGCTTGGACTTAAACTGCTCTTTTTTCGGGTAATATAGTTGCTAAATACTTTCCGACATTACTAGCCCTTGTGATGCCCAAATGCCTTCTTCTTTATCATTCTAAAACTAAAATGATTTTTAAGGTGGATTTCGGAATGTATTGTTCTGGCTGATTTTATTGATGAACCCTTCCACTAATCTTGTTATTTTTTGTCTGAAAATTATCTGTTGAAGGCGTCCTCTTGAAATTTATTTTAGATGTTGAATACTAGCCTATCGTTCAATTTTACTAGGTTTAGTATTGGCTTTAGATTTAAAGTCTTTTCTTAGGGCTTATAAAGCAGCCTCGTTGGCAACTAGCTGCTATTTGGAAATCGAAGACTACTTAGACTACTTCTAAGACTATTATTTTTTCTAAACATTTTTCATGCTTTTTAGTTATTTTTTTGATTTATTTTGTTGCAACAAGTTTCTTACACTTTAAGGTTACTATTGAGAACTACTTTATGATGATTTAAGAGTGCTGGTAATGACGAGAGTACTGGAATCATATGGGAAATCAACGGGACCGCTCTGGATAGCGTTGGCAGTAGGGTAGATCGAGAATTAGAGAACTTGATCGAGTTATATGTCCTCGTCTTTGACTGAGTTCTTTGGTAGTTTGAATTTGCTTTTTTTCATAGAAAAATTATCAAATTATGGATAGATTCAGGATAAAATATAGATTAATATTACCTGTAATTAAAGTGCTTTTGCTAAAAAATATCATAACAATGGATAATTCAAGCATTTTTTAATCAGACTCTAAAATCAATCAAAGTATATTTCATCATAATTTCGATAAAAATCTGATATAAAATAATATTTAATTAAGATCAATCTATCAATCATACTTGCAAATAAATATATTCAACAAATATTATTCAAAAAGCAGATACAATATTCATCGGTTAATTCCTAAACCGATCCTAACTCCCCTTAGCATCCTCCTATGATCTCTTACTTCTATATCCTCGTCTTTAAGATAATCGTTTCTAATGTCTTTTTGATCTTTCTCTCTATGATTTCTTTGGAGATGGACTTTTGATTATCCCCTATCGATTTATTACTTAGGTCTATGGGTCGATTAGTTATCGGGTTGGGGTGCCTAGAACTTTCAAAATGTTCTTGCCTAGACTTGTTCTATATCGATGATGTGGTACTTAGCGAAAGGGTTGCCTGAGATGGTAGCCCAGGAATCTTTGAAAAACTAATTGGTTGTCAGATTGTTAGTAGTCAGATAGATATGTAGTACGACCAATATTCCTACCAAAATAGAAGCAGCTAGAGCGTATAGCAACAGCAAGATATTAATAACAAAAAACCCAGTATCTTCTCCAATTTTCAATACAGTAATAGCAATAATACTCTGCACCAAAACAAGCAACCCAAACAGCCAAGTCGACAATATAAACCCCATAAAGAACCCATAATTATTCTTAGCAACACACAATCCCAGCCAAGGACAATGATGATCAAATCTACTCACGCATACATTACAATCATAGCAATGTGAGGAACGAGGAGGACGGTAGATGCTGCATTATGGGCATTATTTTATCCTAAGAATATGTGTTTTTATGGGGATTAGATAGATTTGATCTGTATTTTTTTATTTGAAAGGTATTTTACTTAGCTAATTTGTTTAGTAATGCGACAGTATTTTAGGTAACATTCCAGGATTAACAAATCCAAGTATGATCAAACAAACCTGACTTGAGATATTAGCCAGTACTGTGAACAAAATAAAGGCTGGGTTCATTTTGAATGCAGTAACGATATAGTATAGTATTGCTCCAAGCCAGAGGAGTAGATGTGTGCCGATATAGTTTTTTATTTGAACTACTTTGAATCCTTTGCAGCAGGTGTGGTGTTGGTAGTTGCTTATGCCTGCGACTTGATGGATTTGGCAGGGTTGTTATGAGGGACGGATGGGCATTTTAAATATAGGGATAAGCTATTTATTATATGTAAAGTAAAGGGTTATATAAGATCAGCTTATAGGAGTTTTTTGGGGGTGTTATGATTTTTATTTGTGGAACATTCCGCGTAGAAGTAGGGACAGTAAGATGAACAAACCTACGTATGTATTTTTTTTGAAAAATATGCCGCATTACTATCTATTCTTCAAATCTATCTTTTTGAGTAAATTGTATAAATAAAGATACGATAATGTAAATCCTGGCAAGCAATATATATACCCAGGGTCAGCCAAGGCAGTAGCAGATGATAGAAGATAACTAACCCCCAAACAAACATTCATTTTTTGCTTAGGATTCTTCTACCATGTAATAGCAGTACTATACAACCCCAGTTTCTTATCATCTTATATATCTTGGTAGGCGTATACTGTATCGTAGATTAGGGTCCATGATATGCCTGCAGAGTACATGAGGAGAGTTGCAGGCCAGTTTAAATTTAAAGGATTTATGGTTAAGGCACCGATTATTACGCCGGAGTTGAAAGCTATGCCTAGGATGAATTGAGGGTATGAGGTGTATCGTTTAGCTAGAGGGTAGAGGGCGGCTATAGGCAGAACTGCAAAAGTGGCAATTAGGGCATTCATGGGCAACTGGGTAAGCACGTACAGTCCTACAGAGAGATTGGCTAATAATAATACCAAGGCTTATTTGGTTGTGACTGTTCCAGCTGCTAGTGGTCTAGTCTTGCATCGCTACACTTGATTGTCGAAGTTTTTATCAAGATAGTCGTTGATTATGCAACCAGCTGAGCGGGAAGTCCATGCGCCCATAAAGAACATAAGAAAGAGATGGGCTGCTAGATAAGATTGGTGTTACCTGGTAGAGTAGGTGCTCCTATTGCGAGGCCCCAAGCTGTAGGCCAATAAAGCAACATGCATCCTATAGGCTTATCGTAGCGACAGAGACGATAGTATGGATGATCTGTTATCTTATTTATCAAGCTTAGCGAAAAGCAATTATTTTTCATATACGAAGATTTGACTACTTGAATCATCTTGCTTATATTCTTGAGCATTTCTCTAAGCTGATTAATAATACAGATCTGAATTAAAATATACAATACATAGCAGCCCAAATGTAGTAATACCCTCTAGCTTAAAAAATCCTTTCCTAAAAATAACTACGCCTAATAATAAAAACTAATTCCAGCAAACTTTCCCAGTACATGGGTCGATATTGCAACTAAAAGCTGCTTCAAAATATTAGATAGACCTCAGCCACATTTCTTAAAAACAATTACCAAAACATTTTGCTGATAATAAACTAGCATAACAACAACCCACAGATAAATAATTTTTCAATGCATTTCAGCCTCGTCCTAAGCACATGTTTCCTAAGGTACTTATTCCTTTATACTAGACTAGGCCAGTTAAAATAAGCTAAGCACATATTAAAAAAATGCCTAATATACCTCTAATGTCCGTAGACCAACATCCCCCTCCTCGCATCCTGCCTGAACAACCTGGCAAACATCCAAAAACAAACCGCAAAACACTACAAAGCCCTCTAGTTCTCGATAAAAGGATTCGAATTAATGTACAACTACCTCTAATAATGCAAAACAATCTCATCAAAACAAAGAATTAAATAAGATACTATCTTGTTGGTGGTTTTGATTATAATGTGTAAGGGTAGTTTGAGGAGTATTAGTAGAGGCAATGGTAGTAGGAATATTGTTAAGATGATGGAGTTTTTTAATTATGTGGGGTATAGGACTTGTCTTAAATATTTTGGGGAAAAGAGTGCGTTTATTAAGAGATTTACACCTGTTTAGAAGGAGTTTCATCTGCCTATGTTTAAGATTTAGAAGACTGTGTAGGTTAGTAAAAAGTAAGATAATTAGAATTAACTTTTGATCCTTAAACAGCTCTAGAATATATATTAGGTGTTGAAACTAAAGCAGAGGCCTTAAGTCATCGTGCTTAACAATACTTCGCAGATTTAGTAACAACCTATGTATTAGTAAATCAGGTAGGAAAAATCGATCCTTTATAAGAAGTAAGTGTCACAGAGACAAGTTATAGTGTAGCCCAAACGACCATCCACCCCTCCAAGATTGCCAGAACCCCCACGATTGCCTACTCCCAGATCGCCCTAACCTCCCCCAACACCAATATTCAGGTAGCCATCGCCATAGAAACCCCCCTAAATAGTTATAAGATAAGTGAAGGAGATATAAAAATAAAAATAAGAAAGCATACCATAGCCTTAGTCTTCAGATTCGTAGCCTTAGATCATGGCATAGTAAGTCTTAACTGTTAACAAATGGTAAATCAAGTTAAGTCTTCGTAAATAGAAAAACCAGAAACTAGGCAACCTATTAGTCTAAACCTCAACCCGCAAAAACAACAAAAACATGCTTAAAACCCAAGCGATTCCCTAATAAAAACTCTAATCGCTCATAACCCTCCTAAACCGTTAGGACAAACTGCCCTACTAGATCCTAACCGAACCCTACCTGCGCTAATCATAATTCATCCACTACAACATAAAACCATTCATGAACCTAACCCCTCAAGGATAGATGTAACTCCTACCTAAAGCTATGGGGATTATTCCTGTTTTTGTGCATAGGTTTATCAATCAAGATTGTTTTGTTTTTGTTAATCATATACGGTATAATAGTTTTAGGGTTGCTATCTCGCCTGGGAGTTTGAGTAAGTCGGTTTATCTTAATGTCTAGTTTTGTTCAGAGACACTCCCTTTTTATTTTAATTTTTAGGAAGAAATCAATGACCTTTTCACTGCCGTTTTCAAGAGTATCAACAAAGAACAAGTGTCTTCGATGCCGGATAAAATCAAAGATAAAACTAAACTATGCAAAGTCACCAAACCGGAATAACTGACCCAATATGTCCGTAAATTAATAGAAGATTTATAGAATATCTTACTGAAGCGAGAGTAGTAGACGGCTGTGAATGAGATAATAGCTAACTAAAAATTCTACTACCGTTTCTAATAGATCAATCCAAACAAACAAGGGGTCTACTACATCGTTAGATATCTTTCAGGGATAGGCAGTTTTGATATCTACCTTCATAACAACTACTAAAGTTATGGACTAGATGGTAAGATATATGCAAGAGGTAACTGCCTCTACACAAAAAAAGATTTTTTCTTAGATTTCAACATCCCTATTCGAAACGCACATAACAATATTTTTGCGTTTATTTAGATGGTTTCTAAAAAATATTATTTGTTGACCTTCTAGAAAGCACTAACCGATTACGATCTAGATCGATATGTTTAAAACGCTATCTTGGAGGTACCTTTGAGCATCCATTGTCACAAGATGATGTTCATCCACAAAAACTCATATATAATCCCCATGACGATCTCCCTAGTAACAGTAAACAGTGATATTCTGGTAGGATTGAAGGTATCATAGTACCAACCTGATACTTGTCTCTAGAGAGGGTATTTTATTCATATAGTTTCGCAGGAGTGGTTGAGGCCTTATCGGAAGCCACAGCCTTCGATAAATACTATACTGTTTAAGAAATATATAGATTAGTTTACGTTTAGGAAAGATTATTTTTTGGCGCAGTGGTTGGAGAAGAAAGGGTTTGGGATATTGTTTGGGAAGGTTATGGATCCTAATCATTAGTTGTTTTTGGAGAGGAATGTGGGGAAGATTGTTAGGAGTACTTGTTTGATCAGTATTTTCAATTAGGAAGATAAAGTGGAGGAGTGAGGGTGGTATAGATATGATTGTTGATATGATGTGTATTGGTAGGTAATATTAATTAGATCATGAGATGAAGTAGGATTCGTATTCTTGGCCATCGACCACGTTGGTGTCCTACTTGCGACTATTCTAACAATACACACTTTCCTAACTAGAACACGCATCTTCCATATCTCCAAACAAGCCCAAAGGATCTCCCCTTTCTCCCAAAAAATCCATCTTTTCCGCTAGTTCTTCCTCTCCACCTATCATAGCATGTGACTCCCATACTTAATTGCTATTCTTGTATGGTTGTGCGAGTAGTAGTTGGAACATGTGTTATTGGTAGAGCACTGCTTGTTGCATGGAGGTGAGCATGTGTTTGATTGTTGTGTTTGGATGGTGCATGGGTATGTGTTAGTGTATTATTAAGTTATTTGCAAATAGTATTTGGCGTTATAAGGACTAGATATTATTTGCTGTTATAGTGAAATTTATGAAATTTTATGATTTTCAAGCTAATTTCAATCAAATATTCAAACTAAAATTTACTAATATTAACTCAAAAAGATTATATTAGTAATCAACGTGACAATACATGATCCTTTTGATGCTTCATCTTCAATACATTATCCATATAACTACATACATTTTACTACAATACAAAATCCCATATAACTACATACATATTACTACAATACATAACACCATCACACTATTCCTTCAACAATCTCCCCACCATCCTCCTCATCATCCTAATCCCTATCCTCAAACTCCAAATCCCCTAGCTTCTAACTCAGCCCAATCAACTCCCCAACAATAACCTCAGTCTTCTTCAAAGTCATCGCCAGTTCATTCTTTTCCAAAAAAGACTTGCCTGATTTCATGAAACTGATTTTGACTTTTTGTAGTTATTTTGAAGCTTATTTGGCTTTTTATTGGATTAGTCCTTTCTACATGATCCATTTCTAGAGGTCGTCTTATTGATGTGCGTTGGTCGATATTACGAGGCGGAGGGCGTTTTAGAGCTAGCATTAGGATTTACGTTAGAGGAGGATGGAGGAGATTTGGGATAAGATGTCAGGGATGTTCAGGGTGGGCTTGCATACTACAACTGTCTAGCTATTTTAAGAGGGTTTGTAGATTTATCTTTATGTGTTTTGTTTAGGTTGATAGGTTGGACTATCCTATCTATTCAAGGATGAAGCCTTGAGCTAGAATATCTATGAATACAGTTGTTAATTATCCCTTTTGGCTTGTTAGATAGCTTACGTGTAATTCTTAACCTAATTCTGATGCAATATCTACCTTTCACCCATCCTCTTAGCCTCCCCCTAATAATAGCCCGCCCTATCCTTCTCCATCTCCACCTGCGCCCTCATTGCTTCTAACTCCCCCTGCAACACCTCAACCTGATCCTTAACCTCCATCAATTCCGTAAATGCTCTCAACTATTCCTACGGATCTTTGATATTTTAAGGTTGGATGATACTCTGGGTGGGTAGTTAGCTTAATTGTCGGTCTTTTTATTGGAGTTGGGTTTGATAAAAGTCGATTGTTTGTTGGAGTGAGGAGAGTTATTGGTGGAGTTGGGTTAGGGCGAATTTGTGGAGTTAGGATGTTTGTTATTTCTATAGGGATTATTTTTAGGTTAGTTGTTTCAGGTTGTTGTTTTATTTTTTCAAATATTAGTATTATTTATTGATTTACCTTAGTTACTCTTGAGTAAGCTATAACTCAATCTGTTTCTGTGCATATTGTTTGGATACTGTATTCTGAGCCTCCTAATACTGGCCTAGTTCCTGCATATGCATAGCCCCTAATTTAACAATCTCTGCCTCCAACTTCCCATTCTCCATCTCCAACACACTAATCTTATCCTCCAGCACCCCCTCAATCTCCCTCTTATGCCTACTCATCGCCAACTTCTCCTCCATCAACTGCCCCTGTCTCTAATCTTATTGTTGCTGTAACTCACTTATAATCTGTCTATTCTGATCTAGTTGTTCTAGGAGTTGTTTGTTTTTATTCAGAAGAGATTTGCTGAGATCGGGGATATCACTACTTCCTTCCTCACCTTGATATGCGTTGAGGAGTTATATTTAGGATTATAGGCTTTGGATGCGTTAGATCATGAGGGCGTGGGTTGCCTAGAGATCATCGCATTTTGATTGCAGTCTTGAGTTGTCGAGGTTCAATTGCATCAGGGCTTACATGTATTGTTGCTCTTTCTACTGTTTTTATGCCAGAACTTATGCTATTTTGTTGGCTTGGTACTATACCAAATCTATGTGTTACTTCAAACTCCTCTCTTTCTATTAGTAACCGCTCAATCTAGCTTAATACGTGCTCATTTTTGTTTAAGTATCAAACAATCTCTAAGAATCTCGTGTTTGTGCTCGACTAGATTGCGCCAACAAATTCTTCAGTTAATTATTCCTAGCTTGTTATTTCTCAACCTGTATTTTCATGGCTGAGACCTATCTTGCTAGTTGTGCTTTTAATTGCGAGTTCTACTTCATCAACTAACTTAGTTATTGTTGTGTGTTTTGTCGATGTTGTTATAATTTGGAGTTGGCTTTAAGTTGGTTGGAGAGGTCGGTCTAGAGTTGGCTTAGTTTGAAGCATGATTATTAGTATTGGGTTTGGATTGAGTCAATTTTTTGTTATCTTTAAGTGGAGCGAGTCATGAGGTCTTTTATTTTGAAGTTTAGTTGTTAGAGTTAGAGTTATTTTTTGTGGAGAGAAGCGGAGAATCCTTATTAGTTTTTGCCGGTCTAGGCGAGTTGTTTTCGTAGAGATTATAGCTATGATTGTGAGTGAGTAAGCGCATTTTCTTGTTAACATTGCTTTGATTTTAATATTTAGAGCTCTTTAATTGTTGTTTGAGATTACTGAGTTGCTTTACTGGCTAATAGCTTGTATATGTTGGCGTATTCTTAACTTTTTGCTGTTAATTTCAACTAATTATCTTTATAAGTCTCCAATAACTCCTTTATAGTGCTCAGCTCGTCTTTGGTCTGGCTCAACTAAGCATTCAACTAACCAATCCTCGCCTAAGCATCAACATTACCTTTCATTTCTTCCCTATTATTAGCTATTTGTTCCTACAATACTATGATCCTAGTGTTGAGCTATTCGATTATTGAAGATTTCCACTCTACATTGCTTTTTGCTTTCTATAGATTGATGTATAGATCTAGATTTTATTTTTATAATAGTTGGGCTTGTTATTGGGTTTGGGCGTACCATTATCTCAGTTAAGTCAGCTCTATCTTCGTATTTTGATGATTGTTCACCTAAGTAAGGTACTTGTCCTGAATCAATTCCAACTATTCAGCTCTAATTTGTTAATTGTTTGCTTGTTTAAGTCCATCTGTCGTATTCTACGAGTTCTGTTGTGCAAGCTACGACTCCAGCACTTAAACTTGATACTTTAATCTCTTAACTTCCTACTAAAACTCCATCAACAACCTATTTTTATCATTAATTTCATTGTCAAGTTCCCCTATTCGTTGTGGATAGTTCTGGTACCCTATCTACTCAATCTATGCTGATTTTTGTATCATTTTTTGAAGAAGATCGTGGTTGATTTGCTTGAGATGATCAAGTTATGCTAGGGATTGTTTAGATTGTTTGTTTTATTATTAGAGAGTGATGTTTTGTTAGGTTAGTTTTTGGTATTTTTAGGTTAATCTATGGTTTTATTAGTTTAAGCTTTTTATTTGTGCTTTGAGTTATAGTACTTCGAGGCCTAAGGTAGATCCTTGAAATTAACCTGCATCCATAAGTAATCGATTATTTAACGTAGACAATGCCATTGGTTTTTAATTTTTCCAATCATTCTCCGTATCAATTAAATGACTTATGGGAGACGGTGCTACTTGAACCGAATTTTTCTAGCTAGTATCAACCTATACTACTTACCTTGCTCTACTCGAAAGTCCACTTAATCTTATACTTGATCCCGAGTTGCCTGCCACTCGACTTGATCTTCGTTACTATAATATTTCTTAAGCTAGTTGCAAGTTTTTCCTTGAACTCTATCTGCGGACACTGGGGAAGAATTGTTTTTATGTATTTTGTATCTTCTCGGGTGAATCGTTGATGATACTTGATGATTCTTTAGGTTTTGATTATGAGTTTTTGTTGATTGTTTATTTTT
>Ga0169931_10015772_pt1 | contig 10081 bp, 8 predicted proteins | sample Kivu_15m_20L_FD_129675 | JGI IMG/M metagenome (GOLD analysis project Ga0169931, IMG submission 129675) | Freshwater microbial communities from Lake Kivu, Western Province, Rwanda to study Microbial Dark Matter (Phase II) - Kivu_15m_20L... | ecosystem: Environmental > Aquatic > Freshwater > Lake ... | reverse complement strand
GGCGCCCTGGACTGTGAGTTTCCAGTTCCTCAGGGGCTTCCATCGGATCGATATCTTTTGGCTAAGAGTTCGCCTCAGCAAGGAATGGAGGTCAATCTAGAGGCCCCAGGATTCAGGGGTGCAATTTATTCGGAGCGCCAGCTGAGGAATATCTCTCAGCTTCCGCGAGCTCGGTTTTCTTTTTCGGAAAACGACTATGCCAAAGTCTCGATCGGCGAGTTGGACTTTTATCTCTGTGTGACAGAGTCCCCGCCTCAGCTCAAGAAACGAGGTTTTCTAGAACGGGATCCACTCGCATGGAAACTCATTGCGACTACTCTTCTGCTCATGGGAGCTGTGGTGTCGGGGCTTTATACCGTCCGACCCACTCAGTACGTGGAGGCTGAGCAACTTCCTGAGCGCATCGCGACGATTCTGTATCAGCCAGAAAAGTTCACGAGTAAGGCCAAACCCAAGACAGAAGTGATCAAAGCGACTGACCAAACTTTGGCTCGGAAAGAAGAAGCCGCAAAGCAGCCCGAAAAAAAGACAACGACTCCGCAACCTGTCCCCACAACGAAGATCGATCTCAGTCAGAAAAAGCCTAAGGAGGCTACGGGCAGCACGAGTGGGACGAAAGTCTCTGAGTCCGCCACGCCAAACTCAGGTGGAGCGAAATCTAAAGTTGCTCAAGGGGTCTCCAAGCAAGGCGAGGGAGCTCGTGCAAAAGGGCAAGAAGGAAAGCGCGGCTCGAAGGATTCAAAAGTCGCAGGCGCCCCGCAGAACAAAGCGACTCGCCCATCCCCTCAGGGAGGGCAGGGGACAGGGGCGGATGCAAAGAGTGAAGTTGCGGGAGAGGGCAACGTCGATCTGCTGGCGGGCTCGAGTGCCAAAGTCCAAAATCTACTGGGCAATCTCGCCAACAGCGGTGGGACTGCGGGTGGCGACCAGTTCGCAGGTTTTGGTGGCTTTACTACTGTCGGGCGAGATGGTCTGGGGCTAAAAGGCGGTGGAGCGGGAGGCGGTGGAGCAGCTGATACCCTTGCAGGAGGGCTTGGACAAAAAGGCATCGGCGGAGGCAGGGTCGGCACGGGGTTTGGTGCCACGGGTACAGGCAATGGTATCATCGGTGGTAAGACGCGGGTTTCCATTCGCTCGGGGGGACCTGAAGAAGCAGTCGTCATGGGATCGATCGATGCAGCAGCAGTCGAAGCCGCCCTACTTGCTCACCGCGATGAGTTTCGCTTGTGCTATGAGCGTGAGATCAACGCCGATAGTCCGGCTGCCCCGGGGCGGGTCGGGACTACATTTGTGATCGGAACCAGCGGACGAGTTAATCAAGCGGGAATCGAAACTTCCACTCTCAAGAACTCGAAAGTCGAACAGTGTATTCTCGGAGTGATCAAGCGAATCGATTTCCCGATTCCTCGAGGTGGAGGGGTGGTTCAAGTGTCCTATCCATTCAAGTTTAGCTTGGCTGGAAGAGGCTGACCCAAAGTTATTTACTCGCAAGAGAGCGAGCAATCGCTTCGGCTTCGATCAGGCCTTCCTGTGAGTCAGGGAAGGCCTGACAGCCGAGTCGAATGCCTTGCTCGCGTTCGGACAAACTGAGCAGTCGCATTTCGGACTCGGTCAATGGCGACAACAGTTCACGGCCTTGACAGATCCGAAGCCGATCTTTTCCGCATTTGCCATGGCCACCACATTCGCTCCCCAGTCCTTTTTCTTCGAGTTGGGCGTGAGCCAGTAGGTTGAAGTGGGGGTAGCTTGGAGACTCCAGTGTTTCACCATTCGGATAAAGGATTCGCACTGTCATCTTATGTCAGCTCCGGTTTTTTTCGATCCACTGCTCGGTTCATCGATTTTTCCGCAAAGAAAAGACCCAGAGATTCAGGGAGGAGTCGAGGAAGGAAGCAGATGAGCTGATTGAGGAGTCCTGGAATGATGAGCGGACGGCCGCGCTCCACTCCTTGAAGGATCTGGCGAGAGACCTCGGCGGCACTCATGACAAAACTTTCGCCTTCTTTTTTGAGGTTTTGTCCTGCTCGATCGAGAAACTCAGTGCGGGTTCCTCCTGGACACACACAGGTGACGCGCACCGGCGTGTGGCGTAGTTCGTAGTGGAGGGTCCGACTAAAGACGCGGACAAAATGCTTGGTGCCCGCATAGACTGCATATCCCGGTACGGGTTGATAGCCTGCAATCGACGCAATGTTGATGATGTGGGAAGGAATATCTCGCTTGAGGAACTCTCGAGAAAAGCAGTGAGCGAGTTCCACCAAAGAATGAATATTGAGGTCAATCGTGGTCGCGTGGCGTTGTTGCTCCGTCTCGACGAACGGCGCGTACGGTCCGATTCCGGCATTGTTGACCAACACAGTGATGGGAGGGAACTCACTTTGACTCTGGATGATCTCGAAGAGCCGATGACCAGCCCCTGGAGATCCCAGATCGTGACTGATCACTTGGATGCTGAGCTCAGGCGCAACCTTCTTCAGGTCAAGGCTGAGGGCTTCGAGGCGGTCTCTTCGTCGTGCGACCAAAGTCAGGTGTTTCACACCCGCATGAGTCAGGTCTCGCGCCAAAGATTCGCCAATGCCACTGGAGGCTCCAGTGATGAGCACACTGTGGCCCTTCCAACTTGTGTGAACGAGGGACATTCGCTTGAGGCTCCGTTTCGTATCGTTTCGTATCGTTTTGTATCGTTTTGGGGGACGTGTACTTCTTAGCCCTCTCGACTGAGCGCTAAGAATCGAAACGTTTTGTAGCCCGCGGCTGCGGCCGTGTACATGATTTTTCGAATCGTCTCGTAACGCACCCGCTTGTCCGCTTGAATCGCAAGGGTTCCCTCAAAAGGGAGAGGTTGGCCATTCTCGTCACGAGCCTGAGACTTGGCTCGGAGGAGTTCGGCTTTTTCGCGTGCTTTGGTCAGGGCGTCAAATAGCGGAACCACTCGGAGGCCTTCCTCATCCAGGTCGGCCTCCTTAAAGCGGTAATGGGCTTCAGTGGTTCCAGCTTCGGCAGCAGCGAGAACAAAGTCCATGATCCGTTCATTTTCGAAAGTCACTCCTTCGGGAGTCACGATCACCTGAAGTGTATCCCCTGGAATGTCCGGAGAAGCCGAGACCGGGATCTGAATGCCAGCGATAGTGGTCAGTGAATTGGTAGAAGTAGTGTAACTCTTGAGCAGAAACACGAGGATGATGACGAGGATGTCCATCATGCTTGTTAATGGGAGTTCGCTTTCGGATTGCTTTCGCCTGCGGCCTTTACGGAGTCGAATCGAACGTCGAATGCTCATGCTCCACTTCCTTCGCTCTCGTTACTCAGGAGGTTTCCAAAAACAATCTCAGGGAAGAGCGTTTGAATGGCTTCATCCGTGCCCGTTTCTGGATTGGTGCGAAACATGGGGGGATCGGAGTTTTCCAGAAGCCGAGCGGAATCCATCACGCTGATTAGGGTATCGTAATTGATGCTCGATGCTGGAGCGAGGACAAGCTGGTTTTCCTCCGGGAATGCTTTTTTGATTTCGAGCAAAGCCGCGTGAAGGGCCTCGGTGTCGGGTTTCCCAGGTTCTAGAAAGGCGAGAATCTTTTTTTCGACTTTACCAAAGGGGCTCCAGAGCTCCATCTCCTGATCTCGAATCGTCAAAGTGAGCTGGAGTGGTTTTTTCTCAATGAGTTCTTGATTGATGTCCTTGCTGGCTTGGGGAAACTGCGTTTCGATCGAGACCAATGCCAAGAAAGACATCGTATACAAAAGAAAGGCAATGAGAGTGACCATTGCATCGAGAATGGGGACTAGGTTGAGGATGATCTCCCCATTCTCGTTTCGTCTTCGAAGACTCGGTCGACTGAGCACGGTTGGGGTTACTCCGCTTTCTCTGAGGAATGACGGTATTTTCGAGCAGACAGCAGATCCATGAGCTTCACGCCGAACTCATCGATTTCTTCGATGATACGGTTAGCCCGGTTCGAAAGAATACTATGAGCCACCATAGTGAAGATGGCAGTGGCCAGACCGAAGGCAGTCGCGTTCATCGCCTCCGCAATACCTGCTGACAAAACAGCTTGGCGCATTTGAGGATCTGCTACTGCTACTGCGGCAAACGATTGCATCAAGCCGCTGATGGTTCCCAAGAGCCCGAGAAGGGTTGCAATGTTGGCAATCAGCGAAAGATAAGGAATGCGGCGTTCGACTTTTGGAATGAATTCCAGAGATGCAGCGTCGATTGCGTTTTGGATTTGTGCTTCATCACGCGAAGCTCTCTGAAGTCCGGCCTTAATGACCTTCGGGAGGATTGCATTTCCCGCGCCGTTGCACAGACGGATCGCTCCATCCAGATCGTTTGCCAGAACGTATTTTTGAACCTCAAACATGAACGAGGTTCCATGGGTCGGATATTGAAAGAAGAGTCGGATCATTCGCTCCAGGGTGAACGCGATGGAAATTCCCATGCAAAGAGCAATGGGGATCATCCAGAATCCGCCAGTTTGGAAAGCGTTCACGAGTGATTGAATAAAACTCCCTGATTCCATGGGTGTCCCTTTCGATGCGAGATAAACTTCCTGTTAATTTAAGGATAACCGATCACGGCGGGCCGTCAATCTCCGGATTCCGATTTGACGCCAGGCGCTCAGGTCGATAAGGGGTCGTGGTGTTGATAAATTGACTCGATTTGCTGTCTCGGACTTGGAAGGAGACCCCTCAGGTGTCGCTATTGATTAGTGTTGCTCAGTTAAAAAAAGCATTTGGTGCTCGGGCGCTTTTTGAAGGGTTGTCTTTTTCGGTATTTGAGGGGGAACGAATCGGGTTGATTGGTCCTAATGGCGTTGGAAAATCGACCCTTTTGAAGATTCTGGCTGCTCGGGAGAGCGCCGACTCCGGACAAGTCGTTCGGACTCGTGGAGTAAGAGTAGGGTTCTTGGAACAAGAGCCGGTGTTTGTTTCCACGGACTCAGCACGCGAGGCCCTGGAGCGGGCGTTCTTAACAAACGGTGATTCAGATGCTGCGGAATGGGAGCGTATCGGAGCAGTCGACGAGACTTTGAGCCGCTTTGAGATTGATGGAAGCTTGAAGATCTCGGAGATGTCGGGAGGGCAACGAAAAAGAGTCGCTCTCGCGCGCGAGGCGATGCTCTCTCCTGATCTTTTGTTACTGGATGAGCCCACCAACCATCTGGATTTGGATTCGATTCGCTGGCTGGAGCGTTATTTGGCTCAAGCGCGTTTTGCGTCGATCACAGTCACTCACGACCGTTTATTCTTGGACCGAGTTGCTAATCGAATCATTGAGATTCATCCCCGGAATCCTAACGGGATTTTGAGTGTCAATGGGGGTTATGCTGACTTTCTGGAGACTCAGGAATCATTCGTTGCTCAACAGCAGAGTCGTGAACAGAGTCTTTCCAACACGCTCAGGCGAGAGACGGAATGGTTGCGACGGGGAGCAAAAGCCAGGACGACCAAGCAGCAGGCACGGATTCATCGGGCAGGTGATCTGGCCGACGAAGTACAGGATCTGAAAACCCGTAATCGTGAGTTTTCGGTTAAGCTCGGGTTTGGTGGAAATGGGGATGCAACCGAAGGAGCACCCAAAAAGCTCATCGATGCGACAGGGATATCGAAGTCCTACCTGGATCGCACGGTGGTTCCCTTAACCGACGTTCGCATCACGCCTCGGACTCGCCTGGGGATTTTGGGACGTAATGGTTCGGGGAAATCGACGTTAATTCGGATGCTCACTGGTGATGAGAAACCAGATACGGGTAGTGTTTTTCATTCAGAAAAACTGAGAATTGCTCTTTTTGAGCAAAACCGTGGAGCGCTCGATCCCGAGAAGACCTTGATGAAGACCCTTTGTCCTACCGGGGACTCAGTTACCTATCGGGGAAATCGGGTTCATATTCGGAGCTACTTGAGCAAGTTTCTGTTTACCCCTCAACAGATGGAGATGCCGGTGGGCAAACTATCTGGAGGAGAACAGGCAAGAGTTCTTCTTGCTTTGCTGATGCTGGAAGACTCCAATTTACTCGTGCTCGATGAACCGACAAATGATTTGGATTTTCAGACTCTCGATGTCCTGATGGAGGCGCTCGAGAGCTTTCCCGGAGCGGTGATTCTCGTGAGTCACGATCGGTTCTTTTTGGATCAAGTCTCCAATCAGCTCCTGGCGTTCTGTCCGGATGATGTGACAGGCGAGAAGAAGTTGCTCCCTTTTGCTGATTATTATCAGTGGGAAAGTTGGAGTGATGAAGATCGCGCTCGACAGGAGGAGATTCTCAAAAAGAAAGCGGCCGAAGCATTGAAGCAGGAGCGCGCAAGTGCGCAGGCTCAAACGTCAGCAGGGCTAGGTGCGACGGGAGTGAACTCTGCGCCGGTGAAAGCTCGAAAGCTGAGTTACAAGGAGCAACGGGAGCTCGATGGAATGGAAAGCGTGATTCTCGAACACGAGGCTGAACTGGAAACCCTCTCTTCCCAGTCCACCTCGAGTGAAGTTTTGAAGTCTCCATCTCAACTTCGTGAGGTCATGCAAAAGATGCATGACCTTCAGCTCAAGATTGACTGCCTTTATGCTCGGTGGTCCGATTTGACCGGGTAGTTCTAGGGCCGAAGGAAAGAGGACCTCATGAGTGATTCGAAAGAGTTGAGTCTTTATGAACGGGTAGGGGGAGAGGTGCCCCTGAGGAAGCTAGTGGATGATTTTTATGATGCCATGGCTGACTCTCCCTATGCTCAAGGGATCCGTCAAATGCACCCAGCTGACATGACCCCTTCTCGCCAAAAGCTGTTTGAGTTTTTCAGTGGTTGGATGGGGGGACCCTCCCTTTATATTCAGCAATACGGTCACTCTCGGCTTCGTGCTCGCCACTTGCCTTTTACGATTGGCGTGGCAGAGCGAGATCAATGGTTGTTTTGTTTTCATGTTGCACTCAAGAAATCGGATTTTTCGGAAGAACTTCAGGGCGTGCTTTGGCAGAATATTTGTCAGATTGCAGATCACATGCGGAATCAGCCCGAGGCCTAATCAACTGTAGTGCGCAATCACTTGTTCGAGGCGATCCGTCAGGCGCTCGACTGCTAAGCCATAATTCCGGAGGAATTGGGCCTCGGTCGTTGCGTGCTCGGCGTCTCCCTCGGTGTGGTCCACGATATCGGTGATGGATTTGAGTAATACGAGGGGAACCCCTTGGGCCTCGCAGACGTGTGCGATTGCGGCTGCTTCCATTTCTTTGGCTGAGGCGCCGTGCCGAATGAGGTGCTTCATGTCTTCCGACGTACAATCGAGAGAGTCTCCAGTAGAGACGACTCCTGACCTGAGCCCCAGTCTTGTTGCGAGCTCAGGGTCATGAAGCACGGGTCTCATCCCGTCTGCAAAACGTGGGAAGTTGCCGGGGAGTGCGACTCGTCGGTCATGAAATACGGCATGACGATCACCCAGAAAAACATCTCCAATCTTGGTCTCCTGCATCTGGAATCCTCCCGCTGTCCCTGCGTTGATGATGAGCCTAGGGGAGTAGCGAGTGATAACCGAATGGGTCAGGAGAGCAGCGGTGAGGGTACCGATCGAATCGATTTGATCCCGAGGGTGAACTCCCGAGATCGCCACGAGCACTTCATGTCCGAGATGAGTACGTCCGGAGTGGAGCAAAAACCCATATCGGGAATCAGATCCCTGCCACTCAAGGGGAGAGAACTCACCGCGAGCTAAGAGCGGAGCGGCTTCCCCTCTCATGGCAAACTGGACCACCAGTGGCGCATGAGCGTTCACGATCTAGTACCTTTGTCTCATCAAGAAGCTAATCGCATCACGAGCGCACGCGGTACAGTATCCTTTTTGTTTGACCATATTCTCCACTGTGCGTTGCGCCAGTTGTGCGCCTTCTTCCGTAACGGATGGATCGTCCGTACCGTAGAGTTTGAGTGCATTGTGCATTTTGGTGAGTAGCGCTCTTTGAGAATCAAAATAGAACTTCTCGAGTTTTCTCCAAAGCTCGGGAAAGACTTTTGCGTAGATCACGGTTTGTCCCGGGTGATCCAGGACCCAGGCTCCCACAGCGCTGATCATGTTTTGCCGGAATGCTTCCTTCTCAGAGACGCTTCCATTGTTTGCGCCTGGGACGTCCACGATCTTCTCGAATTCATCGATGAGAGCGGTGTCAGGGTCTTCCATCTTTCCAGTGATGGGGTTTTTGATTTTTTCTTTTTTCAGGAGCAAGGAGACATGTTGGACATACTTCTTGAGGAAGTCTTCCCACTGGGCTGAATCATAGATCCCGATGGCGTCGCGAACTTCGCGATCCAGTCGAGTGAGATACTCATTGCGAACCGTCGCAATGAACTCGACATTGTCGTGATACCCATCTTTGATATCTTGTTTCAGGAACTCGTATTCGCTGACCCGCTTGACGAAGTCTTCTAGTTCTCGAAGAATAGCTAGTGGCGAAAGACACGGATAATCGGTGTTTTGGGCTGCTGCATGCAACACCGACTTCATCTCGCGCGCCGAAGCCCCCATTCGTCCTTCGTAGTAGGGGATATTGATGTACTCTTCGCGTAGCCGACGGAGTGAGGCACGAAGGACTTTTCGGTCTTCAGGGCTGAGCTGAGCAGGCATTTCCCCAGTATCGTAAAGGCGAGCTTTGTCGAGTGGATTAAGACTCGAAATGAGTGTGCTGACGCTCGGAGGATAATTAATGGAGTTGGGCTTTTTGAGGCGAGTGAGAATCGTCCACAAGGACAAAGCCCAAGCGGTATGAGGCGCTACGTGACGTTCGTGGCGGATCTGATCGATGTCTTTTTCGTAGATGACTTGCTCCTGGCTGACTGACATCAAGTACGGAACCCGAATGAGCTCCATTCTTCCTTTAAAGCTCATGAAGTCAGGGAACTCTTTGAATGCGTCGAGCTGGAGATCGTTTGCCGATCCCAGCATTACGGCATCTAGTTGAGCAATGCTGTGTCCTACTGTGACTGCACCGGTCTCGCATGCAACCAGAAGGTATTTAAATGAATCGACCGGGCGTTTGAGTAGATCGCTGTACTCGATAATCCCGCGGTTCCCATCGACTAGGTCTCCACTCACACTAAAGAGATTGAGGCTCTGGAGAGTTGCTGGCAGGGAGCCCATCGAGCGGCTCATGGTGAGTTGCTGATAGTGTGCATCGACATGAAGCTGGGGTTCGATTGTCACAAGCCCTTCGCGGTAACGCTTGGAGTAGAAGAACCGCTCGACTTGCACATGGGCCAGAACTCGCTTGAGATCTCCGCCATTGGCATTGAGAAGATTATCCGCGATTTTTTTGCAGCGATGGCAAAGATCGCCTGTACGAAGGTGCTGAGGCAAGCCCTCGTAAGCTTGGGCTCCAGCTGAGTGACCCAGGAGTTTCTCCAGGAACCCCTTACGGCTCTCGACCGGAATAAGTAGGAAGGGATGATCCTTCATATCGCAGGGGATCCGAGCGAGGACTTCCTCATCAGGGATGCGCGCAAAACTTTGGTAAGGATCTCGTGTTTTTTCGGAGTAGGCGCGCTCTTGCGCTGCACCTGTGATGCCCATCGCACCTCGAGTGTAGCGCTCAAGGGGGAAGATCCAGTTGAAGCGATAAACCGCTCCTTCAGGGGAATGGGAGTAGCGCTCCATGCCGGTCATGAGGGCGTGGATAATGGAGCTTTTAGCGCTTCCATTGGGCCCATGAAGGAGCAGCATCTTGTTGTTCATTCCCAAGCGAGCAAAAGTTCTGAGGGACCGGTAGATTTCCGTTTGAACCGACTCGTGCCCAACGACTTTGCGGCCGTTTTCATCTTGGTCGAAAATATGGAAGTGGAACGCGTGACTCGTACTTCCTTCACTGCCTTTGGCTGGAGGCTCCACTTTGGTTTTACCAAAATGGTCCATCATATCCGCAAGGTACTGAGCGGAGCCTCGGAGTTGGCGCTCTGAATTTCGACTAATCAGTGTCAAATATTCGTCAAATGCCAGGATTCGCTGGTTTTCCTCGAAAGTCTTTCGAATTTCTTGGTCCAACGAGCCCAGGATCGATTTGAGTGATTCAGCCGAAGCGGGTGTCGATGATTGAGTCTGAGAAGTCATAGCGAGCGC
>Ga0169931_10015771_pt1 | contig 10082 bp, 5 predicted proteins | sample Kivu_15m_20L_FD_129675 | JGI IMG/M metagenome (GOLD analysis project Ga0169931, IMG submission 129675) | Freshwater microbial communities from Lake Kivu, Western Province, Rwanda to study Microbial Dark Matter (Phase II) - Kivu_15m_20L... | ecosystem: Environmental > Aquatic > Freshwater > Lake ... | reverse complement strand
TCCTTGGTCTCGAACACGTAGATGCCCATCGACGCGTAGCAGAAGCCCGGCTCGCCGGGGATCTGCGGGGCGTTGTGCTTCGGCTTCTCGACGAAGCCGGTGATGCGTCCGTCGGCGGCGACCTGCAGGATGCCGAAGCTCGATGCTTCTTCGACCCGGATCTTCACCGCCCCGATGGTCAGCGCCGCGCCGTGCTCGACGTGCTCGCGCAGCATGTCGCGGTAGTCCATCTGGTAGATGTGGTCGCCCGACAGCACGACGGTGTTCGGCGGCTGCCAGTCCTCGATCGAGTCGAGGTTGTGGAAGATCGCGTCGGCGGTGCCGCGGTACCACTTGCCGACCGACACGTGGTGCGGCGGGCTGCAGGTGATCCACTGCTCGAGGCGGCGCGGCAGGAAGTTCCAGCCGAAGCGGATGTGCTCCTCGAGCGAGCGCGCCTGGTACTGCGTCAGCAGGTGGATGCGGCGCAGCCCCGAGTGGATGCAGTTGCTCAGCGTGAAGTCGATGATGCGGTAGCAGCCGCCGAACGGCACCGCGGGCTTGGCGCGGTGCAGTGTCAGCGGCTTCAGTCGGCTGCCCTCGCCGCCGGCGAGGATGAAGACGAGGGTGTTCCTGAGGTCGAGATTGACCATGTGGTGGCCTCGGTGCCTTTTGGGGTCGAGCGTTCGGGCGAGAGGATGCACGTCGCGCTCGCGAAGCGACAGGGCTTGATGCCGAATCCTGCCGCGAAGGATCGTTGATACCGAGGGCATGCGACGTAGGCTGCGCGGCCGTTCGTCGCGTCCGCGACCGACTCCGCAATGCCATCTGCTCGTCCCGCCCCGAACGATCCGAACGCGCACCCGCTGCGGGTGCCCGGCGACGCCGAGTGGTTGCTGACCGACGGTGCCGGTGGCTACGCATGCGGCTCGGCCGACGACCTCGTGCGCCGTCGCTACCACGGTTTGTGGGTCGCGCGGCCGGCCGGCTCGGCGCGGCGGCGCATGGTGGTCGCGGCCGTCGACGAGCGCGTTGTGGTGGCCCCGGCGCGAACCGTGCACCTGCTGCACGCACACTGGCGCGGGCACGCGCAGAGCTCGCCGCCCGAGGCGGCGGTGGCGTTCGTGCACCGGCCGCTGCCGCAGTGGATGTTCCACGCCGACGGCGCGGCGCTGCGGCGCACGGTCGCCCTGCAGCGCGCCGACGCCGGCCGACCGCCGTTGCTGCTGGTGCGCTGGCACAACCTCGGCGGCGAACCGCTGCGCCTCGACGTGCGCCCGCTGCTCGGCTGGTGCGACGCCGACCAGCTGCCGGCTGCCGACGAACGCTTCGACGCCACCGTGCACGCGCGCGGCGCCAGCTGGGGGGTGCGGCCCAACGAGTCGCTGCCGATGCTGTGGCTCTCGGCCGACGGTGTCGCGGCGTTCCGCGGCGAGGCGTCGTGGTATCGCGGCTTCCACTGCGCCACCGACGAGGCGCGCGGCTACGACCACCACGGCGATCGCTGGAGCTACGGCGTGCTCGAGCTGAACCTGCCGCCCGGCCGCGACGCGACGGTTGCGTTCGCCCTCGGCGCGCCGTGCGACGCGCCGGCCGCGGTGTTCGACGAAGTGCAAGCGCACGCGACGCTGGTCTGGCAGAAGGCGCAGGCCGCAGCGGAGCCGAAGGTGGCGCGGCTGCAGCTCGGCGCCGACGACTTCCTGTATCGGGCCGACGGCAGTCGCCTCGGCGTGTTCGCCGGATTCCCGTGGTTCGGCGAATGGGGGCGCGACGTGTTCGTCGCCCTGCCTGGCCTGACGCTGGCGCGCGGCCGCGCCGACCTGTGCGCCGAGGTGCTGGTCGGGGCGTTGCCGTTCCTGCGGCGCGGGCTGCTGCCGAACATCTACGGCCGCGACCAGGACGACAGCCACTACGGCAGCTGTGACGCGGCGCTGTGGTTCGCGCTCGCCGTGCAGCGCTTCGCCGACGACGGCGGCGACCGCACGCGGGTCACCGGCCGCCTGCTGCCGGCGCTGGTGCAGATGGCCGAGGCCTACGTCGGCGGCACCGACCTCGGCCTCGCCGTCGACGCCGACGGCCTGCTGCGCGCGGGGCGCGCCGACCTGAACGCGACGTGGATGGACGCGCGCACGCACCGCGGGCCGGTGACGCCGCGCCAGGGTCTGCCGGTCGAGATCCAGGCGCTGTGGTACGCACTGCTGGCGTTCCTCGCCGAGCACGACGGCAAACGCTGGCAGGGGCCGCGCGATCGCTGCGGCGAAGCGTTCGTGCGCGCGTTCTGGCTGCCGGGCGAAGGCGGGCGCCCCGGTCGCTGCGCCGACCGCGTGCACGGCGGCGTCGCCGATCCGGCGGTGCGGCCGAACATGCTGGTCGCCGCGGCGCTGCCGCGCGCACCGTGGACGCCAGCACAGCGCGCAGCGGTGGTGGCGACGGCGCGCACCGAGCTGGTGACGCCGCGCGGGCTGCGCACGCTGTCGCCGCGCGACCCGGCCTACTGCGGTCGCTACGAAGGCGGCGGCGACGCGCGCGATCTCGCCTACCACCAGGGCACCGTGTGGCCGTGGTTGGCGGGCTTCTACGTCGAGGCGGCGCTGGCCGCCGCGGCGCCGAAGGAACAGGCGAACGAACGCGCGCAGCTGCGCAGCTGGCTGCTCGGCTTGCTCGACGAACTCGACCGCGCCGGGCTCGACCACGTCAGCGAGGTGTTCGACGGCGACGAGCCGCAGCGGCCCGGCGGCACGTTCGCGCAGGCGTGGAACACCGGCGAACTGCTGCGCGCGTGGAAGGCGTGCGAGATGCCGGCGGAGAAGAAGGGCAAGAAGGCCAAGCAGGCACCGTGATCGACGTCGTCTTCTACTTCCAGGTCCACCAGCCGTACCGGCTGCGCAAGTGGAAGCCGAGCGACCGCATCAAGAAGCTCGACTTCTTCGACACCGGCTTGAACCGGCTGGTCGCCGAGCGCGTCGCCGAGCGCTGCTACCTGCCGATGAACAAGCTGCTGCTCGACGCGATCGAGCGCACCGATGGCCAGTTCCGCTGCTCGTTCTCGCTGTCGGGCACGGTCATCCGCCAGCTGCGCGACTGGGTGCCGGACGCGCTCGACAGCTTCGTCGCGCTGGCCGAATCGGGCAACGTCGAGTTCCTGTGCGAGACCAGCCAGCACAGCCTCGCCGGCGTCGTCGACCTCGACGAGTTCGCCGACCAGGTCGAGATCCAGCGCGACACGGTGACCGACCTGTTCGGCGCGCCGACGACGTTCCGCAACACCGAGCTGATCCTCGACAACACGATCTGCAAGAAGGTCGAGGACCTCGGCTTCGAGTGCATGATGGGCGAAGGCGCCGACCGCCTGCTCGGTTGGCGCAGCCCGCAGGTGCCCTACCGACCGCGCACCTGCAAACGACTCAAGTTGTTGCTGCGCAGCTACTCGCTGTCGGACGACATCGCCTTCCGTTTCTCCAACCGGAAGTGGCCCTCGTACCCGCTGTTTGCCGATACCTACGCGGGTTGGTTGCACGACGTGCCGCCGCCAGCGCAGTTCCTCGGGCTGTTCATGGACTACGAGACCTTCGGCGAGCACCAGGGCGAGCACACCGGCATCCTGGAGTTCATGCGGCACCTGCCCGAGCAGGTGTTGCAGAACCCGAGCTTCCGCTTCCGCACGCCGGCCCAGGTCGCCGCCGAACGCGACGTCGCCAGCGAGCTCGACATCCCGAACCCGGTGTCGTGGGCCGACGTCGAACGCAACCTGTCGGCGTGGCTCGGCAACCCGATGCAGGTCGAGGCCCACAAGGCGATCTACGCGCTGCGCGCCTCCGTCCTGGCGGTGGCGAAGAAGCGGCCCGACCTGCTGGCGGCGTGGCGCGAGTTCACCACGTCCGACCACGTCTACTACATCGCCACGAAGCACCACAGCGACGCCGAGGTGCACGAGTACTTCAGCCCCTACGACACGCCGCACGCGGCGTTCGTCACGGTGATGACGGCGCTCGACGCTCTCAAGGCGCAGGTGCAGAAGGCCTTTCCGAAATCCGCCGCCGGCAAAGCCGCGGCGCAGCAAAAGCAGTGACCATGCCCGACCGTTCGTTCCAACTGTTCGAGATCAGCTGGGAAGTCTGCAACAAGGTCGGCGGCATCCACACGGTGCTGTCGAGCAAGGCCGTGACCGCCGTCGAGCAGTACGGCGACGACTACATCACGATCGGCCCGCAGCTGCTCGGCGGCACCGGGGCGCAGCCGCCGTTCGACGAGGAGCCGGGCTTCGAAGAGTTCGCGCAGGGCTGTCGCGCCATCGGCGTGCCGGTGCGCGTCGGCCGCTGGCGCATCCCCGGCCGGCCGCGCTGCATCCTGGTCGGCTTCTCCGGCCTCTACGAGCAGAAGAACGGCATCCTCGCCGGGCTGTGGGAGCGCCACCGCGTCGACTCGATCGCCGGCGACTGGGACTACGTCGAGCCGGTGCTGTTCTCGATCGCCGCCGGCATGGTCATCGAGCGCTGGTGGGAGGAGTTCCTCGCCCCGTTCCATCGCCGCGCGGTGGTGCAAGCGCACGAGTGGATGACCGGCGCGTCGCTGCTCTACCTGCAGGAACGCATCCCGAGCATCGGCACCGTGTTCACCACGCACGCGACGATGCTGGGCCGCGCCATGGCGTCGCTCGGCATCACGCCGGACCCGACCGCGGCCGACAAGGGCCTCGGCGGCAAGACCGTCGAGGAGCTGGCGCGCGTGCACGGCGTGCAGGCCAAGCACTCGCTGGAAGGCGTCTGCGCGCGCAAAGCCGACGTGTTCACCACGGTCAGCTCGATCACCGCCGGCGAAGCCGAGCTGCTGCACACGCGCAAGGTCGAGCCGCTGCTGCCGAACGGCATCGACCTCGCCGTCGTCGACGAGCTGGCTGCCGGCGACCGCAAGGCCACGCGCGCCGAGCTGGCGCGGGTCGCCAAGGCGATGCTCGGCGAGGACGTGTCCGACGCGTCGTTCTTCGCGCTGGCGGGCCGCTACGAGTTCCACAACAAGGGCATCGAACTGCTGCTCGACGCGCTGGCGCAGCTGCAGCACGACAAGGGCAAGCGCGTGGTCGCGTTCCTGCTGGTGCCGGCCGGCAACAGCGGTGTGCGCGGCGAGCTGATGGAGCGCCTCGCCGGTGGGGCGGCGAACGGGCCGATCGGCCTGTGCACGCACAACCTGTTCGACGAGGAACGCGATCCGGTGCACGCGCACGGAAAGCGCATCGGCCTCGACAACAAGCTCGGCAGCCGCGTCAAGGTCGTGCAGGTGCCGATCTACCTGCGCCCCGACGACGGCCTGTTCGGCCGCGAATACGAGGCGGTGCTGGCGGCGATGGACCTCGGCGCCTACCCGAGCTACTACGAACCGTGGGGCTACACGCCGCAGGAAGCGCTCGCGGTCGGCGTGCCGACGATCACCACCGACCTCGCCGGCTTCGGCCGCTGGGCGGTGTCGGCGTGCCTCGGCCCGCAGGACGGCATCACCGTGCTGAAGCGCGAGCGCGTGCCGTACAAGCAGGTCGTCACCGCGACCGTCGACGCGATCGAGGGCTTCCTCGACCAGCAGGGCGACGTCGAGGCGCGCCGCCAGCGTTGCCGCGCCGCCGCCGGCCGCACGGCGTGGAAGGACCTGTTCGCCAACTACCAGGACGCCTACGCGCGCGCGATCGCCGCGGTGCAGCTCCGCAGCACCACCGGCGTCGTGCAGTTCCGGCTGCCGCGTCGCTCGCTGCCGTCGCCGGGCTTCGGCACGACGCCGCGGCTGTCGCCGTTCGAAGCGTCGACGACGCTGCCGCAGAGCCTGCGTGGCCTCGAGCGCCTGGCGCGCAACTTCTGGTGGGTGTGGAACGGCGGCGTGCGCTCGCTGTTCGAGGAGCTGGCGCCCGGCTTCACCAAGAGCGGTGAGAGCCCGGTCGCGTTCCTGCAGGGCGTCGGCCTCGAGGCCCTCGAGCGCAAGGCCAAGGACCAGGACTACCTCCGCCGCCTGCAAGCGGTGCTGAAGCGCTTCGACGCCTACATGGCGACGGCGAGCCAGCCGATGCCGGTGCGCGACGGGGCCGGGGCGCCAGCACTGTCGCCGCAGCACCCGATCGCCTACTTCTCGGCCGAATTCGGCGTGCACCACTCGCTGCCGATCTACAGCGGCGGCCTCGGCATCCTCGCCGGCGACCACCTGAAGTCGGCGAGCGACCTGAACGTGCCGCTGGTCGGCGTCGGCCTGTTCTATCGCTTCGGCTACATGAGCCAGCAGTTGTCGAGCGATGGCCAGCAGGTCGCCGCCGACAAGGAGAACCGGCCGCAGAAGCTCGCGGTCGAGATCGTGCGCGCCGCCGATGGCCGCCCGCTCGAGGTGACGCTGCCGCTGCCGGGCCGCGAACTGCACCTGCGCGCATGGCGGGCGATGGTGGGGCGCGTGCAGTTGTTCCTGCTCGACGCCAACCTGCCGCAGAATCGCCCCGAGGACCGCGACATCACGCGCAATCTCTACGGTGGCGATGCCGAGATGCGCATCCAGCAGGAGATCGTGCTCGGCCGCGGCGGTGTGCGCCTGCTGCGCGCGATGAACGTGCGGCCGGCGGTCTACCACATGAACGAGGGCCACGCGGCCTTCCTGACCCTCGAACGCACGAGCCGGCTCGTGCGCGGCGAAGGCCTGACGTTCGAAGCGGCGCGCGAGTATGTCGCGCAGACGACGCTGTTCACCACGCACACGCCGGTGCCGGCCGGCCACGACCGCTTCGCCGAAGACCTGGTGCGCCGCTACTTCGGTGACGCCGAGGAGTGGGTCGGCCTGCCGTGGGACCGCTTCTTCGCGCTCGGTCAGGCCAGCGGCGGCACCAGCGAGTTCAACATGACCTACCTGGCGATGAACTTCGCCGGGTTCGTCAACGGCGTCAGCAAGCTGCACGGCCTCGCCTCGCAGAAGCTGCTGCACGCGTTCTGGCCGGGCCTGCTCGAGAACGAGGTGCCGGTGGCGTCGGTCACCAACGGCGTGCACCTGGCGACGTGGACGCAGTCGGGCATCGTGCGCCTGCTGCGCGGCGACGACGACACCGTGCGTCCGGCCGACTTCGGCAACGCGGCGCGCGTGGCGGAGGCCGATCTGTGGAAGGTGCGTCAGGCCAACAAGGGCATGATGATCGAGACGGTGCGCAACTCGCTGACGAAGGCGTTCCACGCCCGCGGCGACAGCCCGGTCGTGCTGAGTGCCACGCTCGCCGGCCTCGACGACAAGGCGCTGTACCTCGGCTTCGCGCGGCGGTTCGCGCCGTACAAGCGCGCGCACCTGCTGTTCAGCGATCCGGCGCGCCTGCTGCGCATCCTGTCGAACCCCGAGCACCCGGTGCGCATCGTCGTCTCCGGCAAGGCGCACCCGCGCGACAAGCTCGGCCAGGACATCCTGAGGTCGATCGTGCAGATCGCGCGTTCGCCCGACTTCCTCGGCAAGGTCGTGTTCGTCGAGGATTACGACATCGCCGTCGCCCGCGCGCTGGTGCAGGGGGTCGACGTCTGGGTCAACACGCCGACCCGCATGGAGGAGGCGAGCGGCACGTCCGGCATGAAGGCCGCGGCCAACGGCGTGCTGAACCTGTCGATCGCCGACGGTTGGTGGCCCGAGGCCGCCGACGGCGGCAACGGCTGGACGATCGGCGGCAGCCAAGTCTACGGCAGCCACGAGCTGCAGAACCAGGCCGACGCGACGGCGCTCTACCGCCTGCTCGAGGAAGAGCTGGTGCCGAACTTCTTCGCCCGCGACGGCCACGGCGTGCCGTCGACGTGGTGCGAGATGATGAAGCACTGCCTGGAGACGGTGCCGACGCTGTTCAACACCGACCGCATGGTCAGCGACTACCTCGGCCAAGCCTACCGGCCGCTGGCCGGCAACTACTTCCAGCTGCAGGCGGAGAAGAAGGCGCCGGCGCGCGAACGGGCGAAGGAGTTCCTGCGTGTGCGCTCCGGCTTCGAGAAGCTGAAGATCGTCGCCGCGACCACCGTCGCGATGCAGGACTTCAAGGTCGGCCAGCACCTCGACGTGCACCTCGAGGTCGACCTCGGCACGCTGCAGCCGAGCGACGTGCTCGTCGAGCTGGTGGTGACGCGCGGCGAAGGCGAGGTCGAGACGCTGGTGGTGCCGCTCGTGCACCGCGGCGTCAAGACCGGCACCGTGCACGCGTTCGACGGCGCCTATCGCGTCGAACTCGCGGGGCACTACCAGCACGGCATGCGCGTGCGCGTGCCGGGCAACGGCCGCCACGACGCCAAGGTGCGCGGGCTCGTGCTGTGGGCGTGAGGCCGTCGGCCGCCGCGGGCCGTATCCTGCGGCGGTGAGCACCAACCTGGCAGCGTCGCGCCTGTTCGTCGGCACCAGCGGCTTCAGCTACGACGAGTGGCTGCCCGCGTTCCATCCCGACGACCTGAAGAAGGACGCGATGCTGCCGTTCTACGCCGAGCGCCTGCCCTCGGTGGAGCTGAACAACACGTTCTATCGGCTGCCGAACGCGAAGATGGCGGCCAAGTGGCGCGCGCAGGTGCCGGCGTCGTTCCGCTTCGCGGTGAAGGCGAGCCAGCGGCTGACGTGGACGCAGAAGCTGAAGGACTGCGGCGAGCTGCTGCAGGTGCTGTTCGCCGCCATCGCCCCGCTCGGCGACACGCTCGGCTGCGTCTTCTATCAGGTGCCGAAGTTCGTGCGGAAGGACGTCGCCGTGCTGCGCGACTTCCTTTCGCTGCAACCCGCGGGCGTGAAGGTCGCGTTCGAGTTCGCGCACGCCAGTTGGAACGACGACGACGCGCTGGCGGTGCTGCGCGAGCGCGACGCGGCGGTGGTGGCGAGCGACCGCGACGAACTGCCGCCGCCGGTGCTCGCCGAGACTTCGACCTGGAGCTACCTGCGGCAGCGCCGCGCCAGCTACACCGATGACGAGCTGCGACAGTGGCGCGAGCGGGTGCTGGCGCGGCCGGGGGCGGCGTTCGTGTTCTTCAAGCACGAGGACAGCTGCGCCGGGCCGGCGCTGGCGAGCCGGTTCCTCGCCCTGTAGCGCGCCGCCCCCGGTGGTCCTAGCGCCCGCGCCGTGGCAGACTCCGCCCTCCTTCGTCGCGAGGTTCCCATGCGGCAGGCTCGCCTGCTGCCGTCCGCGCTCGCCGCGGCGGCGTTCGTCGTCGCCGCCACCGCCCAGAACGACGACTGCTCCGGAGCGGTCCTGCTCGTGCAAGGGGCGAACGGTCCGTTCTCCACCGTCGGGGCGACCTCGTCGACGCCCGCGTGGTCGTGTGGGGCTGCGGGCAACGATCGCTGATACCTGTTCCTGGCCGCCGCGCCCGGCACGCTGCAGGTGAACGTCTGCGGCGCCGGCTTCGACACGGTGCTGCAGGTGCTGAACGGCGCCGCCGGTTGCGGCTCGCTCGTCTCCCTCGGCTGCAACGACGACGGCTGCGGCACGGCGTCGTCGTTGTCGGTCGCGCTGCCGAGTGCCGGTCCCTACTACGTGCGCGTCGGTGGCTTCGCCGGGCAGACCGGTTCGTTCACGTTGCACGTCAACGGACCGACCGCCAGTGGCGTCGCGGCGACGAACACCAGCCTCGGCACCGGCTGCAATCGCTCGTTCGCGTCGTTCTACCAGCTGTTCCCGACCGGCACCTTCGACCTGAGCGGCTCGTCGATCACGATGATCCCGAACGGCGTCGGCTACCTGGCCCTCGGCAACATCGCGACCTACCTGCCGCCGTCGGCAGGTGCCACGGTCCTGCAGCTCACCGACGACAGCCAGGTGACCGTGCCGCTGTTGCTGCCGTTCTCCTTCGCCGGTGGCACGACGGCGTCGGTGGTGGTTTGCTCGAACGGCTTCGTGTCGGTCGCGTCCGGCAACGGCCAGGGCTTCAACCCGAACGTGGCGTCGTTCCTGAACGCGCCGCAGACCGGCTGGTGGACCTGGCACGACATGAACCCGGGTGTCGGCGGTGGTCAGGTGAAGTTCGAGCAGGTCGGTTCCACCGCCTACGTCACCTGGGACGGCGTGCGCAACTTCGGCGGCTCGTCGGCGGCCGACGACAACACGTTCCAGATGCAGTTCGACCTCGCCAGCGGCTTCGTCAGCCTCG
>Ga0169931_10015770_pt1 | contig 10083 bp, 11 predicted proteins | sample Kivu_15m_20L_FD_129675 | JGI IMG/M metagenome (GOLD analysis project Ga0169931, IMG submission 129675) | Freshwater microbial communities from Lake Kivu, Western Province, Rwanda to study Microbial Dark Matter (Phase II) - Kivu_15m_20L... | ecosystem: Environmental > Aquatic > Freshwater > Lake... | reverse complement strand
GGGATCGAGCCCGCGAACCCCGCGTTCCGGGAAGTCGGGTGATCGGCGGCCTGCATCGGCGTCACGCGATGCGAAGAGCGGACCCCGTTCCGGTGCACCGCGCGCTGGTGGTTCTGGAAAGTCGGGGGATCGTCGGCCGACGTCGTCACGTGATGCCAAGGGCGGGCCGCGTTCTGGGGCGCCGCGTTCCGGCGGTGCCGGGAAGTCGAGTGATCGTCGAGTGCGCGACGAGTCTCCCCGGACACCGCGCGGTCCGCGCATTCCCGATCAGGCGCACGTTGAGGACTTGGACCCTGCGGTTGCGAATGAACTTCGCACGCTGCCCGAGGATCTCGGTGAGCGTGTTGGGCGGCTGCTCGTTGCCGCGGATATCGCAGTGTCCCAGGGTGAGGAGGCACAGGCGCGTGAGTTCACCGCGGAAGCTAAGCGCTTGGCTGGACGAGTTGCGGTCGTGCGCGAGGCGTTCGCCGTGACGAGCTACCTGTGCGGCGAGTATGCCGAGGCGCTTTCGGAGTTGCGCGCCGTGCGCCGCATGCGTGGTGGTGATGAATTCGTGCCCATGATGGCCGATTGTGAGCGGGCACTTGGGAAACCCGAAAAAGCGTTGGAATTACTACGTGGAATCGCCCTCGGCGGCCTGGATCCGGTAACCCGTGCTGAACTCCTGATTGTGATGGCTGGTGCCCGCGCAGACATGGGTCAGGTCGATGCTGCGCTCGTCACTCTCGAGACTCCTGACTTGACGGGATGTCCGGATCGGGCTGCGCGCGCACGTATGCAGTTCGCCTACGCCGATCTGTGGGAACGTGCCGGGAATCGGGAGAAGGCGCGGGAGTGGTTCGGCGCTGCCGTGAAGTCCGACCCCGAGGACGTCATCGGAGCTGCTGAGCGTCTGGGGTAGTCCGTTCCAGCCAGTGCCAGATTCCCGCGACCTGCGCAACCGTGCTCGACAACTCTTCAAAGCTCTCGACGCGTGCTGGGTCCGCGTAGAAGGCCGCGTGTCGCTCCCGATCCTTCTCCTTGACTCGCTCGACTGCATGCTCGAGGTCGAGGCCACCTCGGAAGGCCTCCGTGACCTGCTCGACCCAGTAGTGCAACTCGGCTTCGGATTCAGCCAACGTGTCCGCGACGGTGGTGACCGGGCCGAAGTGGCTGAAGAGCAGTCGGGTCGGCTGCGTGGCCCGCATCGCCGCGAGCGAGGACAGCGCGAGGTCCAGGTCGAAGTCGGGCGGTGGAGTGGCTGGGCGTACGTCGGCCGTCTCGGGCACATACACACCGGCGGCGTCCCCGGTATAGAGGTCACCGGTGGCGGAGTCCACGAGGCCGATGTGGTGTTTCGCGTGCCCCGGGTTGTGAAAAGCCTCGAGGAATCTTCCGTCGCCGAGGTCGATGGTGCCGCTCTCCCCGATGATGTTGAGACGCTCGGGGTCGGTGGGCAGGAGTTCGCCGAAGAGCTCGTCCATCTTCGGCCCGAAGACGCGTCGTGCGCTTGCTACAAGTCGGGAGGGATCGACGAGGTGGCGTGCGCCGGACTCGTGCACGGCGATGCGGGCCCGGGGGAACGCACGTGCGAGGTCGCCGACACCACCGGCATGGTCCAGATGGATGTGTGTCACCACGATCGTCGCCAGGTCCTCGGGGCCTAGCCCGAGCTCCGCGAGTGCCCGGATCACCTCGGGGGCCGAGGTCGCGGTGCCGGTCTCGACGAGGCAGGGACGCGAGGAGGCGATCAGGTAACTCGAGGTGATGCCGGTGTACCCACCCATGAGGGTGTCAATCGACCAGACGTCGGTCCCGAGTGCTTCGGGTGAAGTCGTCATGGGGGCATTGTCCACAGTTCGGGTGGTGGGTGCGCAGGCATCCCGGGGATTGCCGTGGTCCTGGTCTGTTGGCGTTCGGAGACCCACCCTGGTGCGATGAATCAGGTGGAGTTGGTGGGACGTCTCGGTGCGCGGGTCGACGACCGGGAGCTTCCCAGTGGAGATGTGATCACGACGTTCAGCGTGACAGTCGACCGGGCGCGGACCGTTGCCGTCGATCGCGCCAGCAGCGTGACGGTGGATGTCATCGCCTGCGTCGCGAATGGCCGCAGAATGGCGGCACGGGCACACCGGCTGGAGCCTGGTACGCCCGTCCGGGTGCGCGGGGTGTTGCGCCGCAGGTTCTGGCGGGGCGCAGCTGGTCTGCAGAGCAGCACCGAGGTGCACGTTCTCGAATTGGCTGTGTCCGGGTGACACCATGGGGCCATGGGAGTCACGGGTGAGCCCGGCGGAGCGCCGTACGACTGGTACATGCGCGCGACCGAGCTGCTCGACTCGGGTAATCCCGATGCGGCGGTCGTGCTACTCGAGTGGGTCCTTGCGGAGGACGATTCGAGCGCGGTGCTGGAGGCGTATGGGCGCGCACTGTTCGATACGCGCCGCTATCCGGAGGCGGTCGAGGTGTGGACCCGATTGGTCGAGCGTTGCCCCGACGCGGATTACGGGCATTACGCCCTCGGTCTCTCGCTGTGGCGGTTGCAGAGGTTCCTCGGAGCCCGTGATCACCTGGCTATGGCTTTCGTGATGCGCCCCGAGCGCGCCGACTACGGATCTGCGCTCACCCAGGTGAAGGCAACCCTCCGGGCGCGCATCGAAGGCGGGTTGCCGCTGGAGGGTCCGGTCGAGACCGGTCGCGCATCGTGAGGATCACGAGCCTCGTCGATTCCTATGACACGGTGCTGTTCGATCTCGATGGGGTGATCTACCGGGGGCCCCATGCCCTTCCCGGTGTCACCGAGGTGATCGCGGACATCGAGGCTCGCGGTATTCGTTGCCTATACGTCACGAACAACGCATCGCGAACCGCGGAGATGGTGGCGGGGCACCTGCGTGATCTCGGAATCCAGTGCACCGATGAGCAGGTCGTCACCTCCCCCCAGGCGGCAGCAGTGATCCTGAGCGGGATGTTCCCCTCGGGTGCGCACGTGTACGTGGTCGGCGGTGAGGGTGTCGACCAGGCATTGCGGGTCGCGGGCTTTGTGCCCACCCGGAACCCGGAGGACCGGCCCGTTGCCGTGGTGCAGGGATTCGCGCCCGATGTGGAGTGGCGGGATCTCGCGGCGGCGTCGTACCTGATCGAGTCGGGGTGCGCGTGGATTGCGACGAACCTCGATCTGACCTTGCCCACCGAACACGGGATCGCGCCGGGGAACGGCTCCCTCGTGGCGGCGGTCGCCAATGCCACCGGTCGCCAACCCGATCACGTGGCGGGGAAACCCGAGCCCGCCCTATTCCTCACCGCCATGCAGCGGGTGGGTGCGACCCGGGCACTCGTGGTGGGCGACCGGCTGGACACGGATATCGCCGGCGCCGACCGAGCGCGCATCGACTCGCTGTACGTGGCGACGGGGGTGCACTCCGTTTCGGACGTCTTCGCAGCCGACCCGGGCATGCGTCCCACATTCCTGGGACCGGATCTCGGAGCCTTGCTGCAGCCGGCACCCAGCCCGGACGGTGAGCGGGCATGGGACGTGGCGACGAGTCTCGCCCAGGAGTGCTGGCGGGCACGGGACGCCTCGACGGCGATCGACGTGGGGGAGGTCGTGGCGCGCTGGACCAGCCGGTTCCCGGGCGCCTTGCCGCACCCGGCGATCTCCACTGTCGGGCACTAGGTTTATCGAATCAGGAGGTAATCGTGATCGATTCGCTACGCACCTACGTCACCTTGGTGACCGGAGTCACCGAAGCCACCGCCGCCAAGGCGAAGGAAGTGGCCAGTGGTCTGCTCGACCAGGGGTTCACGCGCTTCTCCGGGACCGAGTCCGTGCAGGCTCTCGCCGACGACGTGCTCAGCGCCTCGGAGGCGAATCGAGCGAAGTTGGTCGAGTTGATCCGGTCGGAGATCGACAAGGCTGCTGCGCGCATGGGATTCGTGCGCGAGGACGAGTTGGCCGCGCTGCGCGCCCGCGTCGAGCGTCTTGAGCGTGGTGCCCCCGCGCCGACCCCCGCGGCTCCGGAAGCTGCCCCGAAGAAGCGCAAGGTCGTCGTCGAGGAGGGCTCATGACGGCCGACGGGTTCGACGTGGTCGCAGCAGACGAAGGGATCCTCGTCCTCGAGGACGCACCCGACCCTGATCTCGTCCTTCCCGTGTGGGAGCCCACGGGTGTCACTGCCGTGGACGGTGCCCTGGAGCGCCTGAGTGTCATCACCGAGGCCGGACTGCATGAGCATCCGGAAGTTTTCGGCGCGATTCACGCGGACCTCCGCCACGTCCTCGGTGACCTGGACTCCGACAAGACGTGACAATCACCATGCGACGCCGTCTCGATACCGAGCTCGTACGGCGGGGACTCGCCAGGTCGCGTGATCATGCCCGCGACCTGATCGAGTCCGGTTCGGTGCGGGTCCAGGGCACGGAGTCGACCAAGGTCAGCCGACAGGTCGAGGAATCCGTCTCGATCACCCTCCGCGATCCTGACGAATCCGTCTGGGTTTCGCGCGGTGCGCACAAGCTCCTCGGTGCACTCCACGCCTTCCCGGATCTCGATGTCCACGGGCGTCGCGCCCTCGATGCCGGCGCTTCCACCGGCGGCTTCACCCAGGTCCTGTTGAGCGAGGGTGCGCACGAGGTGGTGGCCGTCGACGTCGGGTACGGGCAGCTGGCGTGGGAGGTCCGCACGGATCCACGCGTACACGTGCGAGAGCGCCTCAACGTCCGCACCATGGTGCCGTCCGACCTTCCCTACTCCCCGGATCTCATCGTCACCGACCTCTCCTTCATCTCGTTGCGCACTGTGATCGGACCACTCGCGGCGATCGCGGCGACACCCTGCGACTTCCTGCTCATGGTCAAGCCGCAGTTCGAGGTGGGCCGAGAGGCGGTCGGTCACGGTGTCGTGACAGATCCCGAGTTGCATTCCTCGGCTGTGCGTGAGGTCATCGCCGCGGGCCAAGCGTCTGGGCTGTCACTGCGTGGAGTCACAGCAAGCGTGCTGCCGGGACCGAAGGGCAACATCGAGTACTTCGTGTGGCTCTCCCGGGGGACGGACGTCCCCGCGATGGACGTCGATACGTGCGTGGCGGAAGCGGTGGCGGGGAGGCCCGTATGAGCGGCGCTCGGGTCCTCGTCGTTGTCAACACCTCGAATCCAGCTGCGGTGTCCGTCGCCACGGATCTCGTCGCCCGTCTCGCGGCGTCGGGGGCCTCTGTCATGGTCACCGTGGATGATCAGCCTGCTCTGGTGGGTGTCACGGTCGCCCACGACGCGGACATACCGACCGCCGATCTCGTGCTGGTCCTCGGTGGTGACGGGACGATGCTGCGCGCCGCGGAGATCGCGCGAGGGAGCGGCGCACCGATCCTCGGCTTGAACCTCGGTCACGTCGGATTCCTCGCCGAGTTGGAACCCGAGGCTGCCGATGCCGTCGTCCATGCGATTGCCCACCACACCTGGACCACGGAGGAACGCACGGCTCTCGATGTCCGAGTGACGCGCGGTGGGAATGTGGTGGAGTCCACGTGGGCCCTCAATGAAGTCAGCGTCGAGAAGGTCACCCGGCAGCGCATGATCGACGTCCTCGTCGAAGTCGATAACCGACCCCTCTCACGGTGGGGCTGCGATGGAGTGGTCTGCGCAACACCGACCGGTTCCACCGCGTACGCGTTCTCCGCGGGTGGCCCGGTTGTCTGGCCCGAGGTGGCGGCCCTCCTCGTCGTGCCGCTGAGTGCTCACGCCTTGTTCGCGCGACCCCTGGTGGTGGCACCCACCAGCGTGGTCGCCTTCGAACTGGGCACCGACGCGCAGGCGGTGCTGTGGGCGGACGGTCGTCGCACGATCACCCTCGAGTCCGGTGACCGCGTCGAGGTGCGCGCGTCGGACGCGCCTGTGCGCTTCGCACGATTGGTTGCCTCGCCGTTCACCGACCGTCTCGTGGCCAAGTTCCACCTGCCCGTGGAGGGCTGGCGCGGTCGCAGGGCAGAAGTCCAGTAGCCATGCTCGAGGAAATCCGGATCACGTCGCTGGGTGTCATCGAGGAGTCCGTCGCCCGGTTCGGATCCGGTCTTACCGTCATCACGGGCGAAACCGGTGCCGGGAAAACGATGGTGTTGAACGGTGTGGGACTCCTGCTCGGTGGTCGCGCGGACACGTCGCTGGTGCGTCCGGGTGCCGATGCGCTCGATGTGGAGGCGACATTCCTCATCTCGAGCGAATCGCCGGTGATGGATGCGCTGGAGAGCGTGGATGCGCGCACGGACGAAGAGGCCAACGGGCTGCGACTCCTGCATGTGAGTCGTTCGGTGTCTGCGCAGGGCCGCGGACGAGCCGTGGCGGGGGGTCGCTCGGTACCGGTGGCGACCCTGGGCGAGATCTGCGCGTATGTGATCCACGTCCACGGGCAAGCCGAACAGCAGCGGCTACGCGAGGAAACCTGGCAACGCAGCCTGGTCGATCGCTACGCCGGTCCGGATCTCGTGGCGGCGTTGGGCGAGTACCGGGCGAGGCGCGCCTCCTGGCGTGCGGCCCTCGATGCCCGGGAGACCTTTGAGGCGACCATGCGTTCGACCGACGTCGATCGACTCGTGCGTGAGCTCGCCGACGTCGATGCGGTGAGTCCACTCGAGGGGGAGCGGGAGGACCTGGAACGCGAATCCCGAGTCCTTACCCATGCGACCGCATTGCATGAGTACGCGACGCGCATGCTGACTGCGCTGCTGGGCGACGACGACGCACCAGGGGCTGCCGGAGCCGTGGGCCAGGCGGCCAAGGACGTGGCGTCGGCGGCCACACTCGATCCCGGGCTCGCCTCCCTCGCCGCTCGGATCGCGGCACTGCTCGACGAGATCGTCGATGTGGGTTCCGACGTACAGGCGTATGCGCGCACGACCGACGCGGACCCGACGCGCCTCGATGCCGTCGAGTCTCGCCGCCGCGACATCGCCCGCCTGCTCAAGGCCCATGGTCCGGACATGTCGGACCTGACCGCGTGGGTGGAGTCGACACGGACCACGATCGGACGGTTCGCCGACCTCGAGGCCGCTCGGGCAGACCTCGACGCCGAGGTGGTGGCCGCCGAGTCGGCGCTGATCGAGGCAGCCGGCCGTCTCACCGGGATCCGGGTGGCCGCTGCACCGGCGTTCGCCCGGGACGTGGAGGCGGAGCTGGCCGCGCTGGCCATGCCGGATGCGCGTGTCGGAGTCCGGGTCGAGACGAGCGAGAGCACCGCGGACTTCGGTGCCTCCGGTGCGGACACGATCACATTGACCCTGGAGCCCCATCCGGGTGCGCCGGAGCGCCCGCTCGCGAAGGCGGCCTCCGGAGGTGAGTTATCGCGCATCGCCCTCGCGATCGAGGTGGTCCTCACCGCTGATGCGCCCACCCTGATCTTCGACGAAGTGGACGCCGGAATCGGCGGCTCCGTCGCCGTCGAAGTCGGACGCCGCCTCGCGCGCCTGGCGGAGCATGCCCAAGTGATCGTTGTCACCCACCTGGCCCAGGTGGCCGCCTTCGCGTCCACGCACCTGGTCGTCGAGAAGGTGACACGGGCGAGGAAGACCGTGACCGATGTCCGCGAAGTGTCGGGGGAGGAGCGCGTCGCGGAGCTCGTTCGGATGCTCTCCGGGATGGAGGGCTCGGCGTCCGGAGCCGACCATGCCCGGGAATTGCTCACCGAAGCCAGCCGACTTCGTCTGTGATCTGCGCGCCGCCCCGGAGGCCGCGCACATCCTGATAGTCTGATCTCCCGTGGATGATCCCCGGACAAAGCACATTTTCGTCACCGGCGGCGTCGCATCCTCACTGGGCAAGGGCCTCACGGCCTCCTCGCTCGGCAACCTGCTGAAGGCACGCGGCCTACGCGTCACCATGCAGAAGTTGGATCCGTATCTCAACGTCGATCCGGGAACGATGAACCCCTTCCAGCATGGAGAGGTGTTCGTCACCGACGACGGTGCGGAGACCGACCTCGACATCGGCCACTACGAACGATTCCTCGACGTCGATCTCCATGGATCGGCCAACGTGACGACCGGACAGGTCTACTCCACCGTGATCGCCAAGGAGCGACGCGGCGAGTACCTCGGTGACACCGTGCAGGTCATCCCGCACATCACCAACGAGATCAAGGCGCGTATCCGTCGCATGGCAGGCCCCGAGGTCGACGTCGTTATCACCGAAGTGGGCGGGACCGTCGGCGATATCGAGTCACTGCCGTTCCTCGAGGCGGTCCGCCAGGTCCGCCACGAGGTAGGCCGGGACAACGTGTTCTTCGTCCATGTGTCCCTCCTGCCCTACATCGGTCCCTCGGGGGAGTTGAAGACCAAGCCCACCCAGCACTCCGTGGCGTCCTTGCGCAACATCGGTATCCAGCCCGACGCCATCGTGCTGCGTGCCGATCGGCCCGTCCCGGCGAGCATCAAGCGCAAGATCTCGCTGATGTGTGACGTCGACGTCGAAGCTGTCGTGGCAGCGGCGGATGCGCCGAGCATCTACGACATCCCAAAGGTATTGCACCGTGAGGGTCTCGATGCCTATGTCGTGCGACGCCTCGACCTTCCCTTCCGCGACGTGAACTGGTCCGACTGGGACGAGTTGCTCCGCCGTGTCCATCGACCCGCCCACGAGGTCACGATCGGACTCGTCGGCAAATACATCGATCTTCCCGACGCCTATCTCTCGGTCACCGAGGCGATTCGCGCCGGTGGTTTCCATAACGACTGCCGGGTGACTATTCGGTGGATCTCCAGCGACGAGTGTGCGACCCCCGAGGGTGCCGCACGCAATCTGAGTGATCTCGACGGCATCTGCGTGCCCGGTGGCTTCGGGGTGCGCGGCATCGAAGGCAAGTTGGGAGCACTCACGTACGCCCGGGAACACCGAATCCCCACCCTCGGCCTATGTCTCGGATTGCAGTGCATGGTCATCGAGTACGCGCGCAGCATGGCTGGGCTCGAGGGAGCGAACTCACTCGAGTTCGACGAGTCGACCCCGCATCCGGTGGTGTCGACGATGGCCGATCAGCGTGATGTGGTCAGTGGCGAGCGGGACATGGGCGGGACGATGCGTCTGGGCCTCTACCCGGCCAAGCTCACCGAGGGTTCGGTTGTGGCCAACGCCTATGGGCAGCCCTACGTCGACGAGCGTCACCGCCATCGTTACGAGGTGGCCAACGCGTATCGACCGCAGTTGGAGGAACACGGCCTGGTCTTCAGTGGCACGTCACCCGACGGCCGCCTGGTGGAGTTCGTCGAGTTGGCCGCCGATGTCCACCCGTACTACGTGGGCACGCAGGCGCATCCGGAGTTCCGGTCGCGACCCACGCGCGCGCACCCGCTGTTTGCCGGGCTGGTCGCTGCTGCGCTCGTGGGCGCGCAGTCGCGGGCCGGTGCCCTGGCCCAGGGCTAGCGGTGGTCGATGACGAAGAGTGGTCGGGACCTGTAGCGGACACCTTCGCAGCGCTCCCGGCGCATAATCCGACGCAGCAGTTCACCGGGCGGATCTGGTCGGTGGTCAGTGAGGACGTCGACTTCGATTCGGGAACTGCGCGGCGCGATATCCAGCGCCACCTCGGAGCAGTTGCCGTCATCGCTCTGGACGACGCCGATCGCGTCCTCCTGATCCGTCAGTACCGGCACCCCGTGGGTGCCTGGCTCTTCGAGCCCCCCGCCGGACTTCTCGACGTCCCGGGTGAAGACCCATGGCGCACCGCCCAGCGCGAACTCGCCGAGGAGGCCGGCTATCGCGCAGCGACGTGGAACACGCTGGTCGACCTGCTGAACTCACCGGGGGGATCGTCGGAGGCGATCCGCATCTACCTCGCACGCGATCTCGCGCCCCTCCCGGAGGGGCGACCGGCCACGGGCGAAATGGAGGAGCACCACCTGCCTCGCGCGTGGGTGCCGCTCTCAGAAGCCGTGGCGTTGATCCTCTCCTCGTCGATCGGGAGTCCCTCCGCGGTGGCCGGCGTCCTGGCCCTGGCCGCGATCCACCCCGACGGGCTGGATCGCCTACGTCCCGCGGATGCCCCCTGGCCGATGCGGGCCCATCTGGAGAAGAACGGTCGAGTGCACTCCATGACTAGTGTGGTGGGAACGGTCGAGACGAAGC
>Ga0169931_10015769_pt1 | contig 10083 bp, 12 predicted proteins | sample Kivu_15m_20L_FD_129675 | JGI IMG/M metagenome (GOLD analysis project Ga0169931, IMG submission 129675) | Freshwater microbial communities from Lake Kivu, Western Province, Rwanda to study Microbial Dark Matter (Phase II) - Kivu_15m_20L... | ecosystem: Environmental > Aquatic > Freshwater > Lake... | reverse complement strand
GGGTGAAAGTCGCCAAATATTTGTGCTCAACTTTAAATTTTTATTCATCACTTAATTCAAAACATCATGACAAAACCTCAAAACACCCAAATCGCAAACGCCGTAAACCTTTTTATCATCGACGAGAGCGGCTCCATGGCATCCATGACCGAAAGCACCCGGGAAACCTTTGTTGGCTTATTGGAAAAGATTAAACAGGAACAGGCAGACACACCCGACCTGCAGCAGTTTGTGAACCTATGGACTTTTGCCGACAGCCGATTCAGCGAACGACTGATTTTTCAGGAAGTGCAGCGCTGGAGCGGAGAAGCACCGGAATACAGGCCTATGGGCGGCACACCCCTGAACGACGCCATTGGCGGAGCCTTGAAAAAACTTGAAAACTATCTGTTTGTAAAAAACCTGGAGGTGGACAACACCCGCGTGAGTGTGTTTATCCTTACCGATGGCGAGGAAAATGCAAGCCGTGAATGGACTAACAGCGGAATAAGGCAATACATCACGGATTGTGAAGCCAAGGGCTGGGAATTTACCTACTACGGCACCGACCACGATGTATGGCGTGCCGCGGAGGCGTTGAACATTAAAAACCACTACCACTTCAGTAAAAGCTCAGCAGGCATGAAAACCATGACGGATTCCTACAACGATGATGCTTACAACAGGAAAATGGCGTTTTTAAGTAAATTCAAAAAATAAGCATTAACCAAGCAACATAAAATTTCTGTCGCAGGCAATGCGAAATGGCTGGTTCCGCCCTCCGGAAATGATGTATGGTGTAAAATTCCATTCACTCATCCGGGAGCGGAACCTTGCTTTTATGCGGGATATCGCCTGGTTCATGCTGTTATTGTCCATTGACAAAACAAACATTGGCTCCAAAGTAGCATTTATGCGCGCTTCATCGTAGCCCGTAACCCCTCTGTAAATGGTACGCATTTCACCCAGGTAACGCTGTCGATCACTGAGTTTGAAGCCCATGGGGTGATTATAAAACAATCGATACAGGGCAAAATCCAATTTTTTAAGCGGTATCGAGATTTCCAGTTCAGGAAACTCTACACTGTTATTGAAGTTATTGATAGACAAACGATGGGGCTGATGCCGGTCTTGTCCGATAACTCCGGTCAGATAGGGCATCATTTCCCTGGCCTCGTGAGGCATTTCATCATACACCTCCTGCAGCAATCCACGTATAATTTTAAAAAAGCCCTTTTCTGTTTCGGTTTGCTGCAGCGCCTGCAAGGTGTTCAGCACATCAGGATCCTGAAGCAGTGCCTGTTTGTCCCATCGTTCAAAATCGGGGTCATCTTCCTGAAGTTGTTTGAATTGCAGTCCAAACTTCTGCAATAGGTTGAACCTGTTGTCGAACGAAATTAAATTATTCGAATCCTGAACCGGTTCATCCATGCTATATGTGGGAACCGGTACCTTGTAAATCCATGGTTTTATACCGGTGTTGGAAACATGAATCATTAGGTTAGTCATGTTTACCTCCGTTTGCATGTCGGAATCACTGCAACACCAAGCCCTGTATTTATCAAAAAACAGCAGGTAATGCTCCCTGTCTGCAAGGATATTGAGCTTGCGAAGCATGAGATGCCCTGCCATCTTCAAATCCACACCGCGCAGCAGCTCCCCAACCAAAATGCCTTGTTTGCGCCGGTGCAGATGTTTTAATCCGGGGAAGTGATATGTCCAATAATCCTCATCAGACTTCGATAAATCTAGCGTATCATTTTCCAGGTCAGGCGGAAATGCAAGTGACATGCCCCGTTGCTCCAACTGCTCACATAGCGTAAACCTGCGGTTGGCAGACAAACGACCATTGGAAGAAACGCTCAGATTGATGTAAACAAAGCTATCGGCAGGAAATAAAAAATTAAGTCTGTCAGAAATCTCTTTAAAAATTGGCTGGGGAGTCATGAGAACGTATTTCTCCAAAAATACAATCGCCATCATTAAAAACCAATAATTTGCCTTTGGGCAGCATTTGCCATGATTCATTTTCGGTTATGGCAGCCGTTGCGATGACCACACCGCGGGTATCCGGGCTTTTTTCATCCTCCAGGTTTATGGTCACATCCAAATCCGAAAGGGTAATCTGCCCAAAGGGTGCTTTGCGAATGGTGTAATACAAAGAAGCACCTGAGGTTTCTGTGTGGTATGCAAACAGCCGCACACCATCACTGAAAATACAGTTAAACTTACCCAGCGTGTTGATGTTTTGCAGTATGGCCTGGATTTTAGGATAATCAGAAACCTTGTCAAATTGCAATTTCTGCTTTTTCATTTCTCCCAGTAAATGGCAAAAAGCATATTCGGAATCGGTTTGCCCTGCGGGCCTGTAGCCATTCAAAACGAGCGTTTCATGATTATTTAAAACCCCGTTGTGGGCAAAAACAATACTTTTACCCTGATAGTAGCGCATAAAAGGGTGGGTATTTTGCTGCACATGGCTGCCGTGCGTGGCATATCGCAAGTGAGAGATGATGTTTTTACTTTTCACCCATGAACCGTCATATACAGCTTCAAAAAGGCTGCTGTGCATGGCGCTGCGAGCTTCCTTAATAATTTGGGCTTCACCATCAGGAAACCATGCCAGGCCCCAGCCATGACGATGTGTTTGGGCACGTTGCTGAAACCCCTGCAATGAAAACTGGGGATGAATATTTTGATTGAAATGTAGAGATAGAAGTTCGCACATGGTTGTTTGTTTGTTTAATGGTTTATTTGTTGTTAGTTTATTTTGTAATATTCATAATGTTTTGATAGAAAATATTTTAATTATTTTACTTGCATAAAATTCATACAATTAATTAATTCTTTCATTTTTTAATTCTTCAATTAAAAAAAGAAGCAACATTCATTACCAAACAACATTTACTATATTAACATGGCAAAGTTCACCCCGAATGAAGGAGCCAACATAGAATTGTCAACGTTGACAAATTAAAAATATATAACAGGATGTAAATAGTCAGGAAATAACGAACGCGCTTCATTTATTGCGCATGCACATACTCAGGGCTTACCAACTTCAGGGCTGCATTCCTTCATCAACTTTAAAGCACCATTTTCCAGGATTGGAGTAAACGAAACCATACGACGCCTGGGATCTGTAATCACCATCAATATATAATAGCGCTGCTGCGTTATGGCCATTAAATTCAACGATGTCTCACGCATTTTATCCTTAACCTTTTTAGAATTATGCATGGCGGCAAAAACCGAATATTCCCCTTCTTTAACCTCGAATGTTATATACTTGGCTTCTTGCAGCATACCTCTTTTTTCTCCGTTGATGTAAATTATCATAGGTTTATGTTTTAAAACCTCGCCGGCACTGCGGATTATCGTTATTTGAGCCATATTTTCAGCCTGCTGCGAAAAGGATTTATTGGAGGAAATCAAAAAACCTAAAAGCGCAAAATATTTGGCAGTATTTTTAATAACACCCATTATGGTAGACTTATTAAAAAAATTATTTGGAATTACACAACAGTAATCAGGTAAACAACAAATAATGATTAAATTTATGTAATATTTTGTCTATTGATTGTCTGTTTGGCCTGTTCTTCGATAAAACCTGTGCATAGCCCACACATGTGGCATGCTGATACAAGCCAGAAACAAAAAAAACAATGATAGCGATTGGTCACCGGACCAGGGCAAAAGATTGGCATTGGCCATCCAAAAAAGAGTGAGCAACAAGATGGCAGCACCAAACGTAAATGGAAGTGCTTTCATAAAGAGCGATTTATTGCCGGCCTGCATGCCTTCTCTTAAATGAGACCAGCCGTTTAGGCTGTGTTGCCCGATAAAATATAGACCAAAGGCCGAAAGAACTGGTAAAGACATACCAATTGTGAGCATAATCACGCTCCATATAACAGCCGTTTTTTTCTCAAACAAACCCCAAAGCAGGGCTAACAATGCGGCAGAATAAGCTAAACCTATTCCCGGAAAACCGTTTACGAATATATTCATCCCCCCTAAAATCAATTTCACTTCCGAACCATGAGAAAACAGAATAACCGATAAAATAACCGTACCCCAGAAAAACGATTTTAAATTTGGGAAATGGCTAATCTTCCATTCCTGTATATCCGATTGTCCGAAATGGAAAGCTGAATATAAAAGAAAGATACAAAAAGCAGCAACCGGAAACCATTGCCAAAAAATCAGATACAATACCATAATTCCCAGATATTTAGCCACAAATCCCAGGGCAGGTTTTCCTTGTATCTTACCCGTTTCCAGCAGATGATCTACCGCTCCGTGCGGAATGCCTATGGCCAGCAGCCCTGCGGACAAAAGTATCCACTGCAGCGGTATGTATGCAGACGGGAAAGCACTATACAAAAGCAATAACAGCAGCGCAGCGGCACAAAGCAATACAGGCTTGGAAATGGATGGCGGATTGTGTCGGAGATCCTGCCTGAGTGCAACCAAGAACGGCTTGAATGGGAGACTTAACAATATTCTGACATCTTGCATCCATGAGGTTTTTTCATCGAGAAAACGCAGTATTTGCGGGGTTCCGTTTCTTCTGAACAACTGCTGAAAGATGGGCTTTCCCCACTCAGGACTGTGACTCAGAATCCAGAGCAACAGGCGGTCGTAAAACCTAAAACGGGGTGGCGCCGAAATCGGTTTGCTTTCACGTCCGTTTTTAACTGCAACAACTATGTCGACTGCCTGATTGTACATGTTTTTAAATGCGTAGCCGGTACCCGGCTTGATGGCTCCTGCCCTTCCCCCCAAACGGGTCACATTGCTTAATTCACCCACCCGAAGCGGTGCGGAACACATTGGAATACAGCCTGTTTCTGTTTCGACAATGCGGGCCTCACCAAAATGTTTTTGAATATAATCCAACAGCACCGGCCTTGATTCTGCTTCCAAGATGGTTGTTGTTCCAAATCGTGTAAGTTCCACAAGCACCTTATCTGCGGCCATGGGAAGTACGTACATAAACTGGGTGGCTCCATGCTGCTCTACACCAAAATCCATCATATCTGCCGCAGAGGTATTCAAAACAGGTTTATCGGGCTCTATTACATACCCGATAAAAGATTGAAAAAGCGCGGATTCATTGGGTTTAGGCGACATAAAACCGGCCGGTCGGCTGTCATATACATGGGCTGCGCGGTAAACGCCGGCTGTTGTGGTAACGAGAACTCCATTGCCGTCAGGAACCATTGAAATTACAGAAGACTCCAACCTCACACATTCATTGCGGGAAGTGAGGGCAAGCATTTCATTCTGCATATTTAGTCCGGGAATGCAATGGTATTCAAGTGGTTTGAGTGATTTGGTTTCGCCTCTGTCAATTCTTAGATGATTCCAGCTCTTTTGTATGAGTTTGCGGCAATCCTTAACCATCGAATCATCGGACTTCGCCCAAAAACAAAAGGTTTTGCGGCTGAGTGATGTAAAATCAGAATCTACCACCACAACCTTGCTTCCAGAGAGCATTCCTGTTTTCTCCAGTTGCATAAGCAACAATGTGGCAGATGCTCCGGCACCGGCAAACAGGTATTCACATGCGATGGGTTGGGTTTGTGCCATGGTGGGTTAAAAAAAAGGGGTTCTTGAAAAGCTCAGAACCCCTTTTGTTAAACTACAATTTACTATTAGTCTTCGCTTCTGCTCAGGGCATAAACAACCAGACCAAAACCGATTTTGTTCACAGCATCACCGATGTTGTAGATGATGTCCATGTTCAGGTTCCAGCTCTTGCAGAACTCGTACCACTGGCCATCGGCAGTACCAATGAGGTAACCCAGGGGATAAATACCCCAGCCGATAACAACAAACTTCAACAGAGAATCAATGGCTTTCTGAACGGCAGGGCTGCTAGCTTTTGACAGCTGAGCAACTTCGCCTTTCCATACCATCCATACAATCCAGAAGTAAGCCAGACCTGAAAGCAGACCCCAGAAAGCGGCCTGATTTTTGGCAACCGCTTCACCCCAATAGCCGGTAACCAGCATGATTACAGAGGCGAAAATAAGTTTCCACAGCAGACCTACTTTGGCACCGGCCTTTTTGGTGATGAGGTAGAACTCCACGCACATCAAAGGTACAGTCAGTAACCAGTCCACATAACGGAAAAACACAGGTGAATCTCCGTTGGTTTCCAAGTTATAGCTGCGCATGTAATAGTAGTGCACAGCTGCGATAAAGGTAATGATACCCGAAACCAGGACAGAAGTTCTCCATTCTTTGGAAGTGTTGTTCAATTCAAAGAAGAAGAAAACAGAAGCGGCCATCATGGCCATGGTGCCGATGAAAAACGTAAATGCTACGTAGTTGTCCGGCTTGATGACGGTAGTCGTCAATAGGTTTAAATGTTCCATACGTGTGTGTATTTTAGATGTACTCAAATGAACACAGAAAAGATAATTATGTTTGCATTGTCTTGAAATATTTTGTACTTTAGGAACCATTATCCACAATTCATCAAGCTTAAAAACCACAATAATATCCGATAAGCAGCCTTGTAAATGAATTATATATTGCTTTTCAATGATTTCGGTCAAAATTCATACATCAGCATTCATCGGCTGAAAATTTTTAAAAATGTGGATAACTATTGTTGCGCTAAAATTAGTATTTACAGTTTTCCGGCGTAAGAACGATATTTCATTCGTATTCAGTCTAAATACGGAAATTGTCAATATTGCCGTGAGGTATGAAGAAGATGAGAACCTATTTTCCGGAAATTATTTCCGAATAAAAAGCAAAAACAGGCTGCAGTTTTATGCGTTAAATTAAGGCTTGATGATAACGGGCCGATTGCGTTGCGATGCATAAACCATTTGTCATCACACAGTCGCTTTTTGTCATCCTTCATCTAACACATTTGTTTTTGTCGAATTTATTTCCTATTTTCGATTAACTAATCAAAAAAGCCATGAAAACAGGCGGTTTTTACGTAATGATGCTTCTTTTGGCCGGGGTAAATATTGCAGGTTGTAAAAAAGAACTATCAACCCAAAGCGGACAGCCACTTCAGAGCAGCGAGTGGCTCGTGCCCGGTAAAAACGCACCTGACTGGGAAAACAAAACCATTGATGGTATAGGTCCCGCACAGGTAATGGAAGTTACCGACCCCTCCATTACGCCCGAACTGATTCAATCTTCGGTCGTTTTGGTTTATGCCAATCTCGGAGGATACCCTGCGCACATCCGTCAGCCCGGCAAAATAGAACTGACAAGACTACTGGTTTCCTATATGCGTGGCAACAATCCCCGCACAGATGTTTGGAGCGGGATGCCAGTGCCCGGTAAAATGCTCATTTTGCTAACTAATCCCGATAACGAATACGACCCATATGGCAACGCCCCGGGGCATACATTTCGTTATTTTTTTGTTCCAAAATACGACCCAAATTCAGCAGGGAAAAAACCGGCTGACGGTTCATCAAACCTGATGGCCAAATATTCTGAAACTGATCTTCGCAGTATGAGTTATGAGCAATTCTGTGAAGCAGCAGGACTAAAAAAATAAGTTGCTTATCTTCGAAACCTGAATGGGTGTATTTGCAGTTATCCGAAAATGGGTTTTCCGCATCGTACTAGGATTTATTGCACTTAGTTTTATCTTGGTACTCACGTTAAAATGGGTAAATCCGGGTAAAACCCTGCTTATGATTTCCCGGTCGGGAGATAAGCCCCTTCAAAAAGAATGGGTGGATATAGAAAGTATATCCCGCAACATGCAGCTTGCAGTAATTTGTGGCGAAGATCAGCATTTTTGTCAGCACTGGGGCTTCGACATCAAAGCCATCAAAGCAGCAGCGGAACACAACCTTAAAGGTGGCAAGAAACGAGGTGCCAGCACCATCAGTCAGCAAACAGCAAAAAATGTGTTTTTATGGGAAGGCCGCAGCTGGGTTCGCAAAGGACTGGAAGTTTGGTTTACCGCACTCATAGAACTTATTTGGGGAAAAGAACGCATTATGGAAGTTTACCTCAATGTAATTGAAACAGGTGACGGTCTTTTCGGTGTGGAAGCCGCAGCACAGAATTATTATGGAAAATCCACAGCGAAACTCAGCAAAATTGAAGCTGCACGTATATCCGGTCTGCTTCCCTGCCCCAGAACCTGCGGTATACTCAGCAACTTTACCGCAAGACGGGCTCAGGTCATTTACCACGCCATGACCCGGTACGGCATTGAATTGGAGTATCTAAAGTAAAGAATGCGCCCCTGTGGCCGTTTTGTGTTAAATTTGCATCACTTTATTATGGCAACAACCCAGGACGTATCCAACGGCATGTTCATCCGCTATAACGGTGAGCTCTGCCAGATCATTGAATGGCAGCACCGCACACCCGGTAACCTCCGCGCATTTTACCAAGCGCGTATGCGCCGAGTAAAAGACGGCAAACACGCCGAAAACCGCTTCCGCAGCGGTGAAGAAGTGATAATTGTGCGCGTGGAAACCCACGAACTGCAATTCCTCTATGAAGAAGGTGACAGCTTCATTTGTATGAACAATGAAACTTACGATCAGGTTCCCATTCCAAAGTTCATGTTTGGCGATGGTGCCAAATTCATGAAGGAAGGCGACGAAGTGATGGTTTCATTTGAAGGGGAATTGCCCATAGGAGCCCAGGCGCCCTCACACGTGGTGCTGGAAATTACTTACAGCGAACCCGGTGTGCGCGGCGATACTGCCACCAACACCCTAAAACCCGCTACCGTGGAAACCGGCGCTACCGTGATGGTTCCCCTGTTTGTGGAAACCGGTGAAAAAATCAAAATTGATACCCGAACCGGGGAATATGTGGAACGCGTAAAAGGGTAATCTTGAGCAACCTTTCCGTTCTTCCCGCTGAAGAAGGCTTTCTGGCATTGCCCGATGCTTCCCTTGCTGCATTTGAAAATGCACGCGTAGTTATTCAGCAAATACCGTATGAACACACCAGCTCCTACATTGCAGGCAGCGATAAAGGCCCTGAGGCCATCATCAATGCCAGTCACTTCGTGGAATTCTACGATGAAGAGCTGGATGCAGAAACTTACCGTCTGGTAGGCATAGCAACACTCGCACCCATCGATTTTACGGATACTATAGACGCAGCCGCAGTAGAGAAAATACGGTTGCAGACTGCTACGCTAATTAATGAAGGCAAATTTGTGGTTTCCCTGGGTGCTGAACACACTGTTTCCCTGGGATTTGTGCAGGCACACCTGGAAAAATATCCCAACCTGAGTGTGCTGCAAATTGATGCCCACAGCGACCTGCGAGCTGAATACAATGGCAATCCATACTCTCACGCCAGTGTGATGGCGCGGGTGCATGACCTGGGCGTTCCTTTGGTGCAAGTGGGCATCCGCGCCCAATGCAAGGAGGAAGCCGATTTGAGAAAATCATCTTCCAATATTCATACATGGTATGCACACCAGCTTTGGAACGACGACGCCTGGATTGATGCCTGTATAGACAAGCTCAGCGATGAAGTGTACCTGACCATCGATGCCGACGGATTTGACCCATCGGTTTGTCCGGCGGTGGGCACCGCAGAACCCGGTGGACTCACCTGGATGCAGGGATGTAAACTCTTCCGCAGGCTGGCAGAACGCAAAAAAGTGGTAGGTTTCGACATTGTGGAGATTGCTCCCCGCGAAACCGACATCATCACTGAATTCAGTATGGCCAAACTGTGTTATAAAATTATCGGATATTTGAACCTGCACAATCGCATTTAACCATGCAAAACAGAATCTACCTCGACAACGCCGCCACCACCCCACTCGACCCCGAAGTGCTGGATGACATGATACCGGTGATGCGCGATTTGTATGGCAACCCCAGCAGTACCCACGGACACGGACGCAAGGTAAAAGCCTTGATGGAAGAGGCCCGCGGCAGCATTGCCAAAATGCTGAATTGCCAGCCCTCTGAAATTTTCTTTACCAGCGGCGGCACTGAAGCCGATAACCTGGCCCTGCGCAGTGCCGTGATGTATAAAGGCATTAAGAACATCATCACTTCGCCTGTAGAACACCATGCTGTTTTACATACGGCTGAAGAACTGCACAAAGCCGGACAGGCCGAAATGCAT
>Ga0169931_10015768_pt1 | contig 10083 bp, 5 predicted proteins | sample Kivu_15m_20L_FD_129675 | JGI IMG/M metagenome (GOLD analysis project Ga0169931, IMG submission 129675) | Freshwater microbial communities from Lake Kivu, Western Province, Rwanda to study Microbial Dark Matter (Phase II) - Kivu_15m_20L... | ecosystem: Environmental > Aquatic > Freshwater > Lake ... | reverse complement strand
TTTTACTGTAGATAGGAGAGATGCAACTCCGTGGAGGAGAGCTTTAGTATTTGAGAATTCTGAGTGAGACTCAATTTTGAAAAGGGCAAGTCTGGAAATCAAATCATTGAGTGATCCAGAAATAATGTCTGATATTCTAAGTCCTGAGAAGACACTGAAACTTCCAGTTCCTGCGAAGTTTAATTGAGAAAAATTGAATTGTCCCATTTGGGCCATCAGACGGTCAGCAGCGAATCCTCCAAATGAAACGTCGATATAGACTGAAGTACCTGCACTTCTGAAGTTAACATCGACTCCAGCTTGTTGTGCCTGGCTTACTTGAGGAACAGCATCTGCTAATGCTTTAAGACCTTCTAAGGTGTCTCTTACAGTTGATGCAGTACTTTGATCATTAACTTTGATTTCTAAGGAGAGAGTAAGAGGTGAAGATTTATAATAAGAAGGAAGATTGTTAACGATGTTTTCGTAATCTTTTCCTCCTGCAAAGTCTAAATCGAAACCTAATCCAGTATCGAAATCTTCAAGTGGACCTACGTTAATTCTTCCTTCATAAGAGACTTCATCTGTTTGATTTTCATTTTTAACTCTTTGTAAATAAGTGTTAAATGCTTGGGAGCTTTGTCTGATAAGTCCACCAATTGAAAATTCGACTTGTACAAGTCTTCTGAAAGTGTTGAAATCACCTCTTCCCATAACATACCATGATTTGAATTGTTTGAAATTAATTCCTCCATTATTAGAGAGTGAGTTAACCAAGATTTTGGCTTCTTCTGTATTAAGTTCATGTCCTAATTTACTGGAGGCTTTAACTAATTCATCAGCAGTGATGACACCGTTTCCGTTTAAATCGAAACTGTTGAAGGTGTTTCTCAAAGTAGTGTCTAATTCAACGGCACTGTTTAAGACTTTATTAATTGTTTCTTCAGCAGTCAGACTTGACCCACTAAGGAAGTCGCAACCTAATTCTTGGGCGAAATCGCTCAAGGCATCGTTAGAAGAAATGAATCTTAAAGGAATTCCTCTTCTTCTGTCGATGTAGACTTTGGCTTGCTCTCTTAAATAGTCTTTGTCTTCAAGATCTACAATAAGCACATCAGTGACTCCATCAGGTGAAGCGTATGGAACTCCCCCAGCAACTCTAACGTATCCTTTTACTTGATAGGTTCCATGGCTACCTGACCATTCTGTGTTTTCTTTTTCTGTTCCTCTAGAAAAGGCTTCTGCTAATTTTGCGGCTCTGTCGTATGATTCAGCCCAAACTAGGATATTTAATAAAAAAGATGATTCCATATTTTATATTAAAATTATTGTAAATTTGCACTTATATAGTTATAATAAAAATATAAATTGGAGAATTATTTTAAATTTTGATGATAAAATTTATTAATTATAAATAAAAAGGATTATTCATTTAGGAATTAGTGAAAAAAAATATATTACTCTCCGATCCTTTAATTATTAAAATTAATAGTTTTATTCTTGATTACCTTTTTTTTGATTATCGAGCAATCTATCAAACTATTAATAATAGGCAATAAATAAACCTATTCATTATTTTTAATCAACAATATCGTTTATATTAGATAATGAATTTTAATTTTAATTTCATTTGTTCTTTTTATATACTAGTAAATAGAAAGATAACTGGAAAGTATATATATATATTAATTCACATCGGTTTAATTATAATTGTTATTAAATAAATAAATTCAAGAAAAAAGTTTACTTTTTCTCTTGACCTATGTTCTTATTTTTTGCCTGTTATTTCAGCCATAATTTTGTTCTTGGTAGAATTATATCTATCTGAAATATCCTTCATATCACTTGATAAATGAGTGTCATTTAAATTTTTAAGAGTTGAATTATTCTTTAGGTAATTATTTCTCAACATATCACTATTGTTTTCATTAATAAGCGACGTTAAATTATGATTCCCATTATTATTTTCCCATTCCGCCTTTTTCAACATAACATCTCTCCAGTATTCATAATCTTTCGTCATCTTAGTAGTGTATGCTTCATTAGTAGCCTGCATGGATTTGATTTCATTATGAATCTGCTGCAAAACATTTAAGTCTCTTTTTTCGATAATTTTCAACTGTGAAAATTCGTTTAGCAGGAAATCTTCTCTTGTTTTCAATTCATGATTGGGTTCCTTAGCTTCATCAACATTTTCTAAAATTTTCATTTTTCTCACTTCAATTATCTATTAACAGGATTGTTGTTTTATATTTAAATAAAAAATTTTACGTCATTTTTTATTTGAGATATTTTTTGTCTTATTCCAGCAACGTTTTTGCTTATTTCTTTTCCCTTTTCGAATTTTTCATCCAGCAGCTTAATGTTTTCCTCAATTATTCTTCCTTTGAGGTAAAATTTTTTAAATTGATTATAAGAAAGAGTTCTGTCAGATAAAAATTCATTTGTAATAGAAATTTCCTTTGAGAGATAAGAATTCGCAGTATTTATATCTTGAAGAAGTGATAAGGGCATCTGTGGTGGTTTGCTAATAGTTGTGATAGTAGCATTATTACTACTGTTAGTTGTTTTATTATTTTGATTGTTTTTGTCTGTGTAATTATTTGTAATAGTATTTTGTTTAGTTGAGTTACTCATTTTCGAGTTGTTTAGTTCTGATTCTCCTGTGATCATTTCATTTTTGAAGTTCATGATATTACCTAAAATGTTATTCTTTATTCGATTTAACTCTGAATTATCTTCTTCTTCGATTCTAGAAAGAAGAGTTTTATTTGAGTAGTTGTTGTTAAAATTATTTGTATTTGCACCTGATTTCATCTTCTCGATTATTGAGAGTAAAACTTTGATCTCTTCATCTCTTCTGTTTACCAATTCTTTCAAACGTTCGATTTCTGATTTGAGCTTCTTATTGCTATTTTCGATTTCGATATATCTATCCATATTTATGTTATCTTTTAATACTACTTCATTGTTTTTTGACAAGGCAAATACTTTCTTTTCGAGATCCTTGAAGTAAACTTTTATAATAGAAAAACATTCATTAATCATTAACATATCCTTAAGATTTATTCTTTTTGAGTAGTCGTCATCCTTCAGATAATCATCTACTATTTTTTTACAGTTGATTAAATCATTATCATCTAGTACGCTCTTTTGATCTTTGCCTTTTACTAGTGCCAATTCAGATTTAAGTTCCTCAATTTCCTGTTTTTGTTTTTGAATTATTAAGGCAGGATCCTCTATTTCATTTCTTAGCGCTATGTTTTTTATGAGTGCGACCCTCTGAGCGAATCTGCAGGTCGACATTGATTCCATAATGTCGCAGGTTTCTGCACTCAACGTCGCTATCATTCTAGTTTTGCAATTACCTCCTAAAGAGTCTCTTAAACACATAGTCATCATTGAGTTTCTGTATGGTATGTGTCCCTCTCTCTTGTTAAGTGATACAATGACTTGCTCTAAAAAATGTAGAGATAAATTTATGTTCAAAGCTTCCTCCATTCTGATTCCGTTTAGTTCTGTTTTATAGGGCTTTTCGCTACCTGATAAGTCTACTACATGTAATTTAGAAATTGTTTTTACATCTTCCCCATATTTTTGTGACTCTATTTGGAACATGAAAATACAATGAGAACGTGTTGAAGCATCATTTTTAGGAGTTTCAGCTACTACCCTATTTTCATCACCTAGAAGCAACAGTAACATAGCTTCTTCTTCGTTTTCTACATGATGGACAGAAAGATTGTAAAGGAGAAATTGTTTGTTTGCGTTCTCTCTAATTTTTACACTAGGTAAATCTTTTAGATTATTGGCTCTTCCGCTACTTTCGTGTAAAAGATCATACCCGTCGTTATTGTATATTTCCAGGTAGGATATGTAAACCTTCCATTTGTGGGAAGTTCTCTGTTTGATTTCCTTAAAAATGTAAGAAATAGTTCTTGGAATTATACCCCTTTCTTCCATTCTTTCTGCTCCTCCAGTTATAGTGTAAGTCTTTCCTGAACCTGTTTGTCCATATGCGAAAATAGTTCCATTGTAACCATCCATTGAAGAATCTACAACCTCTTTGGCCACCTCCTCGAAAACTGCTTCTTGTTTGGTGCTCATGTCAAATATCTTATCAAACACAAATTTATATTTTTCTTTCGTGTTGTTTATATATCCAGAATTCAAATTTTTAGGGACGTTCACTTCTAAGATCTTATCATTTGCTATGTCTAAAAATTTTTTTTAATATTTTATATTAAGTTTAGTATATCGTTACTTAGATGATTAACTTTACTTACAGTCGGGCGAATTCTTAAATAAACTTGAATAGTCTCATCTTTATTAGATTTCTCTTCTGTTTTCTCTTTCTGAGCATCCATTTATTAATAATCTATTCGATTTAAATTTTTTAACCTATTTGTTTTTGATTTAAATAAATAAATAAACTTTTGTTTTTTATATCTATACAATAGAAAAATGGTGAAAAATAAAAAACCTGCAAATCAAAATCAAAGCAAACAAAGCAAGAAGAAAAAACCTCGCACAGATACTAACAAAGTCTTAAAATCTGACAATTTAAACGATCTTCAAACGGAATTAGAGAGGATAAATGAACAGACAAGGAAAGGACCAGCAAGCAATTTGAAAAATAAAGTGAAAAGAAGGGAACTTGTTCTAATGAGAAATAGCATGAAAAAGAAATTAAAAGCAAAGCTTAGAAGAAAGAAACAAAAAATGAGAGAAGAATTGGGCGATGATGCAGTACCTACAGAAACTCCGAAAACAATTGAAATGCTAAAAGACAAGGACGAGACACAGGTAGATCTAGAAAACGACGAAGAAATTCAGGAAGAAATGAAAAATGACGAATATAGTAGTTATTTCAATAAAGAATACGAGCCTCAAATATTACTGACCACATCCATAAAACACACTGGTGCCATTTTTAAATTTATGAGAGAACTTAAAGAGACATTACCAAACTCCTATTTTTATTACAGAAAGAAGGCTCCTTTAAAAGGAATAATTGAAGTTGCTAAGGAAAAAGGCTTTACCGATGTAATAGTTGTTAATGAAAGATTACGTAAACCCTATTCAATGATTATTTCCCATTTACCAGATGGGCCTACATGCGAGTTCAAAATATTTGACGTGATATACCATGATCAAATGAGTGGGTGTGCAAAGAGTAATAATCACAGTCCAGAGTTGATTTTCAAAAATTTCAACAGTAAAACTGGTTTCAGATTGAGTAGAATATTAAACGGTCTTTTCCCGCACACTCCTGATATGGAGGGTCGACAGGTTGTTACTTTCCATAATCAAAGGGATTATATTTTCTTCAGACATCATAGATTTATTTTCGATGATGATTACACTAAAGTGAATTTACAAGAAATCGGACCCAGATTTGTATTAAGATTACTATCCATACAAAAAGGCACTTTTGATAACCAGTTTGGGGAATATGAATTTTATTATAAAAATAAAATGGGTGTTAGAAGAAGAAAATTCCATCTTTAGATATAATTCTTATAAATTTAAAACAAATATAAATTATTTCTTCTTATTCTATATGTTTATTTTATAATTTGTAACGATATTTATTTTATGATAATCAGAAAAATATCTGTTTTCATTTAGAAATCAATACTACACAGTTATTTCATCATTTTTTATTAAAAACTTTTGCTTGAAATGATTAAAACTAGAATTTAAATATTTTTTGAGGTTGAAACTATAATTAAAAATTATTAAAATAAATGAATAACAAATAGGAATAGATTTATTTAAATTTTTTATTTTATTTTATACTTTGAGTCTAATAAAATTATTGTGATATGTTTAAATATTTCAATTAATACTACTTCTCATTCCATTCATGTTATTAGATGGATTAAACTCTAGAACCAGAACAAGAGGAGTTCAATATTTTAACAAGTTTAAAATGACCAACATAATTTCTAATTATCTCTTTTATTTATTTTTTAGATTAACAGAACAAAAACATTAAAATAGTTTTCCCAAATTTTCAAATTTAGAATATTAATAAACGAATTATAATGGTAAATTACTATTTTATTACCATATGACAATAATATATTATATTGTTACAAGCTCTTATACCTGACAGTATAAAGTAGCGAGAGAAACAATTATTAAATAACAAGAAACAATTAACACTTTTTCTGGTTTGAATTAAAATAATTCTATTTAAGTTTTGATAAATATTGAATAACTACTAAAAATAATCATAATTAAAATTATTCATACGTAATTAATTTTAATATATTTTACACCATTTAATCAAGATTCTTCTTTATAAAATTTTTTCTCATTGTAAAATAACTTTGATTGTAAAAATTATAATTATATAATAAAATAATTATGGACACAGAAGAACCTAAACCAACCAGAAGAAGTAGAGGCAACAACAAGGTTAGAGGGACAAATCCAAGATGGTCAAGCATGTTTCATAGAGGAGGGAATAGTCAGATTGTTGTTACTGATGAAAAAATAGCAACGAAAGTTAATTTAAGAATAATAACAGATATTAGGGATGACACTAATAATGGAGACGATGAATTAGGCCATATGAAATCATATGGTGCTCGAGGGTTAAACCAACGTAATTCAAATAAAATCGAAAGGCAAAAATCTCCAGTAAATCTTAGTGAGAAAGAAAAGGAATCAGAAATAAGAAAAATTATTTCAATGCAAAAGAATACAAGCTCTACTTTACAAGACCTTATTTCAGTATTGGACAAAAATGTAAATTTCAATATTGAGAATATTTCCAGAAAATTCAAACCAGTAAAACAAAAAGTAAAAATTAAAACTGAAAAGCCAACTAAGGAAAATATTGATTATAATCCAAGTGAAAAAACAGCAAATAATCAGTTTCTGAGCTTGATAAGAAGTAATACAACTAGCACAATAGAAGGAGGAACGTATTCAGAATATCTATCTCCTGAATTATCTATTTTGAAGCTTGATAATTTATATCAAAGAAAAAGCAGCTTTGAGAAAAACCCAAATGATGTTGTATCTGTCTTAAAATTAGCTGAAAAAGGTGCCTTGATCATTCAAAAATTTTGGAAACGACATCAAGTCAAATTAAAAGTTAAAGGTAAAAAATTAGAAATTTTGATTAACGCTATTAAAAGCCAAGTTAAAAAGAGAATGTTCAAAACATTGAAAAAGAAATTAGGCATTTTTAATAATTTAAATAAATTTTCTGATGTATTCAATAAAATCTACATAAGATTCAACAAAAAAAAAATTTTATTTAAATTGCAGTGCATTCATGACATAATAGAGAGAGTTGTAAAGAATCAAAAAAAATTTCAAAAACTTTTAGCAAAAAAACGAAAAATGACGAATATTTCATTGATTCTCAAAGTAATAGACAAAAATATCATTAAAGAGGGATTTGAAATTTTGCGAAGTATTTGTAAATTTTTAAAAGAGAGAGATACAAAATTATTTCGTATATTAAGAAAAAAACAAACTAGAGATGAGAAATGGCAAATTATTGAATATTTTAAAAAGCATCAGAAAATCTGCAAAAGATTAAGGGCTTCTGAAAAACTTGAAAAATTATATTTATTCAGACTAGTTAAAGATTTTTGCGAATATAGGGAGAATATTTTAAATACTTATAAAAATATTCTTTTTGAAAAAAACGAAAATGTTATTATTTCAAATTTAAGAACGAAAGCGGTTTATTACATGTCTGATTATGCAATTAATAAATTAAAATTTTATTCCCATCACCGAAAAAATAAATTGGAGAATTCTTATCATAACGGGACCAAACTTCTTAATTTTATGTTGAAGAAATTATGGGATCATTTGAAGTATCAAATTTATTCTAACAGATATTATCTTAATTTTGACGAGAATTACGATACAAACGGTCCTAATTCTTCAAACGAATTCAACAAAATCAAGTGTAGAACTAAAAACTACTGTATTCTAAATATCTTCAAAATCTATAGAGCTTACCTTAACTGCAAAAACAGAAATTATCTTAAAAGAAGAGACGAGCTCTTAGAGGGAATAGTTATGAAAAAATCCATAAAAAGCGAAGATATTTTGAAAAAGTATTTCTATTCGTATAGGGAGTTAATTAATTCTTTCCATTACCGTTCTGAAGGAATATTGGAAAAAGCTTTAATTATAATAAATAAAAATAAGCAAAAATATGAACACTCTTTTAACAAAGTCGAAAGAAATTTTAAGAGTATCATATTCGATTTAGAAAGGAGATTGACTGACTTGGATTACACCGACTTAGAGGGTCTTGTCGAAATGAACATCCTAAATCTAAATTTGTCAACAATACAAGCTGCATGGAGTGTTTACATTCAAAAATTAACCAACAAGAAAATATATGGTCCTGATATTAATCAAAGCAGAAATATTCAGTTGAAAAAAATGCGTAGGATTGAGGAAATTTTTAAATACCTTTTCAATCGAATTTTAAGAATGGACTTCCATTTCTTTTTGATGAATGTCAAGAACTTTAATAGAAAAATGTTAAATTATCAAATCGAATTCAGAAACTCAAATGACTGTGAAGAAACTCTAGTACAAAGTGACTTATACAGTACAAGAGAGAATTCTACTAAACTTATTTTACAGAAAATTGTATATAGGAAAATTGATAAAGAAAATGCGAGGATTCATAGCTATCTCACCAAATTAAGGAAAAAAATAAAAAGCGAAGCATTAATTCAAAAAATTGCAATAATTCTAAGTGTATACAAATCGAAAAGGTTTTACACCAAAATTCAAAATATGATAAAAAGCAGAAAAAAATTGCGAGTAATTTTAAGAAGAAAATTTATATTTCTTTTTATAAAAATTATGTGGCTATGTAAAATTTGTCTTTATGAATTTTTTGTAAGACGAGTCAATTGTGGGTTCAATATGTACTACAAAGAGATTACGTACAGTAAATTCATATATTATATTGTGAAGCTGCAGAGATTCACAAGAAGAAAATCACATACTTTTAAATTAAGAAGAGCCAGAAGAAGCATAGCGGGTAAATTAGCCTTCAAAAATATTTTCATAAAATTCTATTTAAGCAGTATCGTTAAAGCTTTGAAGTTGATTAAGCTAAGTCAGTATGGATTTAAAAATTCAAATATCAGCTCTATCGAAGGAGTTGATATGACTGTCAAAATATCATTTGTAAATTACTTGCTTGAAGTATGCCAAGGCATCAATCCAAGATACATTCACAATTCAAAAAGACAAAAAAATTTTAGCTATCATCATGTCAGAAAAAAACCACAAAAATTTTCTATTTGTGAATTCTTCAACTCTCATATGCGCTTCCTACAAATTTATTGGAAGATTAAATATAAGCGTATTAAATTAGGAAAATTTCGTCATAAGATAGAAAATTTTGTAAATACTAAAATCAATCACAATAAAGTAATACAATCGACTATCATGAAAAAATGGTCAGATAAATCACGAAGAATCAAAAGAAAGATTCCTTTAAGAAACTTAACGAAATTTGTAATGAATGTTTATCTAATGAAGAAGAAATTCCGTAGAATCATATTAAGAATAATAAGAAAAATGATTTTAAAAAAGCTTTGTGTTACAATGAGATTGAAAAGGATTAAAATATGAACTGATGCGATCCTTATCGTTATTTCACATTAAATTTTTTTAGTTGATTTAATTATAATTTTTAAATAAATTAGTTTAATCATATCATCAGAAATTTAATTGTGTATTTTAAAAATGAATTTTTTTGAATAAAAAATATTAATTTATTCTAATTTTATTAAAAAAAATTTGCATAATCATAAATTATACTAAATTAATTTTTCAAAATTAAAATTAAATATTATGTTTAATTCAGAACATATAAAATAATTCAGATCAGTTCAGAATCTGTTTTCACTTCGATCCCAGCTTTTAATATCTGGAATTTGTCTCAAAAAGTACTGGACTCTCTTGTTGAAATATGCTAGGGTTCCAGGATTCAGATCAGCAATTCCTTTCCAAATACTCTGAATCAGATCCGATACATCTGAATAGAATATGACGAAACTCAGTTTCAGATTCTAACGTTAAAAAGAATATCAGATC
>Ga0169931_10015767_pt1 | contig 10084 bp, 12 predicted proteins | sample Kivu_15m_20L_FD_129675 | JGI IMG/M metagenome (GOLD analysis project Ga0169931, IMG submission 129675) | Freshwater microbial communities from Lake Kivu, Western Province, Rwanda to study Microbial Dark Matter (Phase II) - Kivu_15m_20L... | ecosystem: Environmental > Aquatic > Freshwater > Lake... | reverse complement strand
GCAGCACTCTTCCACTCTCCAAGCTTTTCAATTATGGTCTTCAACTCACTACTTTTAAGCCCGTAAGCATCCGTGGGATATTCTGGGAAAAACTTCTTGTAAAAAGAATCATTTTTATCCAATAAGTCCCAACAATGCTTCTTTAAACTTATCTCATTATCAACACGCTTTGTCTCGCCTTCGACCTTTGGAGGCCGACCGGGACCACGCTTTGCCTCGCCTTCGACCTTTGGAGGCCGACCGGGACCACGCTTTGCCTCGCCTTCGACCTTTGGAGGCCGACCGGGACTACGCTTTGCTTTGAATTCGCCAACGATCTCAGAGCTTTCTGAGACGTATTCTGATACATGAGAAGCAACTTCTGAAAGTTGTTTCAAAGTAAATTGAACTTCAGACAGGGCTTGCTGATAATTTTCATACTGCTTTTCAGCCTGCCTCTGAAGTTTTTCTATTTGATGAAATTGATTCAAAACATCATCTTTCGACTTTGTGGACAAAGTTTTCACTTTAACCTCTCAAAAATCAGCCAATTTTTGAAATCTGACGATTCTTGGCTGAAGAAGTCCGTCAGAAACGACCTCAAAAAATAGTATACGCCAAAAAAATTCAGAGACAAGTAAAAAATTGAGTTTCTGCGGATACCTACTATCATATACAGGGACACATAAGAGAATGGAGGCCAAGATGCTGGTATTGTCTCGAAAGAGGGATGAAAAAATCCTTTTGAAATTAAATGAAAAAGAAGAAATCGAACTAACAGTAGTTCGAATAGATGCTAATAAAGTAAGATTAGGAATAGAAGCTTCTGATTCAGTTACTATTCTTCGTAGTGAACTAATTGAAAAAAACAATTTAAAAAATACTAAATGTATTTCTTAAATTGTTTAACTACTTAGTAATTCGCTTATGGAGCCGAAGCCGCTATGGATTCTCCTTACGGCGTCGGCTACCATTTTTGTGGTATCTACTATATATAAATTTTTTATATTTTCTTCCGAAACTCTAAATGGTTTTATTGTATCGGTTACTACTACTTTTGTATTAATTTTTTCAAATAATTCATTAGCTTTTCCACAAAATAATCCATGTGTTGCACAAATTGCCCAAACTCTTCCTTTATTTTCAATCACTGTTCTTGATGCTTTTTGCATTGTAGAGCCTGTAGATATCATATCATCAAAGGCAATCACATCAGCATCTTCAACATCTCCTATAATTCTTCCACCTTTAACTTGACCTCTTATTCTGAGCTTGTCAAATATAACTATTTCAATATCATCAAGCATTATGCCTTTACTTCTTAATCTTTTTAATAAAGAATTTCTAAAACGCTCACATCTTCCTAATGCACCGCTGTCTGGGCTAAGAACTTTTATTTTACGAACACAACTCTCTGCAATTAATCTTTCTGCACACCAATCAGCAATAAGATTTCTTGCCTCTAAATTATCAATTGGAACATTAAATGCATTTTGTTCAGCCGCTAAATTATGTGCATCAAACAATAGAATACGACTAATACCAACCGACTCAAGCATTCTTGCAATATATTTTGTTGCAATAGGAGCACGACTTTCAGTTTTTCTATCTTGTCTTGCCCAGCCTAAATGAGGAATAATCGGAATCACTTCATGTGCGGATGCGTCTTTTAAACTTCCACAAAATATACATAATTTCATAAATTTATCACTTATAGTCTCATTTTTATCTCCATAAAGAGATTGAATAACAAAAACATCATGACCTCGTACATTTCCTAAAGAAGAGTCGCTATTTTCTGGACCACTTTTTACATAAGGCTCACCATCCTCATAATATTTTTCTGTTATAGGGGTTAGATCTAGTTCCAAATTTTTTGCTACTTTTAAAGCATATTCTTTTGATGATTCTAAACCAAAAACTTTAATCGGTCTTGGGGGTCTGTTTTGCATTTTATTTTCTTTTGATGGATTGAATACATCTTATGAAAAATAAAATATAAGTCAAGAAGCTTTTTTGTTAAAAATGGCAATTTTTTCATTTAAAATATGAAGAAACTCTTCATAGGAATATTGTTGGTTGACTACTTGATCGACAACAAAATCAGCTTCATCTTTTGGAATGCAATAATAATCTATCAGATACTGGTGGTCTAGGATGTTTCTTTTTTTTACCAACCAATAAGTAGAAAGCAAAATATTTTTATTACTAGAATCAAAAACTCTACAACAATTATTGCAAGAAGACATTCCATTCAACAATGGTCGCAATAATTGATGGCCACAATAAGGACACAATATTATCATTACAAATATTTATACATTAAAACAAAAAAGCCCCCAAAGATTAATCTTTGGGGGCTTTTTTTGTTTTGTACTACCAATCAATCGTCAAAATTGTCATCGTCTTCCGTACCGCCGAGACGATCCACCTCATCGGTCAGATCTACGTCGTCTTCATCGTCGTCATGATCACCGCCCATATCATCATCGTTGAAATCATCAATTGTTGCAACATTATCACCATCATCACGAATCCACTGTTCAGTGTCAAACATGTACTCTCTAATAGGATTCAAAGGATCTGTGACGCCATTGATTATCGCTAGTGCTGTTCTGCGAACCATAGCAGCAAGGTCTGCTGGCACAACCTCGCCGGTTATAGAATCTATGGTCTCACCTTCAAGGTATGGTAAAATTCCCTCGACGAATGTACTCTCGATGTCGGCCTTGTCGAGAGACTTTGCCTTTTTAGGATTAATGCCAGTGGCATTTTTTGCGAGACGAATGTGACCATGTCGAATTTTTCCAGACGATTTTCTCGCAATAGTCTCTCGCTCTGAGGTCTTCTGCGCCTTAGCAGCGGATGAGGCCGCTTTTTTGCGATATTTTTTTGCAGCCTTAGCGTCTCCATCAGATTCAGCAGCATCAGCATCTGCTAGCATCATCTCTGCTTCGTCCTCGAACTTCTCTCGCTGTAATTTCAACGATGTGAGACGAGCAGCAGTGTCCTCTTCCTCCGCAATAACGCTGGCCTGATAGATTGAATCTCGATTCTCAGGTGCATAGCTGAGCAAAGTGACGGCGCAATGGCGAGTCATTTCTCCAGCAATTAATTTTTTATATGCAGCTTCCGGTAACTCTGATGAAAAAGATCCAGTCTGTGATACCCATGTTATATTACTGCCCAAAATAGCAGCAATTTCGCCAACCTTCAAACCAGATCGCTGCAATCTCTCTACTAGAGCGACCTCCTCCGAAATTGTCAGCGGTTTAGAATTGTCGTTTTCTGCAAATGCAACTCTGAGAGCACGCTGATCACTGCAATCGTGAAGAATTCTGCACGGGATTTTCGAATATAAATCACAACCAGAAACGGTTGGAAAAACATCATCAATCGAGCACTCGATTTGCTCTGCATCTCCTAACGAATCACTAAAAAATTCTACCAATACAATGTCATCTTCCTGACTGATAACACTGCCAAATCGGCCTTTATACAGAATTGTCTCTTCCTCCTCATAAATATCTTTCTGTGGCTCATCCTCAGAAAAACAAGGCAGATCATTATCTACGATTCGCCTAATCGATCTGATTCTGCGTTCGCCAGCGATTAATTCTACATAATCTATGTCGCTACCGCTCATGATAGAGCGAACTATAGGAGGCTGTTGAAGGCCATCTGTACGTAGCGAGTAGATCAAATCGCCTAACGAGTCATCGGTGAGCGAGCTAAGGCTACGAGGATTATAGAATATTTGTGTTTCATCATCATCGTCTGACGGCCGGTCAACAATGCGTATGCAAGATAAATTGATTAACGGATATTTGTTGTTTGAATCGAAATCGCATTTTGCAGAAGACATATTATAGCATCCTGTCTATTTGAGGGGTGATTTGCGTCCAAAAACCAAGGACAGCAAACAGCCATCCTATGGCTTGAGAATCCTGTGACCGCTACAATCTGTCATTCTAGTCGCCAAGAAGGTGCGAGTCAAGCGTTCAAAAATCGATTTTTTGGAACTGAAACTTTTACAATCAAAATAGGGCAGAGTGGGTAATCTAGACAAAAACAGATAGCCTTGTTTATTGAACAGGGCTATCTGTTTGTTTTTTAATGGTTTCTAAAAAAGATTAAAACAATCTTTGATTACAAACTGTGACGGCTGGAACCCATGCTTCGCTCAAATTGCTGCACAAAAAATTTACTTTTGGGCAATTAACACGAAATTTACGCCATGTAGCGCAAGTATAAATCGGATCTCCGTTTGCGTCATTTCCTTTTAAGCAATATAATTTGCGATAAGGACTGCCATCAGCATAAGAACCGACACATTTATTACCGGTTAAAGGTGCCACTGCGGCCATAATTACCTCCTGTTTAAGAACACGTGTTCAATTATATTTAGTGATTATAGGTAAATTATTTTAGCAATTTCATATCTTCTATGCACCTTTTTCTATTATCTTCCTCTATAACTTTTCTTAAATTTGGATTATTTCTTAAAACATTAATAATAGTTGATCCGCCTTTGTGATAAACAAAAGTTTTTCTACAAACAGCTTGTTTGAATCCATGTTTTTTTAAACGAGCAGCAATTTCTTCATCTTCATAACCACAATAAGGATACTCTTTTAAAAATCCTCCTATCTTAGAAAATAATTCTCTATGACACATAAAGCAAGGTAAGCTTAAAAAAGAATCATTGCCAATGATAACATCCTCTTCGCTAACAAAATTTTTATATCCTTTTTGAGCAGGATCACCATGAAGCGGATTGTTTGTCATAGGAGCAACCATTCGAACATTTTGTGATCTTAACTTTAACAAAGTTTCTCCCATGGATCTTAACCAAGATGAATCCTCAATTTTACAGTCAGAATTTATAAAACAAACATAAGGACTTTCACCAAGTTCAAAACCAGTTTTACAAGCACTAGCAAAACCTTTTTGTTCTTCATGTCGAATTGTTTTTAAAACATTTCTCTGACGAACTCTGTCTGAATTTTTTTGAGAATTTATGCTTAAATTGTTAATAAAATCTAAATTAAGAGAACAGTCGTCTACTAGTATCAGTTGATAATAATTACTTCTAGTAAGCCTAAAAATACTTTGAACTAATTGCATTACAAGATCATATTGACCATAAAAAGGAACAATTATATCAACTTGAGAATTAAATTCACTTATATTGTTCATTGGTCGTGTTATATAAGTTTTCGCCATTTTTCTCCTTAAATAAATCTGATTTTAAATCTGCGGCCTTATTTAAATGCAACAATGTTACGTTTTTTAAATTTGCCACTTTTTCAAACAAGTTTTTTTGAAAAAAATCTCCAATACCAATTAAAAAAAAGTGACAATTTATATTCTCTTTATTATTTAAAAAAATAGCTTTTTCCATAATATTTTGATCAAATAAACGATCTGTAACAATTATGATGTATTTATTGAATGTTATATCTTCAGATAGCATAACATAGAGTGTTTGTCTCAACGCATAATTAACATTAAACTGCCAACCATCTGAATTGTAATTTCCTATAGCACAAACTGATTCTGCATGAGAAACCACAGATTCGTAAATTTGTGGATGATATAAATAAAAAGTATCTTCTCCATCAACGAGTAATTCTCTCACAATATCAATCATTTGTTTTTTAACAATATCAATGATTCTTTTACCATTACTATCGTGTCTTATTGATAAGTCAAAGATCAATCCAACACATTTTTTTTCATTTTGAAAATTGTGCATTTTTTCTTCTTTCACGTTGTAAGATTCTTATAGGATGATCAAAAGATTTCACCGGATGCATTATGCTTGCATTTGAAAAATTTTCTTTTTCTGGATCTAACTCAGGTCTCCATCTCATGGGAAAATACTCGTATGATCCATGCCATTTTCCATTTTCATCATAGTGAGCAAATACACCAATATTTCCTCCAAAGTGACGACACAAAGTAGGATACATGTGTTCGCTTAAATCATAACCACTGTAGAATGGAAAAAACCCATCTTTAAAATTATTTGACATGTTTAAAAATCTTTCAAAGAAATTAATCTCATTTAATTTAATTAAAAAGTTTCTATGAAAAAATTGACAACATCCAAGAAGATAGTAGCAACTTTTAAAAGGTTGGTCAAGCATTGCCTGAATCATGACTAATGCCTCGGAGGCAACATGTCCATCGTTTCCTAGCATCCAAATATTGTTTTTTTCCGCTAATTCTAGATTGTATTTAAAACGATTCGAAGTAAAAAGAACATCTGGCTCACAATAGCAATACCAATTTGATTCTGGATACATTTCAAAAATTTTCTGCAAACCTAAAGCAACATTTCTGTAAGGGGATTTGGAAACATTGTGGTAAAAGCCTTCAATTTTAGCAACATTAAAAGATTCATTTTTAAAATCTGACCAGAACGCACCGTCTATAACCAAAAGAATTTTTTTTGTAGCATAAAATAAAATTGAATCAATACTATCTCTTATTATATCAGGTTGGTTGTGAGCATTAATAATAATGGCCAAATCCATACTGTCATAATAGTTAAAAGGAAATTAAAATGCCAAATGTAAAAAAAATATCTGATGCTTTAGATAAAATTATAAAAGCTTTATTTGAATTTAAAGATGCTTTAAATGAAGATGTAAAAACAGAGTTGGTTGAAGTCCCACACACTCAAATTGTAGAAACAAAAGAAGAAAAACAAATTATTATGCCAGCAGACGATAATTTCGAATCTCTTAAGAAAGCTCTTGAAAGTGAAAAATGGCCAGAGGCTGTTAATCCCAATCTCATATGCGATCCAAATAATGAACAAGATAAGTTAGAAAGAGGTCGTGGAATTGTTGAGTTAATGATTGAACCTGATTTAAAAGATTTAAAAGTTTTAGATTTTGGTTGCGGAGAAGGTCATGTTGCGTTTGTTGCAACTGAGTATGAACCAACATTTGTGGTTGGATATGATAATAAAGAAAACAATAAATGGTCAGCCTATGAACAAAAAGAAAATTTATTATTTACAAATGATTTTGAAAAAGTTTTAGAAAAAGGACCATATGATGTTGTGGTGATTTTTGATGTTTTAGATCATTGCAAGTATGAAGATCCTATTTCTCTTTTGAAAAAGGCAAGAGACGTTTTGGCAGAAAATGGTCAGATTTATATGAGGTGTCACCCATTTGTGTCAAAACACGGAACACACTTATATCATCAGCTAAATAAGGCATATGCACATTTGGTTTTTACAAAAGAAGAACTCGAACAATTAGTTCCAAACCAAAACTTTGTTGAAGAAAGTATTGGAGTTAAATTTCCATTAGCAACATATGATAAATTTATTAAAGAAGCTCAATTAGAAACAGTTCACAGACGAGAAATAACCTCAAATGTAGATAATTTTTTCAAAATACCCAAAATAGCAGAACGTATTATCTCACAAAACGGTTTTGAAAGTTTCCCAGAGTTTCAAATGAGCTTGGATTTTGTTGATTATGTTTTGAAAAAATAATATAATCTTTTTTTAAATTATCATTAAATTCATTTTGTGAAATCTCTTTAAAATCATCATAATTTTCAAAAAATCTTACACAAGGTAGGTTTTGGTAATTAATTTTTAAATACCATTTTTCATACATGTGCCAATGTTCGTTGAAATTAATGATCGGTACACGATATTGATTTATAATTTTCTGATAAGAAGCCCACACAACATAAACAACAGATTCTGGAGGCAGGTAAAGACCATCAGTGTCTGATAGGTGCCATCCGTCTAAAACAAATTTGTCTTTACAGCAATAATTTTGAATATATTTTAAATTTTCAGATATTGGCAATCCTAGTGTTTCTATAGTATGCCATTGAAATAAAGCATCAAAGCAATAATATGTGTGTTCTTTTAATCGATTTGCAAAAGTAGTTTTTCCAGCACAAGACATGCCAAATATAACTATTTTATTATTTAAATTTGTAAATTTTTCCATACAATTATCTACTAAAATGTTCTATCATATTAATGAGGTGAATTATAATATCAATAATTACAGTTAATTGGAATTCTTATGATTTTTTATGGCTCATGATCGAGTCATTACAAAGATACTCTTCTGTTCAATCAAGTCTTATTGTGGTTGATAATAGTGATCAAAGATTGCGTGTCAATGAACTAAATGTATATCAATTTCTCATGAAAAACAATGTTGGGCATGGAGAAGGATTAAATTTTGGAATTAAAAAATCAATAGAAATGTTTCCTAAAAATAAATTTGTAATGTTTCTGGATGTGGATTGCCATATATTAAAAAATAATTGGGAAGAACAATTTATTAAACAAATGGAAACCTTTGATGTTATAGGAGGAAAAGGACCGCCATCAAAGCCAATTAGACCAGCCTGTATGTTTATGAAAAAAAGTATCGCAGAAAGTTACGATTGGAGTCCTACTGATGGATATAAAGGAAATAGGATCACTCCCGGAGGATATGATGTGGCCATCAAAGCTTATTACAAAATAATGCTCGATAATTTAAAAATAGGTTTCTTGGAAAAAAACAAAAACAATAGATACCAGACCCACAATGGCGAGGAATGGTGTGTGAACAACATTCCTTTTATTTACCATCATTGGCACGGAAGTTCTTTGCACATAAGACAAGAAGAATTTCCTGATGTTGATTTACAACAAGATAAAAATAAATTATTTACTAACATTCCTTGGCGTCTGCCATAATTTGTTTAAGCTTTTTTGAAATATAGGAATGTGGATTTTTAATATCGCATCGAACGGCCATAGATTCAGCTAAGGCCATGGGCAGTTTCCATTTTTGGCAGTAGTATATAAAATTTTCTAAACTTAAAAGCCAAAGATCTTTGTCTTTTAAAGAATTTTGATTATTGTCTAATTTTTTATGAATAAAATGTATTTGAGGAATTTGTAAATCTACAAATTCACATCCAGCAGATGCTGCTTGCATGTGGAAGTCACTATCGGCAAAAGCGCCATGACCACAATACCAATGATCTACACCTCCTAGTTTTAAATATGTTTTTCTAGTAAACGCTGTGCATCCACTCATGACATTTTTTCCAGAACCATGGAAAGGCTCTGCTTGAATAGGTTCGTATCGAAGAAAACTAAGATCTAGCTCTTCTTTAAATTGTTCTGTGGAAGAATTTAATATTTTTTTACATTTTTCTAAACTTATCTTTTGTTGCATCATAAAATGAAAAGAAGTAAATAAAAATAAATTATCTTCTAAATTTTCATATATTAATTCTAAAAAATTTGAAGGTAAAAGACGATCAGAATCCAGATATACTATTTTTTCATTTTGAGAAGTTAAAACACCTGCGTCCCACATTTTTGCCCAACAAAATTTGTTATTAAACCTTGGAACCTGCACAACTTCCCAATTTTTAGGTATTTTATCAATTTTTCCATCAACAACTAGTGTTTTTTGACTTTCTTTATACAACTTCATATCTTTTAAACATGAAATTGTATAATCCAAAGCTTCAAAACGATCCGTTGAGTACATTATGAATATGCTTAGCATTTTGCCTCTAAAAGTATAAAATAAGTTCTATATAATTACATGAGAAGCTTTCGTGAATTTTTAAATGAGAGATATCTAGGTGGCACCTATGATATTGGGGGAACAAATAGTCCCTTTGGATTTCCCAATCTTGATGATATCAGAACTCCGGGACAAGCTGCACCGGGACAAGAGTTTTTAACTCGTTATTCGCCAAATAGATCGGCAGAAAGAGAAAGATTACGACAAGACATAGAGATATCACAAAGTGATGGGCCAATTAGACAATTGTATTATGAAAAATCTGTTTTTGAAAAAGCTGCTGCTTTAGTAAATCAAATACATGCCATAGTAAAAGACCCAAATGACCATCTTGGCCATAGAGATAAGGTATATCAAAATGTAGTTTATGACAAAAATTACAACATATTAAGGAACGTTCCAGACGCTGCTCTTGTCGGTGGCACATCACCAAGATTAAAACCAACTGAACGAGAATTCCTAATTGCTAGAAATGTAATAAAAGACAATGGCGTAACAAATGATATACATATTAATGTGTT
>Ga0169931_10015766_pt1 | contig 10084 bp, 8 predicted proteins | sample Kivu_15m_20L_FD_129675 | JGI IMG/M metagenome (GOLD analysis project Ga0169931, IMG submission 129675) | Freshwater microbial communities from Lake Kivu, Western Province, Rwanda to study Microbial Dark Matter (Phase II) - Kivu_15m_20L... | ecosystem: Environmental > Aquatic > Freshwater > Lake ... | reverse complement strand
CTCACCGAGGCGGCGCGCGCGCTGGCCGGCCTGCCGGTGCAGGCGGTTCTCGTGAACTGCTGCCCGCCCGAGTCGATCAGCCAGGCGCTGCCGGAATTGCTGGCCACCGGTCTGCCCGCCGGCGGCTATGCCAACGGCTTCGTCGAGATCCCCCAGACCTTCCTGCCCGGGCGCACGCGCGAGCAGCTCAGCACGCGCGAGGACCTCGGCCCCGAGGCCTACGCGCGCTGGGTGATGGGCTGGGTGCGCGCGGGGGCGCGCATCGTCGGCGGCTGCTGCGAGGTCGGCCCGGCGCACATCGCGCTGCTGCGCGACGCGCTGCAGCAGGCAGGGTGCCGGATCACCTCGGGCTGACGACGCCGCTGCCGGTCTATAGTCGACGGCAGGTGCCGCCGGTCGACGCGGCGTGTCGATCCTCTGTCCCGCCCGCAACGCCGTGATCGCCCCACGCTCCAGAAGACTGCCCCTGACAGGGCTGCGCATCTTCGAAGCGGCCGCACGGCTGGAGAGCTTCAAGGACGCGGCCGAGGAACTCTGCATCAGCGCCACCACCGTCAGCAACAGCATCCGAGCGCTGGAGCGCCAGTGGGGCAGCGCGCTGTTCGTGCGCATGACGCGGCAGGTGGTCCTGACCGAGTTCGGCCAATCGCTGGCCCGGGTGGTGCGCCAGTCCTTCGACGCCATCTCGCAGGAGGTCGAGCATCACGTGGCCGCCCGGCGCGTGGCGGTGTCGATGGCGGTGGGCTCGATCTTCGGCGCGCGCTGGTTGATGCCGCGGCTGTCGCACCTGCGGCGCGCGCTGCCGCACCTGGACCTGACGCTGCGCCGTGGGCGGCGTGTGACGAGCCCGAACGACATGCCGGCGGCTGTCGTCGTCGACTGGGGGGTGGGTGACTGGCCGGGCCTGGAAGCCGAGCCCTTGATGCGCATCGACTATGCGCCCGTGCTTGCCCCTGCGCTGCTCGAGCCCAGCGGGGCACTGCGCACACCGCGCGAGCTCGCCCGCCTGACCGCGCTGCACCAGCAGGACCGCTCGGAGTGGCGCGCCTGGCTCGAGCTGGCAGGCGTCGGCGACCTGACCTTCGCCGAGGAGATGGTGATCGAGGACTCCAACGTCGCCACGCAGGCCGCGTTGCTGGGCCAGGGCGTGGCGCTGGGCATCTTCCCCTTCGTGCAGGAGGATGTCGACGCGGCGCGCCTGGCCTGCCCTTTCGAGCTGCGCCTGCGGCCGGCAAAGTCGTACTTCCTGCTGACCCGTCCCGGCGCGCGCCAGCGGCCCGAGATCGCGGCCGTGTGCGAGTGGTTGCGGCGCGAGGCGCAGGCGTACGCGGCCCAGTGGCCCGACACCCGTGCCTGACGACACCCTCAGGGGCGGGCGGCGACCCGGCCGGTCGAGCCGCGCTCCGCCGGTGGGCAAGCCTTCAACGCCGCGCGGGTTGCCCGTGCGAGACCCGCCTCATCCCTTAAGCGGCGGCGGCGGCCCGAACACCCGCGACGGCTTGTCTGCCGCCTCGTACAGGGGCTCGACGCGCTCCATCCGGGCCTGCAGGTCGCGGATGCGGTCGTCGCCGGCGGGGTGGGTGGACAGCAGCTTCGGCGGGGACTTGCCGCCGCTGGCCGCGACCATCTTCTGCCACAGCGTGACGCCGGCCTGCGGGCGGTAGCCGGCGCGGGCCGACATCACCAGGCCGAGCGCGTCGGCCTCGGACTCGTCGCTGCGGCTGTAGGTCAGGCTCAGCAACTGCGAGCCGATCTGCGCGGCCATGTCGCCCAGGTTGCCCAGGCCCAGCAGCGCCGCGCCCAGGCGCAGCCCGGTCTGGGTCAGCGTGTTCTTGCCCACCTGCTCACGCGCGTGCTCGAGCAAGGCGTGCGCGATCTCGTGACCCATGATCACGGCGACCTCGTCGTCGCTGAGCTGCAGCTTGGCCAGGATGCCGTAGTAGAAGCCGATCTTGCCGCCGGGCATGCAGAAGGCGTTGATCTCCGGGCTGCCGATGAGATTGACCTCCCAGCGCCACTGGCTCGCGCGCGGGTTGCACTCGGGTGCGAAGGGGATGATGCGCTCGGCGATCGTGCGCAGGCGCTGCACCTGCGCATGCGTCGCCGGCGCCAGACCGCGCTGGCTCTGCGCCTGCACCAGCATCTGCCGGTACTGCTGCTGGGCCGACTGCTCGATCTGCTCGGCCGGCACGGCGCGCGTGAAGCCCGAGCGCTTGCATTCGGGGATCGCAGCCAGTGCCGGCGCGGCCAGGCCACTGGCCAGCAGGCCCGTGAACAGACGGCGCCCGTGCCACGCGCATCCGCAGGCCCGCTCACGCAGTGCGTCCATCGGCGCGTCAGGGTCTGGGCGGGGGATGTTCATCGGCGCAGTGTGAGGCAGGTCAGGTGTGATGCAGTGGATCCTGTGATTGTGCGACGGGTTCCGTCCATCCGCCTGCGCGGCGCCGGACAGCCGTCTGCAGGCTGCAAGGCTTGCGGCTGCGCGGCCACGCGCGTCGCGACGGTTGCGCCTGGGCGTGGCGCCCAGGCGCGGCTTTTCAGTCGCTGGCGCCCCGGGCGCTGGCCGGATCGACTTCCAGGCCGCGGACGGTCGAGCGCATCGCCCACAGCATCCACAGCGCCGGCACGGCGGCAACGGTGCTCACGACGAAGAAGGTGGGCCAGCCGATGGTCTCGGCCAGCACGCCGGCCAGCGGGCCCACCCACACGCGTCCGACCGACGCGAAGGCCGAAAGCAACGCGAACTGTGTGGCGGTGAAGCGCTGGTTGCACAAGCTCATCAGGAAGGCGACGAAAGCCGCGGTGCCCATGCCGCCGGAGATGTTCTCGAAGGCGACGGCCGCGAGCAAGCCGCCGTCCACCGGCGTGGCCACCGCGAGCGAGACGAAGCCCCAGTCGAAGGCCGGGATCACCAGCCCCGGCCAGGCCCCTTTGCCGCCGCTGGCCAGCCACCAGAACCCGAGGTTGCTCAGCATCTGCAGCACGCCGAAGGCCAGCAGCGAGCGCCACAGCCCCAGTCGCACCATCAGCAGGCCACCGAGCAGCGCCCCCCCGATGGTCAGCCACAGCCCGATCACCTTGTTGACCACGCCGACCTCTGCAGGCGAGTACGCCAGCCCCTTGAGCAGGAAGGGCGTCATCAGCGACCCGGCGAAGGCGTCGCCCAGCTTGTACAGCACGATGAACAGCAGAAAGGCGGCGGCGCCGGGCTGCCCGAAGTAGTTGCGCAGACCGTCCAGCAAGGTGACGAAGCGCGCGCGCCTCGCCGCCCAGGCCGCCAGGGGCAGCGTCAGCCCGATGCCCAGCATCAGCGCCAGCAGGTCGATCCATCGCCCCTGCAGCGCCGCGGGCAGGGCCGTTCCCTGCAACCAGCTGCCGATCAGGAATTGCGAGACGCCGCGGGCGTAGCGGTCGCTCAGCCAGGCACCCAAGGCCACCGCGAGCACCACGGCAGCGAAGCCGATCAGGTCCCGGCGCGCCGAGGGTCTGGGCCCGTCGGGACCGGCGCTGCGCGAGGGCGCCTGCAACCGCGGCAGCACCGTGGCCGACAACACGGCGGCGCCGGCCATCAGCAGCGCCATCAGGCGGTACACCGCGGGCCAATCCCAGGCACCACTTTGCTGCGGGTCGGTCCAGATCAGCGTCACGCCGCCCGAGACGATCATCGCCAGGCGGTAGCCCATCACGTTCAGAGAGGCCCCCAGCCCGCGCTCGGCCGCGGGCAGCAGGTCGGTGCGGTAGGCGTCGATCACCACATCCTGGGACGCCGAGACGAAGGCCACGGTGACTGCCAGCAGCGCGAACAGCCGGATGGCGTCCTTGGGCGACACCGTCGACAGCGCCAGCAGTGCCGCGGCCAGCGCCAGCTGCGTCAGCACCAGCCAGCCGCGTCGCCGCCCGAGCAGCGGCAGGTCGAAGCGGTCCATCAGCGGCGCCCACAGGAACTTGAAGGTGTAGGGCAGGCCCACCAGGCTGAGGAAGCCGATGGTGGCCAGATCCAGCCCGTCGGCAGTGAGCCAGGCCTGCATCGCCTGCCCGGTCAGCGCCAGGGGCAGGCCCGAGGCAAAGCCCAGCACCGTGACGACCAGGGCGCGGTACAGGGCAGTGGCCGACTGCAAGGGGTTCATCGCGGGCGCTCCAGAGTCCAACTGATTATCCCGCCGGTGGCATGTACGCCGGACGGCATCCTCGGGCAACGCTCGGGCTGCGTCCTCGTCGCAACGGCGGCAGGGCCTCGCGCCCGCCGCGCGCGGCCGACCGTGAGCGCGGCGACTGGGTCGCGCGGGCAGGGCACGGGCCGACCCGCGTAGGCCCGGCGTCGCCTGGCAGGCGGTGGTCGAGATGCGTGCCGGTCATGGCCTGAGCGCGCTGTGTGCGGGCCGTGTGCCAGAGGTGCGCAGGCCGTGCGAGACAGGTGCGCCGGCGCACTTGAAACCTGCCGCCGCATACCCATGATGGTATCCATGGACACACACGACCCGACCCACATCGCCTGCGCCGCCTGCGGCGCGACCAACCGCGTGCCGGGCTCGCGCCTGGGCGACGATCCGACCTGCGGCCGCTGCGGCCAGGCTTTGCTCGGCGGCGAGCCGATCGAGTTGACCGACGCCACCTTCGACGCCTACGTCGGCAAGTCCGACCTGCCGGTGGTCGTCGACTTCTGGGCGCCCTGGTGCGGGCCGTGCCGCATGATGGCACCGGCCTTCGAGCAGGCGGCCGCGCAGCTGAAGGGCCGCGCCGTGCTGGCCAAGGTCAACAGCGACGACAACCCCCGGATCGCCGCCCGATTCGGCATCCGCAGCATCCCCACGCTGGTGCGGCTGGAGCGCGGACGCGAGGTGCAGCGCCGCAGCGGCGCCCTGCCGGCGGGCCAGATCGTCGCCTTCGGCGGCTGAAGCCTGTCCTGCGCCGGCCATCGGCCGGCACGCCGGTCGATCCCGGTCGACGCCTGCAATCAGGGCGCCGGTCTGCCACGGGCCCGCCGGCGCCGGCGTGGCCGTGGCTCGCGGCGTCCGGCCGCGGGGGTGATCACCAGCCGAAGGGCGCGGCCCAACCCACGTAGCGCTTGGGCAGCGGCGCGGCGTAGTCGCCGTGCTTGCTCGTGCGCAGGCCGAGGCCGGCCAGCGCCTCGGCGAACTTCACCGCTGCGGCCACGCCGTCGATCACCGGCACACCCAGCCGGTGCTGCAGCTCGGCCGTGAGCGCGGCCATGCCGGCGCAGCCCAGCACGATGGCGCCGCTGCGGTCACGCGCCAGCGCCTCGCGCGCGCAGGCCTCGATGCGCGCGACGGTGGCCGGCCCACAGGCTTCGAGTTCCAGCACCGCGATGTCGGTGCCGTGGATCCCGCGGCAACGCCGCTCGAAACCGTACTTGTGCACCAGATGCTCGGCCATCGTGCAGGTGCGCGTCATGGTCGTCACCACCGAAAACCCGGTGGCCAGCATCGAGGCGGCGTGGAAGGCCGCTTCGGCGATGCCCAGCACCGGGGCCTCCACCGCCTCGCGCGCCGCGTCCAGCCCCGGGTCACCGAAGCAGGCGATGACCACGGCGTCCGGCGGCGTGGCGCCATCGCGCGCCAGCCGCACCTGCTCGGCCACGCCCGCGGTGGCGAAGGCCTCGTCGTAGTGGCCCTCGATCGACAGCGCACCAAAAGTGGGCTGGACTGCCTGCACGACGGTGCCGGGCGCGGCCACGTCGCGCGCTGCGGCGGCGATGCCCTCGGTCATCGCCGAGGAGGTGTTGGGGTTGATCAGGAGCAGTTGCATGGTCGTGTCGGGGTCATGGGCACCTGGTTGGTGCGGTTTGCATACAAAACGTTCGTCGTGCACACTATCGCGCATCGCCATGCCTCTTCATGGTGCCCGGCTTGGGCAATGAATCAGGGATTTCCCTGGGTTTGCGCCGCGTGTCGCGGGGTGGGCGCCGAAGCACCGAGGTCATCGCTGGCATGTCGATTGCATACAAAGAAGCTCAAGCATGGATCGCACCATGCGGGATCGCGCCGGGGTTTCCCCGGTCTTGTGTTCAGGGGTATCGGGTCGTGGTCGGTGCGAGGGCCGGGTCGTCCCAGTTCATCTCAGGAGTCTTCAGATGAGTGCAATCGAATCGATGGGTCGCAGCACCCGCGTCAGGTGGGCTGCCACTGCGGCGGCGGGCGTGCTGGGGTTGGCGTTCAGCGCCTCCGTCCTGGCGCAGGAAAAGGTGTTGCGCATTGCGATGACGGCGGGCGACATTCCGCGCACGCTTGGCCAGCCCGACCAGGGCTTCGAGGGCAACCGCTTCACCGGCATTCCGATGTACGACGCGCTCACGCACTGGGACTTGTCGAGCACCGACAAGCCCAGCGTGCTGATCCCCGGCCTGGCCACGAGCTGGGCCGTCGGCGCCAGCGACAAGACCAAGTGGACCTTCAAGCTGCGCCCGGGCGTGAAATTCCACGACGGCTCGGCGGTCAACGCCGACGCCATCGTCTGGAACGTGCGCAAGGTGCTCGACCAGCAGGCCGTGCACTTCGATCCCAGCCAAGTCGGCGTGACCGCCTCGCGCATGCCCACACTGCGCAGCGCGCGCAAGATCGATGACTTGACGGTGGAGCTCACCACGAGCGAGCCCGATGCCTTCCTGCCGCTGAACCTGACCAACCTGTTCATCGCCTCGCCGGTGCACTGGCAGAAGAAGTTCGACGCCGCCGCAGGCGCCACCCCGGCCGACAAGGCCAAGGCGGCCTGGACGGCGTTTGCTGCCGACGCCTCCGGCAGCGGCCCGTTCAAGATGGCGCGTTTCGTGCCGCGCGAGCGCCTGGAAGTGGTGGCCAACAAGGCCTACTGGGATCCGAAGCGCACGCCCAAGATCGACCGCGTGGTGATGATCCCGATGCCCGAGGCCAATGCCCGCACCGCGGCGCTGCTGTCGGGCCAGGTCGACTGGATCGAGGCGCCGGCGCCGGATGCCATGGCGCAAATGAAGCAGCGCGGCTTCACGATCTACAGCAATCCGCAGCCGCATGTGTGGCCCTGGCAGCTGTCCTTCGCCGAGGGGTCGCCGTGGCTCAACCGTGACGTGCGCCATGCCGCCAACCTGTGTGTGGACCGCGCCGGTCTGTCGCAGCTGCTCGGCGGGATGATGGGTGTGCCCAAGGGCACGGTGCCCCCGGGCCACCCGTGGTGGGGTGACCCGAAGTTCGACATCCGCTACGACGTCAAGGCGGCGCAGGCGCTGATGGCCAAGGCCGGGCACTCGGCGTCCAAGCCGCTGAAGGTGAAGATGCAGATCTCGGCCTCGGGCTCGGGCCAGATGCAGCCGCTGCCGATGAACGAGTTCGTCCAGCAGTCGCTCAAGCAGTGCTACTTCGACGTCGAGTTCGACGTCATCGAGTGGAACACGCTGTTCACCAACTGGCGCAAGGGCGCGAAGGACCCGTCGGCCAACGGCTCGCACGGCATCAACGTCAGCTTCGCGGCGATGGACCCGTTCTTCGCGATGGTGCGCTTCACCAGCACCAAGACCTTCCCGCCGGTGTCCAACAACTGGGGCTACTTCGGCAACGCCGAGTTCGACAAGCTGATCGCCGACGCCCGCACCAGCTTCGACGACAAGGCACGCGATGCGGCACTCGCCCGCCTGCACGCCCGCATCGTCGAGGAAGCGCCCTTTGTCTGGATCGCCCACGACGTCGGCCCGCGCGCGATGAGCGCCAAGGTCAAGAACGTCGTGCAGCCCAAGAGCTGGTTCATCGACATCGCCCCGATGACGATGGACTGATGCCGTCCGCCGCGCTGGCGCCCATCGGCCGTCATCGCTGCCGCGGTGGCGGCCGGCCGGGTCGACAGCGCGCGGCGGCGCGGCCCCGGCACCGCCGGGGCCCGCCCTGAACCTGTCACGCCCCGGCCCGCATGCTCGCCTTCCTGATCCGTCGCCTGCTCTACACGCTGCCCATCATGTTCGGGGTGGCGCTGGTGTGCTTCTCGCTCGTCCACCTGGCACCGGGTGACCCGCTGGTGTCGGTGCTGCCGCCCGATGCCTCGGTGGAGCTGCAGAACCAGTTGCGCACGCTCTACGGCTTCGACCGCCCGCTGCCCGAGCAGTTTGCCGGCTGGGTCTGGCGCGCACTGCAGGGGGATCTGGGGACGTCGATCGCGACCAACCGGCCGGTGACCGACGAGGTGCTGCGAGCCGTGGTCAACACGCTGCGTCTGGCGGTGGTGGCCACGGTCATCGGCTTCCTGCTGGGCTGCCTGTTCGGCTTCGTTGCGGGTTACTTCCAGAACTCGTGGGTCGACAAGGCGGCATCGTTCACCGCGGTGCTCGGCGTCAGCGTGCCGCACTACTGGCTGGGCATGGTGTTGGTGATCGTCTTCTCGTCCCTCCTGTTCTGGTTGCCGCCCAGCGGTGCCGGCCCCGGCGGATCGGACCTGTGGAAGTGGGATTGGGCCCACATCCAGCACCTGATCCTGCCCGCCCTGACGATGAGCGTCATCCCCATGGGCATCATCGCGCGCACGGTGCGCGCGCTGGTGGCCGAGATCCTGGCGCAGGAGTTCGTCGTCGGCCTGCGGGCCAAGGGCCTGACCGATCTGGGCGTGTTCCTGCACGTGGTCAAGAACGCGGCGCCCACCGCGCTGGCCGTGATGGGCCTGCAGCTGGGCTACCTGCTGGGCGGCTCCATCCTGATCGAGACGGTGTTCGCCTGGCCGGGCACGGGCTTCCTGCTGAACGCGGCGATCTTCCAGCGCGACCTGCCGCTGCTGCAGGGCTCCATCCTGGTCCTGGCGATCTTCTTCGTGCTGCTGAACCTCGTCGTCGACGTGATGCAGACCCTGCTGGACCCGCGCATCGCGCGCGCCTGAACAGGAGGGCCGCCCGTGCTGCACGTCGCCGTCGACCCCTCCAAGGTTCCCGCCGTCGCCTTCGAGCGCTCGCCGGGCTACTGGCAGACCGTCGGTCGCCGCCTGTTGAGAGACCGCGTGGCCATGGGCGCGGCCCTGGTGCTGCTGCTGCTGCTGGTGCTGGCCGTCTTCGGGCCCCTGCTGGCGCCGGCCGACCCCTACAAGGCGTCGATGCTGTCGCGCCTGAAGCCCATCGGCACACCGAACTTCCCGCTGGGCACCGACGAACTCGGCCGCGACATGCTGTCGCGTCTGATGGTGGGCGCGCGGCTGTCGCTGTTCATGGGCATCACGCCCGTGGTCTGCGCCTTCGTGCTCGGCTCGATGATCGGCATCGTGGCGGGCTACGCCGGCGGGCGCACCAACACGGTGGTGATGCGCACGATCGACGTCTTCTACGCCTTTCCCTCTGTGCTGCTGGCGATCGCGCTGTCGGGCGCGCTGGGCGCCGGCATCACCAACTCGCTGATCTCGTTGACGGTGGTGTTCATCCCGCCGATCGCGCGCGTGGCCGAGAGCGTGACCACGCAGATCCGCAACCGCGATTTCGTCGAGGCCGCGCGGGCGTCCGGGGCCGGGGCTTTCACCATCGTGCGCGTGCACGTGCTGGGCAACGTCCTCGGCCCGATCTTCGTCTACGCCACCAGCCTGGTGGCGGTGTCGATGATCCTCGCCTCGGGCCTGAGCTTCCTCGGGCTGGGCGTGAAGCCGCCCGAGCCCGAGTGGGGCCTGATGCTGAACACGCTGCGCACGGCCATCTACACCCAGCCCTGGATCGCCGCGCTGCCGGGCGTCATGATCTTCGCCACGTCGATCGCCTTCAACCTGCTCAGCGACGGTCTGCGCTCCGCGATGGAGATCAAGTCATGAACGCCAGGAGCCAGGCCTTGCTCCAGGTGTCGGGGCTGGTCAAGCACTTCCCATTGAAGAAGAGCGCCTTTGGCCGCGGCGGCGGTGTCGTGCGCGCGGTCGACGGGGTGGATTTCTCCGTCAGCGCCGGTGAGACTCTGGGCATCGTCGGCGAGTCCGGCTGCGGCAAGAGCACCACGGCGCGGCTGCTGATGCATCTGATCACCCCCGACCGTGGCGAGGTCGTCTTCGACGGTGCGGGCGTCGGCGGGCGCGACCTGTCGCTGCGCGACTACCGCCGCCAGGTACAGATGGTGTTCCAGGACAGCTACGCCTCCCTGAACCCGCG
>Ga0169931_10015765_pt1 | contig 10084 bp, 12 predicted proteins | sample Kivu_15m_20L_FD_129675 | JGI IMG/M metagenome (GOLD analysis project Ga0169931, IMG submission 129675) | Freshwater microbial communities from Lake Kivu, Western Province, Rwanda to study Microbial Dark Matter (Phase II) - Kivu_15m_20L... | ecosystem: Environmental > Aquatic > Freshwater > Lake... | reverse complement strand
CCCCTTTGGATTTGAATTGTAATTATTTGAATTCTTTAATCATATGAAGGGAAACCCAAAAATGATTAGCACGGACACTCACCAGCAGTTCAACCGTGCGCTTAAGCCAGCAATCCTAAAACAGTACCCAGCACCCATTCTGAACAACACCACCGTTAGTCATCTAGAGGCTGGGAACTTCCCAATCGAAGTTTTTCCACCCGAAGTCTTTTTCAAAGGTAAGATACCAGCTCGCCTAATGCTGCTTAGATGTGGAGCCCAATCAAAACTACGAGGTAACCGTTACAGTGCGCAACATCACCAAAAACATGCGCCGGTTCAAGTTTTCCAAACCAAAAACTTCGAACTTCCGTTGCGACTTCGAAAACATCGGCAGCGTTGCCGCCGGACTATCAGTAAAGCTAAACGTTCAGTTCGAAGCAGACACGGAAGGTGACTACCATGATTTCATTGAAATTGGCTGCGAAGGCTTCCCGAACTCATACAAGCTGCAGTTGCACGCCTATCAACCAAGCGCTGACATTCAATTTGAACCTTTTGTGAACATGAAATTTATTCCTAACGGTGAGACTCGTTATCAGACGATTGACTTCAAAAATGAAGGGAAGATATCCGGTTTTGTCAATCTTGAGGAAGAAACGCGTCAAAAGTCTAGTCTCACTTTTGAACCTTCAAGCTTTGACATTCAGCCTAATCAAGTTGTTTCTGTCACGATTGGTCTGAGTGGTTAAAGCACTGAGAATATAAATAAAAAAGTCAAAGTTCAAGTTAACGGCTCCAACAAACCCCCTAAGATCATGGAGGTAATTGCTACTTGTCTGGACCAGTCCCTTTCTATCGTTTTTAACGAAGGCGGTGGTGTAAAGAGCTCACTTAACTTTGGAACTGTCTACATGGGAGAGCACAGAGAATATCCGGCATTCTTAGTAAACAACGGTCCTCAACCCGCCCATTTCAAATTCAAATTTTTAAAAGGACTTAGAAACTTGGAAGATGAGAGTAGCTCAAATCAGCAAGACAACTTCATATCGCCAGCTGAAGTCGGTAAGGAAATGACGGAGCGTGTTCTAACAGTGTTCCCATTGAGTGGAGTCGTGTAGCCATATGAAAAAATCCCTCTAGAGTTCATCTGTCGAACCAAAAAGCACGAACATGTGACCGGATTTGCTGATTTGTCTAGTGATGCGGTAAATAAGCCCGGTACTGCGGCAATCAGCGAACTTGGCGCCGCCAAATCTCAAGGTTCAAGCAGCAATAACGTTGGAGCAGCCCATGGTAGCGGTAAAACTATCTCAAACAAGTTTGCCATCGTTCCTTAAGACTACGCTAGCTTGGCGGTGATGACTTTTGGCGAGAACGGGGAAGGAGTAAAACATTAAGATTTGAAGGTTCAGATGATGGCGAGAGCTGTCTATCCAGACCTTAAAATAAACAAGCAGTACTTCAACTTCGGTGAAGTAGGACTGAACGACCGTCGCGATATGGTGCTGTCCGTGAAGAACAAGAACAAAGACTTATCCCTTGACTTCTGTTTTACTAAAGTTCCTCATTTCAAAGCAACACCTGGTAGAGGCAAGCTTTTAGCAGACTGTGAGCACACAATCAATTTCACGTTTGAGCCTAAAAGTTTTGGTATGTTTAAACAAGAAATCGCAATCGAAATACTGAATGGCGTTTACAGATTTCCAATCATACTCGAGGGTAACTGTCGCCAAATTGCTTAGAAGTAAAAGACCGTGCGCGGCCCAGCAGCCAAATCCAGCGACTTTGAGCCAAACATCACACTCATAAATGATGAGGAAGCTGCTCTGACAACTTTAAAAGAAACTATGAACCGAAAAGCTCCAAAGGAGGATCCTGTCCTCGCTTCTTTATCAGATGCAGAGCTCGAGGCAAAGCAGTAGCAAATATAGACGTACTTACAAAAGAAGCATAACAGGGATCGATTCAATAACTACGTAAAACATGAAAGAATAGACCGCGCAATCGACAAAAGAGTAAAGTAGAAGATGATGGAGACTGGAAAGAGGCCCCCACAAACTCTTGAGGAGATTGAGAAGGATCTCGATCTCGGAATGAGCTATAACCTCAAAGAACCTAGGTTTGAAGCCTATTAACCCGTCGAACCACTTTATGTTGAGAGACCGATCGATAAATATGAACCAGCCCAGAACTACGACAAAATGAGAGCGAAAAAAGAGTCTATGGTAAACAAGCTGATCAAGCGTAAGTTCAAAGCAGAGCCTGTAACTTAAGCTGAGCTTAAAGACTGCGCTACTGAACTAACCGGTCAGCAACTCCAGAAAATAACTGTTGGCCCATCCCACATCAACTTCAAAAACGTTTTTGTTAAGAGTTAAGCCACGAAATCTTTCGTTGTAACGAATGATCTTCGTTAGAACATCTATGTTAGACTGATGGTAGACACTTATCCCGAACTCCAAATGTCGACTCCCCTTAGCCAGGTGATTCCTCCAGGTCAGGAAGCAGGCTTTGACATCATCTTTTGCAGTCAGACAATAAAATCCTTCAGCGCTCCCATCACATACTACATCAACGATAGACCCTTCAACTTCTTGGTAACAGCATAAGCGGATCCAGTCAGTCTTGAATTGAGCAAAAAACTTCTCAAGTTCAACTTCAACGAAGATAGTATGGAAATGTTTGCTACGCAGAGTTTGATCCTTACAAACTATGGTAATGCACCAGCAAAGTTTACTTGGCAAACTCCTAGTCAAGTTTTCGTACCAAAGCCCCTTTCTGACGAAGTACCTGCAGGAAGTAGCCTCAAAGTAGAAATTCTCTTTAATCCAAACGGTACGAAGTCGGATGAAGAAATTCTATTCCTCAAAATACAAGATGGAGAGCACCAAGAGCTTAAGTGTCAGGGTCAAGTTGCTGAAGCTAAGTGTGTGTTTTTGGAGAAACAACTCGACTTCGGCAACGTGCATGTCGGTCTACAAGCAAAAGATCGCACATTCCATATAAAAAACTAACTCAGAACGCCGGCTATATTCCACGTGAGCTGCCCCGATAAGGAGCTGTAGATTTTCCCTCTCAAAGGCAAAATCTAGGGCGACTCAAAGTTTGCATTCAAAGTAAACTTTTTCTCCAACTAAGTCAAACAAATCAAGACCGAGATATTGATAAATATCCGGGGAGGCAAACAACTGCGCATGCCCGTCATAATCAACTCGATTGTGCCCGAAATATTCATCGAAGAAAAGGCAATCGACTTTGGCGGCATAACCTTCGGTGACCAAAAGATCCTCCCCATTACAATAATCAATGAGTCTGATATCAGTGCAAAGCTGATCCTCGACATGAGAGACTACCCAGAGTTCGACTTCATTCTTCCTGACCCCAGTCCCGAAGACGATGTCCATTCGGAAATAATGGTGCCAATTGTCGAACAGCCCAAATACGACGATATCATGAATGCGAACGCCGATGACGTCGATCCGATCAACGAGGACAAAGAGGAAGAAGAAGAGGAGGATGAATACGATGAAGATGCGAAGAGGTATGTTTAGCTAAGCATTCGTCCCGGCACAAAGCCATTCATTCTTTAGCTGAAGTATACACCACAAGGCATCGAAGACCCTAAAAACTTTATTCTTCCACTCAAACTTGCCGGATTTGGTGAAATTCAGGGCTTAAAACGTAGAATAAAGGCTGTTGGTGTCAAACCACGATTCTTTGTTGAGCCAACAGTAGTCAACTTCAAGACTAAAGTTATTGCTAAGGGCCAGAAGCCCTTGCCTTTCCACTAAGACATTTAGATTCAAAACCCAGACCCAAGCAGATCAGTCGCTTGGAGAATCGACAGAGAGATCTTGGAGGCTAGCAAAGTGTTTGCGATGAACCCAACGGAGGGAATTCTCGAGCCAAGTAGCCAGTCACTGGTTAGAGTTACTTTCAATCCGCATGAGCCAACTGAGTACGTCGCGAAGATTCCACTTTTCCTTGACAATGATAGAGAGAAGCCATACTTGGTGATTGAATACAGAGGTGAGGGCGCGGATGCAAAAATATATTTCGACCGCCGTGAAATTATTCTACCTCCGGTACCTCTCAACATCGAAACTAAAGCAACTTTCCAGGTTTGCCACAATGGCTACGAAAACTAGTAGCTACGCTGCAAGGTTGCTAATGAAGTAGGTCAGCTCCCAATCACCATCAATTTCCCTGACGGTGAAAACTTAGGTGTTACCAAGCAAAAGGTAAAAGTTGAGGCAACTTTCATGTTCAGTTCACCTTTATCGTTTACCACATTCTTAGACTTTTTTGACGATGAAGGCAATAAGTTCAGCATTCCAATTTCAGGAACAACTGATAACAGCATACTCACTGTTTTCAGCTATCTTCAACGTTTCTTCGATGAAATAGTTTATCGCTACGATAAAGGAAAACCTATAATGCTTGATCAAAGCGCCGGAAGTGATACTGGCTCGAATAAGTCTGGAATGACAGGCGCTGGTGGTCTTCAACGTGCCTACAGCAAGGGAGGTAGCTCAATTATATCGCGAACTGCTAAGTCACTCGTCGGCTACAACCCAGTACCTTCAGATATTCTGGAACGTAACTGCGAGTATGTCTGCAGATGGTTCAACTCTTCACTGAACAGCAACTCTATGTAATCCTTCCCACAGGACATCATAACTTAGAACGGAACTCAAATGTACGATCTAATCACTTATCTTTCAGGGAAGAGGCCACCAGGATAAGCCTCGTCAAAAGCTATTGCCTCAGCAAATCAAACTAATGCGAAGGATGTGTTGAAGGTACTTTTGACCTAGTACGAGGAGTTGATTAACTACCTAAAAGTCAATGGCGCTCACCTTAATACAGTTAGACCGGAGTATTTACTGAACACTAGTGATTACACAAAATTCTTGAAGCTTTATCCAAAAGAAGAAAATATGAAGCCAAAAGTTGTGGAACGCGTGTTCCCTTACATCGCTATGGAGAGTTGGTTGACTATTTTCTACTAAGTGCTTAGAATTTACTACCTGAATAGAATTACTCCAAAAAATTTCAAGGCTCTTCCAGGAATTTCTCAGACGGAAACAGTTGTGGATACGTCTATGTAAAAGTCAAACATCTATTCAGTTGCTGAAACTATTCTCCTGAAATGGATGACCTACCACTTGGGAGTTATCAATCCTACCCAAGCGCGCCAGTTGACAAACTTTGACGCTGACTTGCAAGATTCAACTATATTTGCTTGTCTTATCAAGAGTCACTATGGAGAGACAGCTGCACTAAAATAGTTCAGAATGATTGCTGTAAACCAAGAATAAGTTATGAACAATGCGAAAATGGTTTTGAAAGCAGTTGAAGAAATCGGTATTCAGACCCATATCTAGCCAAACGACATAGCTGAGCCTTCAGCTAGAGAGCTAATGCTTTTCTGCATTCAACTTTACCAGTCATTACCTCACTACGTACCGAAAGCGCAAATCGAGTTCCCGGCTGTTCTAGGAGACTTAATTACCAAAAACATCGAGCTATCTAACCCATCAAAGAACCCTATCAGCTATTGGGTGAAACTTATCGGGTCAAATGACTTTTCAATCGAGCAAGAATAAGTAAAGATCGAGCCTGGTCAAAGCGTTGCTTTCCCTGTAAGATTCTAGTCTCGCATTTCCACTTAAGTAAAAGGCAAAGTAATTTTCACCAATAAAAAGGAAGGCAACATCCAAGCTGCCGCTATGGTTTTCGAATTGGTTTCCAACGTCTATGAGAGGAACTCTGTCGAAATAATTCAAAAGTCTACAAAGCTTTATAAGGCTCTCTAAATAGACCTCTAAATAGAAAATGCATTCCCTCAAGACGTAGTCTTCAATATTCAGATTTAGTATGACAAAAATCAAAAAGATCCGAAGAAGAAAGACGCAAAGGGATAAGCTTCAGCTCCTGCTGCGAAGGGCAAAAAAGACGACTCAAAGGCAAATCTCAAAAAGGAAACAGTTGGTATCCCAGAGCCTTACTTCTGTAAACTTGAGTAGATAAAAATCAGAAAAGGTGCATAGGCAACTGTTCCAATTCTTTTCTTGCCATTCGAGCTTGGAATCCACAAGGCTAACCTAATCTTCACTGATGAAAACGTTGGCGAAGTCCAGTACACAATTGTAGGCAAGTCCGAACTCCCAGAAATCCTCGATACCTTTACTGGAGACTGTAACTCTGAAGAGCCATTTACATTCAAGAAGATGCTCAACTTTAAGAACGACAAGCTTGAGCAAGCAAGAAACCAGATTGCAGAACAAACGAAAAAAGTTACTTCAAAACTCTCACAGCCGCATGACGACAAAGAAAGTCGCAAGTAAAATCAATCTAGCCTGCAAGTTCAACCAGCACATCCTACAGCGGAACAAGCACACAAGTTATTCGAAATCGAAATCTCGAATCCATTCTTCACTGGACCACAGACAATATCACTCGCTGATCTTACTGTTGCAAAGAACAACGCTCCTAACAAGAACGCACCCCAAACTGCTGGAAAAGACTCAAAAAATCTCTCATCGCAAGACTTCAACCCGAATCAAAACTTGCTAGAGCTAAACTGCAATCCCAGCAAGCCCGCGAGCTATACGTGCTATGTGATTCTGAAATCGTTAGATCGAAGCGATATTAGACTGTACGAATACAAGTTGACTGCGATTCCTCAAAAGATTAAAGCCCAACTCGAATTCAGAGTCCCTGCTAGAGGTTCAGTTGTTCAAGACATTCCAATCGTAAACAACTCGAGCTAGGAGTGGAAAGTCATCGCAATTTTAGACTAGAGCAAAGGCGGCTGCTTCAGTCTTAATCAAACTCAAAAACTGGTTAAGAAGGGAATCACTGAGAACTTCAGTTTGCGATTCGCCCCAACGTGGGTGTGCGAAGTTTCAGGCACACTCACTTTGAAGAATGAATCCACTAAGGAGGAATATGAATATGAGTTGAAAGGTATTGGAGAAGAGCCTCTGGCTGAAGACCATATTGTCCTAAGTTGCAAAGCGCGCGAAACTTGCACTCATACCTTTGAAATCAAGAACCCATCCGATAAAACCGTTACTTATGATGTTTGGACAGATCTGTAGAACGCAGTAGGCACTAAAACCTTCACAATCAAACCCAAGCAAAGCTATGAGTACCCGTTAAATATTACGCCTCTTTTAGGAGGAGTCTACACAGCCAGCATTACTTTCCAAGACAACGAGGAGAAGTTTATTTGGTGGACTGTTGAGGTGCGCACAGATAGCCCAAGACCAGAAGCTACGATTGACTTACGGGCAAACATCCGCAAAGCAACTTCTGCAGAAATTTCGTTGTCTAACCCCCTTAACGAACCCATCACTTTTGAAGTTTTTTATTAGGGTGAGGGTCTTCTCGGCGATTAATCATTCAGCATTGAGCCAAAGAGTCTTGCGACTTACAACCTAATCTTTAGTCCATTACAGGCTGGTGTTGTAACAGGTAATATTGGATTTTTGAATGAGAAAGTTGGAGAGTTCTGGTACGACTTGAGTCTTACTGCAGAGGAAAACCCTGTTTAAAGTTTAGAACTGCTTGAATGTGAGCTCGGAAAGGCTGCTAGTCACTTTGTTGAACTTGAAAACCCCACAGCTCAAGAACTTTTCTTGGAATTCAAGAATTCAAACTCAACTAACTTCGAAATCCGACCCGACAAAGTAATTTTGATGCCGTATGAGACTCTAAAGGTTTAAATTATATACTCACCAACAGCACTAGACGTAGTTGAAAGCGGAAATATAGTTTTTAACCATCCTTAAGTTGGAAAGTGGGAATACAATGTAGAGGGCAAAGGGCTCGTACCAACTTTGATGGAACCACAGCCAATCTCAACTGCTGTTGGCAATAGCACATCCAGCATGCTCTGCTTCAAGAATCCATTTAAAGAGCCTTCCACTGTTTCAGTGCACCTTGAGTCAAAAGAAAACAAGATCTTCAGTTTACTACTGAAGAGGAATAAGTTTAGCATCGGCCCACTCGGAATTCTACAGATTCCATACAGCTTTAGTCCCGAAACTATGACTGAGTCAAAAGCAACAATCGTAGTAAGTATGTCAAAGACTTTAATATGGAAATACCCTCTTCGTGGAATTGCTGAGAGCGCAAGCAATAGTATCAACTACCACTTCCGAACTAGAGCCAGATAACCCCTTGAAGAGAAGATTAAGATCAATTTGCCAGGTTTCCAAGTGGTAGATGGCGAAGATACTTTCCACTACGAGCTAAACGTACTCAACGTAAACCACCAAGGATTAGTTGACCGATCTGTTTTCATCGAGTAGAAAACCAACACGATATCTGATCCTGACGAGCCCCTGAACTTCAATTTGAGATTCGAGCCTTTGAGACCCTTTAAGACGCAGGCTGAGTTCATAATATACAAGAGCAGTGGTGGACGTTGGAAGTTCAATGTGATCTTTGAAGCTCTAGACCCAGAAATGGACGACACAATTTTGATTCAGTCACCTCTGCATAAGACTAGCAGCGTCTCTTTCAAACTTTCCAACCACTTAAAGAGCATGGCAGAATTTACTGCCTTCTTTACATCTGACTCCGCTTCAGAATTTATGGTTTACCCCAAATCTGGTCTACTCGAGCCTTATGGAAAAGAAGGCTCAAACTTTATAGTTTCATTTACTCCAACAGAATACGGTAAACAGAAGATTGGCAAGCTTGTGATTCAAACCGACGAGATGCAATGGACATACGAAATCAAAGGCTCGCATCCGCACTACTAGATTCCAAAAGTATAAGGCGGTCGCATCGAAAACAAGCTGTCCAAAGACGTCCAAAGCAAACTAAATTTGGCTCACAACCAGCAGAAAAACTTCCTAGCAAGAAACTAAAAAGCAAACCAGTTTTCGAAGTCACCGCAGCGTGGCAGTAATGAGAGGCTCTCCGTAATCAAGCGAGCAAACAACAACAGTCCCACAGGCAGCAAGAAAAACTAAAATTCTATATCGATGACCAGACTGCAGCGCTCTCAAGAAAACAGTATCTCACCCAACCGATGATCATTTTTTATGCTCTAAGACCTTGCGTTAATTTGTTAAAAGTGAGTTCGCATAAGTTTGTTTAAACTTGGCCCACGTGAAGTTATATTTCTTAATAATGGCTGAGTTCAAGTCGAATATTTTAGCCACTAAAAGCTAATAGAAAGCTTATCGTGGCGGGTCCAGCGCCTAAAATTTAAATTGCTGCGGTAACTTTTAGAATGGTTGAACTTAGCAAGATCTAGTACTCTCAATGTGCAATGTTTCTGCGCTAAGCAAATCTCAAACACAGCAGCCAGTTCGGTTTGTAAGGTTTGGTTTAAACTTGGGACCATAACGCCCTGTGCTGCCAATCGGCAAGTACATTAGATCACAGAACACCAATTTTACGTTTGAGCTCAGAAAGCTACCAAAACTGTTTAAAAGGGTAGAAAGGTATCCTGAAACGGATTTTGTTCGTCAAAAGTCTTTTCCCCAAAGAAGGAACACGCTGGTTGAGAATGTTGGACTCAGTTTGACTTAGCCAATCAGTCTCAGCTCTTCTTTAGAAAATCTGAAAAGTAAAAAGCTGATTAGTGGCTCTACAAACAACCGAACATATGATGGAGCTATGATAGCTCACTCAAAGACCCAAAAGGCATTTACCGCAACTTATCTAAATAGACTTGACACTACAGGAGTATCACAGATAGAATAACTAACTAGCAACTCATCCATTATTAGAGATGTCCAATAACATCCACTGCAGCTTGCGTCCAGCTACTACGTTTTACCTCGGAAGTAGTAAACCATCGCTGCATAATACAAAAAGCTAAGTGTTTCCAGTATAACCAATCCGCTTCCAGCTTTCAGTAGGGCCTCAAGTTCGAAAAACGTGGTAAGTTTTGGACTTTTTAATTTAGTTTAAAGCGTACAATTACGGGTCATTCTGAAAGTATGGAGAGATCACAGATTACGCGCAAGGGATTTATGTTTTTGCTAAGACCAAATATTCGCCCTTGATACTTCTAGCTAATTAACCAATCAACTACAAATTCATTAGTTTTGTATGGGGTTTTGGGGTTTTGGGG
>Ga0169931_10015764_pt1 | contig 10086 bp, 6 predicted proteins | sample Kivu_15m_20L_FD_129675 | JGI IMG/M metagenome (GOLD analysis project Ga0169931, IMG submission 129675) | Freshwater microbial communities from Lake Kivu, Western Province, Rwanda to study Microbial Dark Matter (Phase II) - Kivu_15m_20L... | ecosystem: Environmental > Aquatic > Freshwater > Lake ... | reverse complement strand
GCGTCGAGCCCGCGGGCGCCGCTGGTCGCTGCGGCGGGATACGGGGCGATCGATCTCGTCGATCCCGTCACGCGCAGCCCGCTCGGCGCGATCGAGTTTCCCGAGGGGGAGCCCCTCGTGCTCGCGTTCAGCCGCTCCGGCCGGCTGCTGCTGGCCGCCGGCGGCAAGCCGGTGCAGAACGGCGCCGCGGTGCTCTTCGACGTGGCGACAGGCACGCGGCTGGCGAGCGTCGGGGACGAGCCCGACGCGATCATCGCGGCCGACATTTCGCCCGACGAGAAGCGCGTCGCGATCGGCGGGACGAGCCGGCTCGTGAAGATCTACTCGACGGAGGACGGCAGCCTCCAGGCCACGATCGAGAAGCACACCGACTGGGTGACGGCCGTCGCGTTCTCGCCCGACGGAAAGTACCTGGCCACCGGCGACCGGATCGGCAACATCCACCTCTGGGACGGCACCACCGGGGGCGTGATCCTGCCGCTGTCCGACCACAAGAAGTCGGTGCGCGCGTTGTCATGGCGCAGTGACTCCGGTGTCGTCGCGTCCTGCGGTGAGGATGGCACGGTCGTCTGGTGGGACTCCCGCGACGGCTGGCCGGTCGTCAACAAGCCCAACGCCCACGCAGGCGGCGTCCTCGACTGCCGGTTCGGGCCGCAGGGCGAGCTGGCCACGTGCGGCCGCGACGGCCTCGTGAAGCTCTGGTCGGTCGAAGGCAACGAGGTGAGGAAGTTTTCGATCGCCGACGACACGCCCGGCGACGCGAAGCCACCGGCGGGCGTCGCCCTGCTCCCGACGCGGGTCACGCTGTCCGGCGACGGTTCGACGGTGCTCGCCGGCGATACGTCGGGCCGCCTCCACGGCTGGGCGACGAAGTGACTCTGGACGCGGGGGTCGGGTCGTCCGCCCCGTCGTTCGTGCGCTGGCCCCCGAGGCGTTTCCGCCCGGGCAGCGGCCGTTGACGGTCGCGCGCGCACCGGTCAAGCTTCCCCAAGGAGGGGAGGGAGGACCTGGCAGCCTTCAGCACGCGACGCGGTCCGTCCGGGCACTCGGCGTTCACCCTCGTGGAGCTGCTCGTCGTCATCGCGATCATCGCGGTGCTGATCGGCCTGCTCCTGCCGGCGGTGCAGTCGGCCCGAGAGGGGGCGCGGCGGTCGCAATGCCAGAACCACCTGAAGCAGTGGTCGAACGCCGTCTTGCAGCACGAGTCGGCCAAGGGCTACCTCCCGCACGGCGGGTTCGATCCCTGTGCCGGCTACCAACGGCCCTCGGTGTATCCGTCAGGCGGGGCGTCCAACCGCAACGCCGGCTACTCCTGGATGTACTTCGTGCTGCCCTACACCGAGGCGCAGCATCTCTTCGACATGGGGGGCATCCAGCCGGGCGAGCGCGACGAGTTCGCCGGCGGGTCGCCCGACCGCGGCCGTCATCTTCGTGATCGCGGCATGGCCGGCCTACGCTGTCCGAGCGACTCCGACGTGGCGGCCAGTGCTTCGATGACGAACTACACCGCCTCGGCCGGTCCGAAGCGCACCCGCGATCATTCGCCCTGTCCGACCATGACGGTGTACCTGCCCAACATCACCGGATACGAGACGCTCCCGAGCGCCGCTGGGGGCGAGGTGCAGGCGAGCACGCTCGTCCGCGACCAGTGCCGCGGCCTTTTTCTGTATGTCGGCCAGGGAGGCGGCACCAACCCGACCATCGTCCTGGAGCGGGAGCCCTCGCTGCGCATCCGGGTCGGTGACGTGAGCGACGGTCTGAGCAAGACGTTCATGCTGGGTGAAACGTCCGTGACGAACCGCCTCAAGGGGGACGATAACAACTGCTTCGTCGCCTGGGGCAACGTGCCGACGACCACCATGCTGCCGATCAACCTGCGACAGACCGCCCCCGGCTGCAGCGGCGGCGAGGGCAACTGGTCGACGGGCCTCGGATTCAAGTCCCGGCACGTCAGCGGTGCGAACTTCACGTTCGGCGACGGCGCGGTGCGGTACATCAACGAAGCGGTCAACATGGACACGTTCCAGCGTCTTGGTCATCGGGTCGACGGCCGCCCGGCGACGGCGGACTTCTGACGGATCGCGCGAGGAGCAGGCGATGGCACCGCGGAGCCCACGCACCACACGGTCGATCGTGGGGGTCGCCGGACTGGCCGTGATCGCGGGGGCGCTCGGCTGCGGAAACGGGCTGCGGACGGTGCGCGGCAAGGTCCTGCTCGACGGCGAACCGGCGCCGGAGGGCGTGCGGGTGATCTTTTCGGCGCTCGGCAACACGAAGCAGGCCGACGGGATCGTCGGTCCCGACGGCCGTTTCGAATTGCAAACCATGGCGGCAGCGGGCGTCATGCCGGGTCGCTACAAGGTCCTGCTGCTCAACTCGACGAAGTCCGTGCCGGTGCCGACGGTGGAGATCAAGCCGGGGGTGAATATGCCGCCGCCAGAGTGGATGGCCTACGACCGCGAGGTGGCCAAACTGCTCGAGAATCCGCCCCAGGGCCCCGGCTGGATCCCGATCGCGTATGCGTCTCGCGACACGTCGACGCTCACGTTCGACGTGCCGGGCGACGGCCGTGAGGCCGTGATCGAGGTGTCGTCCGCGCCGAAGGCGCCGTCGCGATGAGGCCGGGGCGGAGTGCCCCGGCTCGGTCTCCCGGTCGCGTATGCGGCGGCGGTCGCTCGACCGAAAGATGCCGCGGACGATCGCAGGACGCGCCATGATCTGGGGCCGCGCGGGCGTCGCCCTCTTCGTGTCGGTCGCCGCGGCGATGATCGTGGGGGCGGTGTGGCGTTCCGTCGACCGGCCGTCCGCCCCCGCGCGGCGGGCAACGCCCGCGGCGACGTCGCCACACGAAGGCATGGCGCGGTCCGGCTCGCCCGACGATCCGCCGCGACCGGGTCCCACTCAGCCTGGGGACTGGTTCGAGGATGTCACGACCCAAAGCGGTGTCACCCATACGTATGCCACCGGCATGGAGCACGGGCACCTTTCCATTCTCGAATCGCTGGGCGGCGGCGTGGCGCTCTTCGATGCGGACGAAGACGGCGATCTCGATCTCTTCCTGCCCGGCGGCGGCACCTACTCCGGAGACGACCGTCGCACGATCGAGGGGCGACCGTCGTCGTTCTGGCGGAACGAGGGCGGCCTCCACTTCACGGATGTCACCGAGGTGGCCGGCATTCAGACCACGGGCCTGTACAGCCACGGCGTCGCGGTCGCCGACTACGACCGTGACGGGCTCGACGACCTCGTCGTGACGGGGTACGGCGGGCTGCTCCTCTTTCACAACGAGGGAGGATGGTTCACCGATGTGACCACGGCGGCGGGGCTTGCCGCGACGACCGTGGAGGGCGGGATGCCGGCATGGGGCACGTCGGCCGCCTGGGCCGACTTCGACGGCGACGACGATGCCGATCTCGTCGTCTGCCGTTACGTGAACTGGTCGTTCGCGACGCATCGCCGCTGCTGGTACCACGACGAGTCGCTCGCGGACGTCTGCCCGCCACGGTCGTTCGCGCCGCTGCCGGCCGCGCTCTTCCGCAACGAAGGCGACGGCACATTCACCGACGTCGCCGACGCGGTCGGCATGCTCGAGCCGCTGCACGTGGCGGCGATGAAGGGACTCGGCGTGGTGGCGGCCGACCTCGACGGCGATCGGCGCCCCGACGTCTACATGGCCAACGACACGACGTCGAACCTGCTCTTTCTCAACCGGGGGGGCCGTTTCGAGGAGCACGGGGTCGCCGCCGGGGTGGCCCACGACGATCGGGGACTGGCCAACGGCAGCATGGGGATCGCCGTAGGGGATCCCTTCGGGTCGGGGCGTCCCTCGCTCCTCGTCACCAACTACCAGCACGAGGTGCCCGCCCTGTATCGCAACGACGGGAATGGCCACTTCACGTTCGCCAGTCGCTCGAGCGGAGTGACCGCCGTCGGTCTCTCGTTCGTGGGCTTCGGCACCAGCTTCGCCGACTTCGATCAGGATGGCTGGGAGGACATCGCGATCGTCAACGGCCACGTCATCCGCCATCCGCAGGGCACGACGATCGCCCAGCGGCCGGTGCTCGCGCGGAATGCGGGCCGCGGACGCTTCATCGTGGTGTCCGACGAGGGGGGCACCTACTTCCGCACCGCCCACCACGGCCGGGGCCTCGCCGGAGGTGATCTCGACGACGACGGCGCGGTGGATCTCGTCGTGAGCCACGCGGACGCGCCGGTCGCGGTGCTCCACAACCGTGCGGGGCATGGCCGGGGCTGGATCGGTGTCGATCTCGCCGACGGAGCACGGCGGGATCGCGTCGGCGCCCATGTGGACCTCGAGTGCGGTGGCAGGCATCAGCACCGCTTCGTCATCGGAGGGGGCACGTACCTCTCGCACGGCGACCGGCGGCTGCTGTTCGGTCTCGGCGACGACGCGCGCACGACGGCGGATGTGACGGTGACGTGGCCCGACGGCAGCGTCAGCCGCTGGGATGGACTCGCTGCGGGGCGCTACCATCGTCTCGAGCGGGACGACCCTGCCGCGGTCATGGAAGATCGCGCGGCGTCGCGCTGACCCTCGACCGGGCCTGGGCGGCTGCGTGACGCCACATGGCGGCCAGATCGTGCCTGCCGAGTTCCTCGCACGTGGCGGCGAGTTCTTCACGAACGGACGCGTTCCAGGCGTCCGCATTGGCCTCGCGCCCCAGGGTGTTGAGACGCTCGAGGGCCGCCTGGATCGCCTCGCGCCGCCCGCGCGTGCGCGTTGCATCATCGGTCCTGCCGAGCCGTTCGCACGCGGTCGCCAACGCCTGCAGGGTAGCGAGGTCGTGGGGATCGAGAGCCGCGGCGCGCTCGAGCGGCACGACGGCTGCCTGCCACTGCCCCTGATCGACGAGAAGTCGCCCGCGCAGCCCCAGCAGGCCGGCGTCGTCCGGGAATCGGTCCGCGGCCGCCGCCACGATCCGATATGCCGCCTCCGGCCCCTCGGTGATCCAGATCGCCTCGGCCCGGCACATCACGGTGGCGAGCGGCTCCGGGCCACCCGTCGTGTCGTCGGGGAGCTCGGCGAGGGTACCGGCGGCATCGCCGAGCGCGAGGAGTTCCTCGGCGAGCTCGACCCGGACCTCCGCACGAGTGGCCGGGGCGAGTTCGCGGCCGAGAGCCTCGCGATACGACGCGACGGCACGTTCATGGTGGTCGAGGTCTCGACAGATGTGACCGATCATCCGCCAGGGTCGGCCGTCGCCCGGATCGAGTGCTGCGGCGTGCTCGAGATGGGTCACGGCCTGTATGAGCGATCCCTGGTCGTAGGCGACCGCCGCGAGTCCGCGGTGACCATCCGCGGCAGCCGGATCGAGCCGCACCGCCTCGGCGAAGCAGTCGTAAGCGGCGGCCAGCCGCTGTGCCTCGAGCAGCGTCCGGCCCTGGGCGACCAGCGCACCGGCCACGGCCCGAGGCTCCCCGGTTGGCGGCGACACGCGGCTGATCACGGTCGTCGTCAGCCACAGGCCACAGGCCGCCGCGATCAGGCCACCGGCGGCCAGCCTCACGGGTGGGATGCCGATCGACGGGCCCGGCATGTCCTGGGCCATCCCTCGTCCGCTCCGAAGCCGTGGTCGACCGTCACGTGCGTGCGCACCGCGACGCGGTCCGCCGTGCGATCGTCACCAAACGTACCACGGGTAGGGGGGCGTGCTGGTGAGCGTCGTGGTCGCCACCGCGGCGGTCGGATCGTCGATGCGGTGCACCTTCACCTGGCCGCTCGAGATGGAGTAGAGGTACTCGCCGATGCGGAGGCTCCGCTGCACGGAGCCGTCGTGGCTGATCTGGCCGAGGTTTTCGAAGCCATCCGCCGTGTCGAGGTTGACCCGGAAGACGACGAGGCCGGCACCCTGCTCCCAGCCAAAGCCCTGCTGGACCGGGATGGCGAGGATCCGCTGCTCCGCGAACCAGCTCACCGCATGGTGGTCCCACTCGGCCTCCGACCAGGATTCCCAGCCGGTGCCGGGGAAGGTGTAGGTCGCCGTGCGCTCGGGCTTGGCCGGATTGCCCACGTCGAACACCGAAAGCTGGAGTCCGCGCACCTGTCCCGTCGCGGGATCGACATCGCGGCCGATGCCGAGCAGGTGTGTCGCATCGAGCGGATGCAGATAGGACGAGTAGCCGGGCACCTTGAGCTGCCCGGCCACCCGCGGAGCCAGCGGATTGGCCAGGTCGATGACGAAGAGCGGGTCGATCTCGCGGAACGTGCTCACATACCCGACGTCGCCGACGAATCGCACCGAGTAAATCCGCTCGCCCTTGGCCAGGCCCTGCACGCTGCCGACCGTCCGCAGATTGCCGCCCGACGTCGCGAGGACGTAGACGCCGCTCGAGGACTCGTCTCCGAACCCTCCGGTCGTGGCCACGCGGAGCAGGCCATCGGTGTGCTCGTCGAGCGAGAACTGGTTGAGCGTGAGTCCCGGTACGGCCCCCATCGCCACGAGCGGGACATCCACCTGCTGGAGGTCGAACTTGTAGATGTTCGTCGTCGGATCGACGTCGGTCACGTCCCACCACGTGCCGAAGTTTGCCGCCGACACGTAGAGGCTCGACGTCGATGCCGAGACCTGCCCGGACACGCCGGTGACCGAGGTCACGGCATCGGGGCCGGCGACGTCGTCACTCACCTCGAACGACACCACCGACAGGATCGATTCATCGGTGGACGAGACGGGAGCGTAGGCCTTGCCGGGCACGACCATCGCGCCATCCGTTTCGGCACCGGTCGCATCGGTGACGCGGAATCGGGGCACCGCCGTCGAGGCCCAGGTCCGTTCGAGCCGGGCGCGATAGGCGGCCTCGTCCTCGTAGACGTAGCGGGTGCCGTCACCAGGATCGCCGATCCAGCCAGGCCGGGCGGCCGGCATCAGGGCGAGTGCCGGCACCACGGAGCCGCCGTCAACCGTCGGGGTCGGCAGCTCGAACGACGGCGGCTCGTCGGTCGGCGGGGCATCGCTCGGCGGGATCGTGATGATCGCCGGCGCGGGGATGTCGAAGCTGTCCTGCGTGACGACGAGGACGCGGCCCTCGATGGAGCGCGAGTCGACGAGCCAGCCCTCCAGTCGCGTCGTCTCGAGGATCGCCGGGGCGGCGACGTTCGACACGTCGATGACGGTGACGATCACGCTCGGCTGCCACTGCCTGCCCCACCAGCCGAGCCGCGCATCGGTGGGTGCCGAGTCGTCCGACACGTCATCCCACGAGTTGTCCTGCGAGATCACCGTGAGCCGGCTGCCGTCGAGGTAGATCGCCCGCTCCCAGCCCGGCGTGGCGAGGTGGCTGACGACGCCCGTCTCGGCCGCGGGCCACGCCCGCACGATGTCGATGCCATCCCCGGCGAGGACGAAGAGGTGCGAACCATTCGTCTTCACCATGTCGCCCTCGTCCACACCGGCCACCTGATTGTTCGTGCCGGAGAAGTCGCCGCTCTGTGCCGGCGCCGCGAGCGCAGGCGCGATCCGTTCATTTCCCTGCAGGCCGTACATCACGACAGGCCATCGGCCCCACGGCGAGGCATCCTGACCGAGCGAATCGCCCCAGCGGGCCATCGCGGTGTCCACGTACCACGTCGCGAGCCGCGTCATGTCATCGACACGGCTCAGTGGATTGGTCGTCTCGTTGCCGATGAGCTGCTCGCCACCGGCGAGCCTCGCGCGATCGAAGCCGCGGCGACCGAAGTAGGTGTCGGTCCCGGCGCCCCCATCGAGCACGTTGCGCCCACCTCCCGCGCGGAGCGTGTCGTCGCCGCCCTGCCCGTAGATCGCGTCGTTGTCCGCGCCGCCCGCCAACGAGTCGTCCCCCTCGCCGCCGAAGAGCGAATCCCTGCCGGCCCCGCCGAGCAGGGAGTCGGCGCCGGCGTTCCCGAAGATTCGGTCCGCCCCTTCGCCGCCCACGATCGAGTCATCCCCCGGGCCGCCGCTGAGGACGGTGCGGATGCGTGCGTTTCCGGGCACGTCGATCCGGATCAAATCGTCACCCTCACCGCCCGACACGCGGATCACCCGGACGGTGCTCTCGAGCCGCGAGCCGACGACGACACCGTTGACGACGGCGCGCAGCTGGCGGCCATTCTCGGGATTGCGTTCGACGACGATCGTGTCATCCGGCTGCGTGGGGTCGCCGTCGCCGGTGATCGTCCAGGTGCCGCCACTCCAGGTCGCCGACAGCGCGAAGCGCCGCTCGAGCAGCTCGAACGCGGTCAGTGGACGTCGCCTGCGGGCTGCGGCCGAGCGACGGGTCGAGCGGCGACGCGTACGGGCCATGAGACACCTCAGCGAGGGGGCGTGGAAGATTTCTCCCACACCGATGAAACCTAATTGCATGGAGAGGTGCAGGTCAAGCGATCGGTACCCGATGTTTTCAGGGTTTTTTGCTGCGTTCACCGCGGCTCGCCGCGGCCGCGACGGCGCAGGTAGTCCACCGCCACCGCCGTCACGATGGCGGCGCCGGTGACGATCCGCTTCGCCGGGTCGGAGGCCCCGAGCTGCGCGAGGCCCGCCTCCAGCGTGGCGATGACGATCACGCCGAGCAGGCTGCCGATCGCGGAGCCCGAACCGCCCGCGAGGCTCGTGCCACCGATCACGACCGCGGCGATCGCGGCGAGCTCGAGCCCGACGCCCGCGTTGGGGTCGGCCGACCCGAGTCGCGCGGTCGCGAGCACCGCGGCGAGCCCGGCGAGGCCGCCGCTCAGGGCGTGGACGGCCACGCGCACGCGACCCGTGGCGATGCCCGCGTAGTGGGCCGCCGCCGGATTGCCTCCGACCGCCTGGAGGTGCCGTCCGAACACCGTGCGCGCGAGCATCATCTGCACCACGAGCACCGTCACCAGCGCGATCACCACCGTGGCCGGCACGCCGATCAGGGGCAGCGGCCGCGCGAGCGGCTCGACGGCGGCCCCGATGTACTTCGTACGCGACCCGGTGACGAGGTACGCGGCGCCCCGACAGATTTCGAGGAGGCCGAGCGTGGCGAGAAACGTGGGAATCCGCAGGCCGACGGCGACGAGCCCGCCCGCCACCCCCGCGAGGCTCCCGATCGCGATCGCGAGCGGCGCGGCCACCGCGAGGGGCCAGTGCCAATCGACGAGTGCCACGCCGAAGACCGCCGCCGCGAGCGCCGCCACCGATCCCACCGACAGGTCGATTCCGCCCGCCACGATCACGAGCGTCATGCCCGCCGACACGACGGCGAGCGCGGGCAGCCTGCCGGCGACCGTCACCAGCGTGCCGGTGGACAGAAACGTGCGGGAGCAGAGGCCGAACGTCGCGACGAGCGCGAGCCACGCGACGATGAGCAGGCCGCGCTCCCGCAGGAACCGCATGCCGGCGCGACTCACGGCCGCGGCGCCGTGGCGGGAGCGGTGACCAGATCGACCGGTGTGGTGCGATCCTCGGGCGGTGACGCGCCGGCCAGGATGGAGAGCGCCGTCTCGATCCCCTCGACGGCGAGGCGGTCGCCGTGCTGATCGACGGTCGCCACGAGCCGGCCGTCGTCGAGGAATGGCCGCACGGCCGGGATGGCGTCGAATCCGGAGACGAGCACGCCGCGCCGGTTCGCCGCCTCGATCGCGGCCACCGCGCCGAGGGCCATGCTGTCGTTGGCACAGAGGATCGCCGCGAGTGCCGGATGCGCGGTCAGGAGCGCGGCGGCGATGCCGTTGGCCTTCTCCATCTCCCACTGCCCGCTCTGCCGTGCCACGACGACGAGGCCCGCCTCCCGTGCTGCATCCTCGAGGCCGAGGCCGCGCTGCTTGGCGTTGTCGGCGGTGACGATCCCCTCGATGATCGCCACCTCGGAACCCTGCGACAGCCGCGCGGCGACGGCCGCTCCGGCCGCAAGGGCCCCGGCGCGATTGTCGGGTCCCACGAACGGGATCGTGATGCCGGCCTCGCGGAGCGTGCCGGGGTCGAGACGATTGTCGATGTTCACGACCAGCACGCCGGCCGCGACGGCCCGCGCGAGCACGGGCACCATCGCCTGCGAATCGGCGGGCGCGATGACGAGTGCGGCCGCCTTCCGAGCGACCATCTGCTCGACGAGGCCGACCTGCTCCTCGACGTCGGTCTC
>Ga0169931_10015763_pt1 | contig 10086 bp, 7 predicted proteins | sample Kivu_15m_20L_FD_129675 | JGI IMG/M metagenome (GOLD analysis project Ga0169931, IMG submission 129675) | Freshwater microbial communities from Lake Kivu, Western Province, Rwanda to study Microbial Dark Matter (Phase II) - Kivu_15m_20L... | ecosystem: Environmental > Aquatic > Freshwater > Lake ... | reverse complement strand
CGAAGCCGGGCCGCAGGGCCTGCAACTGCTGACCGAGACCGAGCTCTTCGCCTCCACGCCGCAGGCGCGGCGCCGGCGCAAGCAGGAGCAGACGAGCAGCGTCGACGCCCTCGTCAAGGACCTGTCCGAACTGAAGGTCGGCGACCCGGTGGTGCACGCCAGCCACGGCATCGGGCGCTACCGTGGCCTGGTCGAGATCGACACCGGCGAGGGGCGCAGCGAGTTCCTGCACCTGGAGTACGCCGACCAGGCCACGCTGTACGTGCCGGTCTCGCAACTGCACCTGATCGGCCGCTACACAGGGGTGAGTGCGGAGGAGGCCCCGCTGCACAGGCTCGGCTCGGGTCAGTGGGAGCGCGCGCGCCGCAAGGCCGCCGAGCAGGTGCGCGACGCCGCCGCCGAGCTGCTCAACCTCTACGCCCGGCGCGCCGCGCGCGAGGGCCACGCGCACCGCTTCGCGCCGAACGACTATGAGGCCTTCGCCGCGAGCTTCGGTTTCGAGGAGACGGCCGACCAGCGCGCGGCCATCCACGCCGTGATCCAGGACATGGTCAGCCCGCGGCCGATGGACCGGCTGGTGTGCGGCGACGTGGGCTTCGGCAAGACCGAGGTCGCGCTGCGCGCCGCCTTCGTCGCGGTGCACGGCGGGCTGCAGGTGGCCTTCCTGGCGCCCACCACGCTGCTGGCCGAGCAGCACTACCAGACGCTGGTGGACCGCTTCGGCAAGTGGCCGGTGAAGGTGGCCGAACTCTCGCGCTTCCGCTCGCCCAAGGAGGTGCGCGCGGCGCTCGACGGCATCGAGGCGGGCACCATCGACATCGTCGTCGGCACGCACAAGCTGCTCAGCAGCGATGTGAAGTTCAAGCGCCTGGGCCTGCTCATCGTCGACGAGGAGCACCGCTTCGGCGTGCGCCACAAGGAGGCGATGAAGGCGCTGCGCGCCGAGGTCGACGTGCTCACGCTCACCGCCACGCCGATCCCGCGCACGCTGGGCATGGCGCTGGAGGGTCTGCGCGACCTGAGCGTGATCGCCACCGCGCCGCAGCGCCGCCTGGCGATCAAGACCTTCGTCCGCAACGAGGGCAGCGGCGTCATCCGTGAGGCGGTGCTGCGCGAGCTCAAGCGCGGTGGTCAGGTCTACTTCCTGCACAACGAGGTCGAGACCATCCAGAACCGGCGTGACAAGCTCACCGAGCTGCTGCCCGAGGCCCGCATCGCGGTGGCGCACGGCCAGATGCCCGAGCGCGAGCTCGAGCGCGTGATGCGCGACTTCGTCGCCCAGCGCCACAACGTGCTGCTGTGCTCGACCATCATCGAGACCGGCATCGACGTGCCCACGGCCAACACCATATTGATTTCACGCGCCGACAAGTTCGGCCTCGCGCAGTTGCACCAGCTGCGCGGCCGGGTCGGACGCAGCCATCACCAGGCCTATGCCTACCTGCTGGTGCCCGAGGTCGAAGGGCTGACCAAGCAGGCCGCGCAGCGCCTGGAGGCGATCCAGGCCATGGAGGAGCTCGGCTCGGGCTTCTACCTGGCCATGCACGACCTGGAGATCCGCGGCGCGGGCGAGGTGCTGGGCGAGCACCAGAGCGGCAACATCATGGAGGTGGGCTTCCAGCTCTACAACGAGATGCTGGCCGAGGCCGTGCGCGCGCTGAAGGCGGGGCGCGAGCCCGACCTGCTGTCGCCCACCGGGGTGTTCGGCGGCGCGACCGAGGTCAACCTTCATGCCCCGGCGCTGCTGCCCGACGCCTACTGCGGCGACGTCCACACCCGGCTGAACCTGTACAAGCGCCTGGCCACGGCCGAGCGCGCCGAGCAGCTCGACGCCCTGCTCGAGGAGGTGACCGACCGCTTCGGCCGCCTGCCGCCGCAGGGGCAGAACCTGTTCGACACCCACCGCCTGCGCCTGCTGGCGCGCCCCTACGGCGTGCAGAAGATCGATGCCGGCCCGCGCCAGATGAGCATAACCTTCCGCCCCAACCCGCCGGTGGACGCGGCCCGCATCATCGCCCTGGTGCAGAAGAACCGGCAGATCAAGCTCGCCGGCAACGACCGCCTGCGCATCGAGCGCGAGTTCGCGGAGCCGCGCGAACGCGCGCAGTACGTGCGCGACGTGCTGCGCAGCCTGGGCGAGCCCTTGAAGGGGATCGCGGCATGACGCCGAGCCCGCCCGGACTGGTGGTGAAGGGCGTGCGCCCGGGCCTGGCGCTGGCGGACTTCCGCCTCGTCGCCTTCGACATGGACTCCACGCTGATCAACATCGAGTGCATCGACGAGATCGCCGACTTCGCCGGGCGCAAGGCCGAGGTCGCCGCCATCACCGAGGCCGCCATGCGCGGCGAGATCGCCGACTACAAGGACAGCCTGCGCCGGCGCGTGGCGCTGCTGGCCGGCGTGCCCGAGCCCGTGCTCGACCGGGTCTACGAGGAGCGCCTGCGTCTGAACCCTGGCGTGGAGACCTTCGTCGCCGCCTGCCAGGCCGCGGGCCTGAAGACCCTGCTGATCTCTGGGGGCTTCACCCATTTCAGCGAACGCATCCGCCACCGCCTGAAGCTCGACTTCGCGCGCGCAAACACCCTGGGCGTTGCCCAAGGGCGCCTGACGGGCACGCTGTTCGATCGGCCTTGGGGCGACATCGTCGACGGCGCCGAGAAGAAGCGCGTGCTGCTCGAGGTGTGCGAGCTGATGGGGATCCCCACCGCCCAGGCGATTGCCGTGGGCGACGGAGCCAACGACCTGCCGATGATGCAGGCCGCCGGGCTCTCGATCGCCTACCACCCCAAGCCGGCCGTGGCCGAGGTGGCCATGGTCTCGGTCATCGAGGGTGGGCTGGACCGGGCGCTGCAGGTCTTCGGCTGACGCGCAACCGGTGCCTCGTTGCACGCAGGCGTCGAGGGCCGGACCGTACCGCTGCAGTCAGAGATCCAGCGTCGGCCCGTAGCGCTCGCGCGGCACGGTGCGCCAGCGGCCCACCCAGGCCACGATCACCAAGGCCGTCACGCCCGCCAGAGCCACCAGCCCGAGCGCCACGCCCCAGCTGTGGTCGTAGGCCCCGAACAGGCTGGCGCGCACCGCGCGCACCACCCAGGTGAAGGGCAGCCAGGGGTTGAGCTCGCGAAAGAAGCTGCTGCTGAGCTCGATCGGGACGATGCCCCCGGCGGCGGACAGCTGCAGCACGAGCAGGATGGACGCCAGGGCCTTGCCCGCGTCGCCGAGCGCGCGCACCAGCACCAGCGTCATCGCCATGAACGTCAGCGAGGTCACGGCCAGCGTCGCCGCCAGTGCCCAGGGGTGGGCCGCCTGGATCCGCAGCACCAGGTGCAGCATGGCCAGCACGGCCGCTGCCTGGGCCAGCACCATCAGCGCAGGCCAGGCGAACTTGCCGAGCACCACGCCCAGGCGCGAGGGCGCAGCCAGATCTGCCGGCAACTGCCGCAGCGGCACGAGGAAGCCGACCATCACCGCGCCCAGCCACAAGGCCACCGGCACCGAACTCGGCGCGTGCGCCGTGCCCTCGTTGGGCACCGGGGCGCTGATCTGCACCTCGGGTTGCACGGGCGCGGCCAGCCCGCCCGGGGTGCCAGCCAGGCCGTCGGCGGTGGCGGGCAGGCGGGCCTGCACGAGCTCGACGCCGGTACGCAGCCGCGCGGCGCCCTGCTCCAGGGCCGAGAGCCCTGCTTGCAACTCCGCAGCGCCGGCCTGGAGGCGGCGCGCACCGCGCTGCAGTTCGTCCAGCCGCTCCGGCCCGGCGAACGCCGGCGCCAGCGAAGGCGCCGCGGCGGCGGCCTCGCTCACGCCGCCCACGAGTTGATCCACGCCGTCGAAGACCGGCCCGCCGCCTGCGAGCCAGCGCCTGTGGGCCTCGGCCGCCTGCCGCAGGCCCTCGGCCTGGGCCTGCATGCCCTTCCTCAAGCCTTCCATGCCCTGACGCAACTGCTGCAGGCTGGCCCCGCTGCCAGCCGCCGCGCCCAGCACCAGCGCCCAGCGGCGCTCGTTGAGGGTTTCGTTGACCTGGTGACCGAGCTCGGCGGCGAAGCGCCGCGCCAGCCCGGCGCCCGCGTAATGGTTGCCCTCCGAGGCGTAGACGACGAGGCGGCCGCTGCCAGCCTTCTCGCCCGCCAGGGCGCTGGCGCTGAAGTCGCGCGGGATCACCAGGACGAAAAGGCGGCGCCCGGCGCGCACCTCGCGCCGGGCGGCCTCCTCGTCACGCGCCAACTCGAAGGCGAAGAGCTGGCGCGCCTGCAGCGAGCGCACCAGGTCGCTGGCCAGGCGCACGCGCTGCCCCTGCGACACCGTTCCCTCGTCCAGGTCGACGATGAGCGCCGGCAGCGTGCCGGTGCGGCTGGCCGGGTCCCAGACCGCCTCGAGATAGATCAGCGCATAAAGCGCCGGGATCAGCACCACGGCCAGCGCGGCCCAGGCCAGCGTGCGCACGCGCCACACCAGACCCAGGTCCAGCCGGGCCAGTGCCAGGGCTTCGTGCAGGGGTTTCATCGGGGATGGCCGGCGGTGGAACATCCGCCACAGGCAAGCGCGATGGTACTGGGAATCACGGCAGGTCCTGTCAGGCTGACGCAAGTCGAGGCGCTCGAGACAGGCGCACAATGCTGCGTCGCAGCACAGGAGACCCCGGTCTTCCCACCGTGCAGTCCACCGATTCCGCGCCCGCCTCCTCACCCCGCCCCCGTGCCGCCCTCGCCGGCCTCACGCTGGGTGCCCTGGGCGTCGTCTACGGCGACATCGGCACGAGCCCGCTGTACGCGCTCAAGGAGATCTTCCACGCCGGCCACGTGAGCCCGACGCCCGAGCACGTGCTGGGCGTGCTGTCGCTCGTCTTCTGGACGATCACGGTCGTCGTCTCGCTCAAGTATGTGCTGCTGATCCTGCGCGCCGACAACCACGGCGAAGGCGGGCTGATCGCCATGCTGGCGCTGGCCCTGCAGGCGGTGGGCGAACGCGCCGCGCTGCGAGGCCGGCTGCTGGTGGTGGGCATGTTCGGCACGGCCATCTTCTACGGCGACGGCGTCATCACCCCGGCGATCAGCGTGCTGTCCGCGGTCGAGGGCCTGGAGATCGCCGCCCCGGCGCTGCACGACGCGGTGGTGCCGATCACGCTGCTGGTGCTGACCGGCTTGTTCGCGGCGCAGCGCTTAGGCACCGGTGGCATCGGCCGCGCATTCGGGCCGGTGACGCTGCTGTGGTTCGTGGTGCTGGTGCTGCTGGGCCTGCCGCACGTGCTGGCGCGGCCCGAGGTGCTGGCCGCGCTGAACCCGGCGCACGCAGCCGGCTTCATCGCCGAGGCCCCGGGAGTGGCCTTCGTCGCGCTCGGCGCGGTGGTGCTGGTGGTCACCGGCGGCGAGGCCTTGTACGCCGACCTCGGACACTTCGGTCGTTTGCCCATCCGCATCGCCTGGTACGGGCTGGTGATGCCGGCGCTGGTGATCAACTACTTCGGGCAGGGTGCGCTGCTGCTGGCGGACCCGGCGGCCGTCGAGAACCCGTTCTACCTGATGGCGCCGGCGTGGGCGCGGCTGCCGCTGGTCTTCCTGGCCACCGCCGCCACCGTGATCGCCTCCCAGGCGCTCATCACGGCGGCCTTCTCGGTGACCAAGCAGGCGATGCAACTCGGCCTGCTGCCGCGCATGCGCGTGCTGCACACCTCCGTGCGCGACCTGGGGCAGATCTACGTGCCGGCCGTCAACTGGGGCCTGTACGCCTGCATCGTGCTCGCCGTGGTGCTGTTCAAGACCTCGTCGGCCCTGGCCTCGGCCTACGGCATCGCGGTGACGCTGGACATGACCATCACCACGGTGATGACCTTCTTCGTCATCCGCCACGGTTGGAAGTACCCGCTGCCGCTGTGCCTGGCCGCCACGGGGCTGTTCTTCGTGATCGACGTGCTGTTCTTCGCCTCCAACCTGCTCAAGCTGCTGGCCGGAGGCTGGTTCCCGCTCGTGATCGGCGTCGCCATGTTCACGCTGATGCTCACCTGGCACCGCGGGCGCCGCCTGATGGCCGACCGTCTGCGCGACGAGGCCATCGGCCTGGAGGACTTCCTCGAGTCGGTCTTCCTCAGCCCGCCGCAGCGGGTGCCGGGCACGGCCGTCTTCCTGTCGGCCGAGGAAGGGCTGACGCCCAACGCCCTGCTGCACAACCTGAAGCACAACAAGGTGCTGCACGAGGTCAACCTCTTCGTCTCGGTGCGGCACCACGAGGTGCCCTGGATCGGGTTCGACCGGCGCATCGAACTGCAGCCGCTGGGCCACGACTGCTGGCAGGTGACACTGCACTACGGCTTCAAGAACGACCCCGATGTGCCCCGGGCGCTGGCGCTGCTCGAGAGCCGGGGCGTGCCCCTGCCCGGCATGGACACCAGCTACTTCCTGTCGCGCGACGTCGTCGTGCCCGCCCTGGGCGGCGGCATGGCGCTGTGGCGCGAGAAGCTCTTCGCGGCCATGCACCGCAACGCCTCCGCCGCGGCGGACTTCCTGCACCTGCCGCCCAACCGCGTGGTCGAGCTGGGTACGCAGGTGCAGATATGAACCCGGGCTGCCCGGTCTATTCCCAGCGCCGGCACGCGGGCCTACCATCCAGGACCTTGTTTCCAGACCCGGGCCCCGGACCCGCAAGCGACCATGCTCACCTCCCTGCCCCGCCGAAGCCTCCTGAAGACCTGCGTCGCCGCGGCTGCGTCCGCCTTCTCGCTCGGCGCCGCCGCGCAGGCGGGCGACTACCCGAACAAGCCGATCCGCATGATCGTGCCCTTCACGCCCGGCGGCAGCACCGACATCCTGGCGCGCACCATCGGCGAGCAACTGACCAAGGCCTGGGGCCAGACGGCCATCATCGAGAACGTGCCCGGCGCCGGCGGCTCGCTCGGCGCCGACCGCGTGGCCAAGGCCACACCCGACGGCTACACGCTGCTGATGGGCCACATCGGCACGCTGGCGGTCACGCCCTCGATCTACCCGCGCCTGCCCTACGACCCGATCAAGTCCTTCGCGCCCGTCGCCTGGGTGGCGCGCGTGCCCAACGTGCTGGTCGTCCACCCCTCGGTGCCGGCGCGCAGCGTGCGCGAGCTGGTGCAGTACGCCAAGGCCAACCCCGGCAAGCTCAACTACGGCTCGGGCGGCAACGGCAGTGCGGCCCACATCGCCACCGAGTACTTCAAGCTCCAGAGCGACACCGACATCGTCCACGTGCCCTACAAGGGCACCGCCCCGGCGGTCACCGATGCCGTCGCAGGCCAGATCCAGGTGCTGCTGACCGGCGCGCCGGCCGTCATGCCCATGGCCAAGACCGGCAAGCTGGTGGCGCTGGCGGTGTCGAGCCCGCAGCGCATCCCCAGCGCGCCGGAGCTGCCCACCATCGCCGAGACCGGCCTGCCCGGCCTCGCGGGCTTCGAGGCCGACCAGTGGTACGGCATCGTCGCCCCGGCCGGCACGCCCGAGGCCATCGTGCGCAAGCTCAACGCGCAGGTCAACGCCAGCCTGAACTCACCGGAGATCCTGGCGCGCCTGCAGTCCGAGGGCGCCGCGCCCACGCCCTTCCCGCCCGAGATCTTCGGCAAGCTGATCGAGGCCGAGATCGCGCGCTGGCGCCCGGTCGTTCAGCGCGCGGGCCTGAAGCCGAACTGACGCGCCCGATCAAGAACCTGCAGGCGACCCGCGCTGACCTTGAGCGCGCGCTCCCTGGCCAGCGCCACTTGCGCGACGATGCTGCGGAAGCGTCCGCGGGCGGGCGCTGGGGAGTTTGGATGGCATCCAGCGTGCTGGTTTTCGATGACAGCCGGGCCTCCCGGCAGTTTCTCTGTCGCGTGGTGCGGGAGAGCTACCACGGATCCGTGAGCATCGTCGACACCGGCGAAGTCGGTGTCGCGCGGCAGGCCTTGGGGCTGAGCGGGAACCCGGTGGACGCTGCCGCTGCGGCCCTTGCGGAAGGGGCGGCCTACAGCCTCGTGGTCATCGAGCCTGGTACGCCAGATGGCAACGGCTTGCGTCTGCTCCAGGACATGACGCGGCACGCGGCACGCAAGGTGGTGGCCACCGTGCACGGTGACGACGACCACCTCCGCACGGCACTGAGGCTGGGAGTGGATGGTTACCTGTTGAAACACGATCCCCAGGACATCTGGATCGATGCGCTGCGCCGCCTGGACACCGGGCAACCCGCGCTGTCGCCGTCCATCGCACGCCGGCTGATGCAGGACTTCGCACGCAGCAGCGCGCAATCGCAACCCGAGCCCGCCTCCAGTGCGGTGCGCGCTCTCCTTGCACCACCCGATCACCTTGCGTCTCTGACACCCCGCGAGAGCGAAGTGCTGACCTTTCTCAGCAAAGGCTTCACGATCCGGGAAATCTCAGACCTGCTCGGAATCCGCTGGTTCACCGTCAACGACCACATCAAATCGATCTATCGGAAGCTGGACGTCTCGAGTCGCGCCGAAGCGGCCGTGCTGGCTGCCAAGCAAGGCCTGGTGTGAACTCTCTGCAAGTCCACGGGCCAGGGCTTCCAGGGGCTGCCATCTTGCCGATGGGGACATCGCGTGTGACAGTGAGGGCGACCGCACCGGAGCCACGAATGCCCTCCAAGGTCAGCGCCCTGAGAAGACTGCGTTTCGCTTCTGCAGCAGAGCCTCGACAGCTTCCTGATGATCGGCCGTATGGTGCGCAAGCGCTTGCATGGTGGCCGAGAGCTCGAGCAGACTGTCCAGGCGCAGGTGCTGGCCCTCACGCAGCAGCCGCTTGGTCATCCTGAGCACCTGGGGCGGGTTCACCGCAATGCGACGCGCCAGCGCCCGCGCACCATCCATGAGGTTTTCGGGTTCGAAGAGCTCGGACACCAGACCCCAAGCCAAAGCCCTGCGTGCATCGATGGCATCACCGGTGAAGGCCATCTCACAAGCGCGCGACATCCCTACGGCCCGCGGCAGGAACCACGCGCCGCCATCGCCCGGCACGATGCCGACCTTGACGAAGCTCTCGGCGAAGCTTGCCGATGTGGCAGCCAGGCGGATGTCGCACATGCAGGCCAGATCGCAGCCGGCACCGATGGCCGGGCCATTGACGGCCGCAATGGTCGGCACCTCCAGGCTTGCCATGGCCCGCGGGATGCGCTGGATACCTCGTTGGTAGCCAACGCGGATGTCGGCCGGCGTCCCGGCGAACATCCCCTGTCGATCGCGCATGTGCTTGAGATTGCCGCCCGAGGAGAACGCGCTGCCGTTGCCAGTCAGGATCAGCGCGCGCACCGTCGGATCCGCATTGATGCCGTCGATCGCGCGCTCGAACGCCTCGATCATGTCTGGCTCGGAGATGGGGTTGCGCAACTCTGGCCGGTTCAGCGTCAGGGTCACGACATCGCCCTCACGCGAGGACAGCAACGGCTCGTTCATGGGATGACTTTCGTGCGAACCTCGCGCATGGGCGGGCCCGGTGGTTGGCTCCTGCGTCAGGCGCCGGAGGACTCTTCTTCGTGCCACAACGTGATCGCGCCCTCGGGGCACGAGCGGGCACCTCGCCGCGCCTGATCCTCCAGACCGGGGGGCACCATGACCCCATCGGAACTGCAGTAACCATCAGCATCCAGCGCATAGACCCAAGGTTCACGTGCGGCACACAAGGCGTGACCGGCACAAATCGTCGTATCGACCCTGATCCTCAAGCCCATATGTCGGTACTCCTGCGGTTGGGCGGCTCAGGCGGGCCAGCGAAGGTCGACTCGCACCGGCGACCAGACCAGCCCTCCTCGGGTGAGCACGTCGCCCTCGGACGCCCGGCAGAAGCTCGGGATCCGCATCAGCCATTCCTCGAGAAAGACACGCATCTCCATGCGCGCCAGGTGCGACCCCAGGCAGCGGTGCGGCCCCGAGCCGAACACGAGATGCGCGCTGACGGGGCGGCGGAAGTCCACCCGGTCGGGATCTTCGACCCAGTCATCGTCGAGTCCGTAGATGTGCGCCGGGAAGACCAGCCGGTCGCCCGCCTTCAAGTCGACGCCGGCATAGTGCATGTCCTGCGTCACGCCGCGCTCCGTGCCCGCGACCCCATGGACCCGAGCCAGCTCTTCGATCGCCTGCGG
>Ga0169931_10015762_pt1 | contig 10087 bp, 10 predicted proteins | sample Kivu_15m_20L_FD_129675 | JGI IMG/M metagenome (GOLD analysis project Ga0169931, IMG submission 129675) | Freshwater microbial communities from Lake Kivu, Western Province, Rwanda to study Microbial Dark Matter (Phase II) - Kivu_15m_20L... | ecosystem: Environmental > Aquatic > Freshwater > Lake... | reverse complement strand
TGATTCTTCGCAAGGCAGCTGTCACAGGTCGCAGCATCTTCAGGCAGAGCACCAAAAAGGGGTCGGCCCAACGACTTTTGAATTGCTTGGGGGTTTAAGAGAGAGTTCGGCTGAAAACGATTCACGATGATTTGCACCATCTCTGGCGGAAAAAGAAGCTCTTGGATCTTTGCCAAAACCCTACGTGTCTGATTAATCACGATAATATCAGGGGTAGTGACGACAAAAATAGCGGTCGCATACTCGAAGACGCGCATCGCCAACGGGTCAAGACCATTTCCACAATCAACGACCGTAAGATTAAAGATCGAAGGAGCGGCCTTTAAGAACCTTGCAACGCCATCCGCATCTATATCACGGGCCACAATCGCGTCCCGCGGGGCTGCAATATAGCTATATCCCTGAGGGGCGTTGATCATGAACGGCGCGAGGACCTTCGGATCGATGGGACCGGGTGGTAACTTCGCAACATCGACAATACTTTTCGGTGGGTTCTGGCCCAGAATGATGTTTTGATCCCCTAAACTATTGAGATCTAAATCAAGAATGAGGGGGCGCTGCTTAAAATTTTGAAGCCAGGCAAGCGCGAGATTGGCCGCAAAAATGGATTTGCCGACTCCACCCTTCCCTCCGACAACTGCAATAACATGTCCGTTCAAAGACATAGAGCGCTCACCCCCTCTCAGCTTGAGTTTAATTCACTTTCACCCGGAAACTCTTCTTCAGATCTTCGGTCCCTTCATGAGCATTTTCGATCAACTGCGGCGTCACGAAGATCACAAATTGCGACTTCTTTTTCGCGTATTGCTTAGACCGGTTCAAATTAAACAAGGGCTCAGTCCCCTCAGCGAAACTACCCGGTGAAGGGTCGTCTTTATTGAATTGCGTGACCACTTCCCCAGAGTTCACGCCGACGACCGCGGCACTTTCGCCGTTCCTAACAAAGATTTTGGTTTTTACGCGATGACTGGCCGTAATGGGCGCCTGACCGGCCGCAGGGGCGCGACCAACCAAGCTCTTCTGGTTAAGGTCGAGATCCATGTTGATATCTTCGGTTTGACCGACAATTGAAGGTGTCACTGAGAACGCTAGGCCCACATCCTCTCCAGACGCTGAAACCTGTCCGTTCTGGGGCGAAAAAATCGTTATAGGAAATCGAGTGTTCTCACTCATGTCAGCGGGCTGGCCACTCTTAACAATCAAAGTGCCTGACTTAATGACGCGCGCATATCCAGCGTTCTGGGCACTTTGAAGCTTAGGAAAAAGATTTGATAACGTCGCACTAAAGGACGCCGCCTGCGCAGCTTGTTGCTCCGCACTGTCTTGACCGATTGATATCTGAGGAGCAGAGGTAAAGCCTGGTCGCCACGTGAAACCGAAGATTTTATTGTAGTCTTTTGTAAGCTCTACGAAGTGGACCGTCACGCGAATGAGCTTTTCTTTTTGCTGTTGAGCCGGGTCCTGCTTGGGCGGAACAACTTTAATGAGAGCCTGAATAATGCCGCGCGGCTGCGCCAACTCGCGAGCCCCCCCCTTATCCACGAGAGGATTGGAAAGATTCACTTCTGGGACATACAGTTTTGCAACATCGATCGCTAAAGTCTTTTCCGCTTCCGACTCAACCGTTCCGTCCAGAATGAGCATTCCATTTAGCGTCCGAATCGAAACTTTCTGTGGAAAATTCGGGTCTGCAGCGATCCGATTCTTCACGTATTCCAGGCTTAAATTTGAAATTATTGCCAAATTGATCACGAGATCCGCATAGTTCTTGTCGGAGATCACATTCACCAAACGTGCGTAGTCAGAGAGGACGAGAAGCTCGCCGTCAAAGACAATTTTCTGGCCAACGATTTTAATTTCGAGCCCCTCAATATCACGTAAGAGCTCCCGGAGTTCTGCCATGCGGACATCCAGATTCGAAGGAGCAACCAGTACTCGGAAAATGATTTTTACTTCGCCTTTTTGATCCCGAACCACGACAGTGGTTTCACCCGCTTTCAGCCCGCGAAATACGACCTGTCGGAAGTCAGAAACTTTATCAGCAGTATTGACTCGAACAATTTTGACGATTTGATCATTGGCCACGCTCGCGAAAGTGGTTTCAGGCAAACTACCGATATCGACGTCGAGATCGACGACTTTATCTTCACCTGCGGTCAAAGTCAGATCACGCCGCTCAGCGTTTTTTTCGCTCTCATTCCGCGTGAGCGCCTTTTTTGAGCTCGAAGCCCCCGCTTGCGAGTCGTTTTTCACTTGCGCAAAAGAAGGCCCAGAACCCGTCAGCAGGATCAACCAGTAAGCGATGAAACCTCGAAAATTCAGGTAGGGGTTTAATGGGTTCATGTGCTACTTCTTGCCTCCCGCTTGGCCGGCAGGGTTCCGTTGCGGAAGTAGCCCTGAGTCAGGCCCCAGAAGATCTTTGAAGGTATAGGAAGATGCCTGGGTCGCCATGTATCCCATATCATCGCTATTACGTAAGGCTAAAGACAGAGCAGATTCACCACCCGCTAGAATCAACGCAATCATTTGTGCTTGGAGAGGATCCACTTCAAGAGTCACAGTATTAAAACTGAAGTCTTCAGCAAGTGAGCGAATTTTATCTTTGCCGCCGACGGGATCTGCTTCAATCGTCCGAGCGACGTTGTTCGTGATTCTTCTTCCCGTTGCGAGGACAGTCACGTCCTGAAGCACCGTTTTCGCAATTTTGTTCGTTTTCTCACCACCCAAATCGATGACTGCGATCAAGTCGACTCGGTCCCCCGGTTTCACCAGTTTCGAAACACCCGTGATGTCATTCACTGGAATAGAAATGGCCCGGCGTTTTGGACTGACTTGAGGAGCAAGTCCGGTTCGAATATTCGGCTCGGTTAACTTATTGCGAGTGATCTGCTCGTCTTTTCGAATCGGCATCACAGCGACTGTACCGATGATGGACTTGATGAGTTTCGACTTCCGCTCATCAGAAATCTCTTCATCCTCTTCGTTTTCCTCGCTGACTTCACTGCGGTCAATTGAGACTGCAGCAGGCTCCAAGAAGGCTTTAGGAATTTTGACGAGTGTGACCATGTCCTCAAGGATAGTCTCTTGTTCTTTGATATCTTTTTGAGCTTTAACGACCAAGACTTCGGACCCGAATTTACGCTTCTGCTCCATCTCAATGGAGTCGATTCGCTCTTTCAAGAAAAAGACCGCTGCGACGGCCATGAGGAGGGATAAAGTAATCGCATTTCTATTCATTAGCTGCCCTCCATGCAAAATGCGAAACTACTCGGAGTGACACCCTCAGCAATTCGCTTCATACTTGTGATTCCGCCATCAGCACGAAAACTCAAAGACCCCGTGCATAAAGTAATTGTGTTACGGACCCGTACCCAGCCGGATCGATCGACCTCTTCTTGGGGAGCGGGCTTTCCACCTGCAAGTTGCTCAGATCGTGCGACCATCTGCATGGGGGCTTCAGGAATGTCGTCACCATCTTCAGAGCCGCTTCCGATCGCTTTTTCCCCAACCCCAAGTGTAATAGCGTGATATCCGGCTGCAACCATATCGTCGCGACGACCCTTCCGGTTATCGGGATATACAGGGCTGTTGAAAGTGATGAAATGAGTCTGCGCGCGCGCATACTGCTGATTCACAATTGAGATCTGAATGGCTTGATTCGCTCGAATAACAAGGGTCGTCAGTCCGAGTAAGAAAGGCAAAAGCAGGAGAAACTCGAGCAAGCTTTGTCCGCGCTTGCCGAGCTGTCCTCGGTCCTCGACTCGAATGAGCGGGCTTCCGCCCCATCTTTTAGCATCCATTATCTACAAACCCATCTCGATCTACTATTTCCTCAACGCATTCGCCGTAGGTCGGTTCCCGCAGCAGAAAACTCTCGGACGTGAAAGTCACAGAGTTTCGATCCTCGGGTAATCGCTCCCCCGGAAGTCCCGGTGGAATGACAAACAAACGGCTCCTAAATGTATATCGGACTCCGTCGGCCCAGCTTGAGGCCCGATCTTCTCCGAATCCCGGTCCGGGTCCAATTTCCGCGCCCACCATAGAGCTGCCACCCACCCCCCGTGCCACGTTGGGGAGTCGATCCCGTCCATTTCGCTTGAGCATCCGTTCAAGGACCAATCGCGCTCGCTCCTTCTGACCGTCTTTGTCTCCGCCACCAGATAGATAAGCACGAGCCGCCATAAAAGTGGCGTAATGGGTGTAATTTCCCCAAGCGAGGATGAGGCAGACTTGAATAAAGAAGAAGGAGAACGAAAGAAGAAGCATCATGACCAAGGCGAACTCAAGCGTTGCTTGTCCGCGCTTTGACTGGAGCTGTGCTCTCAAAAATCGTGACTGCATTGCGCCCCCGAAACACTTTCAATTCAAATTTCTTACTGTCCTGGTCTCTTCAAAAAAATTCTAAAGTTATTGTCGCCCCCCCCTAGAAACCGCGGATGATTCTTCCCACCCGAACCATCGAACTCGGCCTTAGGGTGCCCAAACTGATAGGCACGCGCGTAGTCCCCTTGGATGGGACGTAAAAAGAGCTGAGTAAGACCCGCATCCATCATCCCACGCACCACAAACAGGTAACTCGAAATGACGATCAAAAGAATCAGGACGTACTCGAGAGTAGCTTGGCCTTGATTGCTATGGATGCAAGTGGGACGTCCTCTTACCATAAACGCCACCCGATCCATCGAAGAGGTTCGTCGACCGAACACCATATCGCAGCGACACCGATAGGAAGCCCAAAAGGAAAGGTATTCAAATTCCCGAGCAATAGCGGCTCGGGCTCTAACTCTCGCACTATCCGAGTCAGCAAAAAGCGATAGATCTGATAAAGAAAACGGAAGAGCTGCCCTCGAACTCCTAGGACGACTAGCGCAACTAAACCTCCAACCAGGAGCGATACGATCACGACCTCTAAGCCGTAGCGCCATCCACCTAAAGCACCTAAAGCCATGTAGAGTTTAATATCACCTGCGCCCAACCCACCGAAAAGATACATCCAGCCCGTGAAAAGCAAAGCTAATGACACGCCTAAAAAAGAGTCACCGAGCCCAAGCCAGCCCCCCCTGATGAAACCGAAGGTCAAGCCCAAGATGATTCCAGTGAATGTGATGAAATTTGGAATTTTGGAGCGCGCGAGATCAAAGGCAGCGGCCCCGACAGAGGTTAGAACGATGAGACTAAAGAGGGAGTGATCAATTCTTCCAGACACTGAGGGGAGACCTCCCGCTCTTTAAGTCCCGCTCGAGCTGAGCTCCGAATATTTGAAAACCACTGTCCATCATTTCCATCATGCGCCGGAAAAGAGCTCCGGCACTGATAATACAGAAGGTCAGGAGCAGGACATACTCCAATGTACCCTGTCCATTTTCATCGCTCACGAACCGAGCGAGTGCCGAACGAAAGCGAACGGCCATGGGTATTATTCCACTTCCCCAGCAGCATTCATCTGGGTTTCGAGTTTGCCTAAGAGGTTCCTCAAAGCACGCTGGAACTGCCCTTTGAAAGTATTCGCCATCATCAAGACGATCAGCAAAATGAGCGCGTACTCAGCGGTTCCCTGCCCAGACTCATCTTTTAGGAAATGGATTAGTTTTTTCTTTGCATTCTCGGACATCATCATCGCCTCAATCCATATCGGTTTAGCCACTCAAGAAAGAGACTACCCCAGCCTCTTTCCTCCTGCAGTACAGAATACATCATCCAACGATCCAAAGCTATATCGGACCGAATAAGTTTGCGATTGAGTTGAAATAAGTGGAACCCCTGATATCTAGCACTTAAATATCTTTTGGGATTGAAAAGTAGGCAAAAAATGCCACTTACCATCGAATTGATGTGTCAAACGAATACTAGTTCCCCACTGACACACTCTAGGGCTTCAATTCTCCGATGCGAAGAATCGTGCATGCAAGGTGGTCTGAGGGGGCTTGTTGTCTCATCTGGGACTCGAACATTGCCGCTAGGCGCGATTGAACCTCTTCTAATGTCCCTTCCGATTGCTGCTGGTAAACCCTCTGAATCACTTCTAAGAGGCCCGGACTCAAACCGTCACTATGAAGAAGAATCCAGTCCCCCCTCTGAACCTGGAGCTCAAACACTTCCGGTTCAAAATGCTCGTGAATTCCGAGCGCCATCAAAGGCACATCCAAGTGCGCCCGATCTTGTACATCTAAACCACAGAACTCGGAGGGTGATCGGAGTTGTTGATAGCTTCGTGGCCGATTCAATAGAACCGGCGGCTGGGTCCCGCGAAGAAGTCTCGCACTACAAACTCCAACCGATGCAATCGCAAGGAAATCATCGTCAAGAAGTGCTGCAATGGCCGATGCACCACCCGCATCGGTGAGAGATACCGTCTTATTCTTTGCCAAAAGCTCGCGATTGGCGTGAATTAAGGCGTTAAAGGCCATGTTTCCACTCAGAGAAAAATACCTTCGAATTACAAAGGGAAGAGTGGCATCTAAATCTCCACTATTTCTTACCAGAAATGAGGAAATTGAATCGACGGCAATTCGCGCTGCGTGTGATCCGACAACGCCCGATCCGAATCCATCCGCCAGAGCGAAGACCCCTTTCTCAATTCGATTTGATATTGCATCTTCTTGAAGACCACCGTGACTTCTATTTGCCAGGAAAGAGATGACACTATTTTCAGCCATAAGGATTCGATTCCATCAGATTATATTTTTAGGGTTGAGAAGATCCTGTCCCCTCCGATGTGGGATCATAAACCGGGACAGGCGATTCGCCGGTCGAACTCGTTCCAGCATCGAACTGATCCGGGGATGCAGGTGTTCGCGCCTCCTCTCCGGAACGGTTTGAATTTGCGCTCTGAGCTTGCTCCCCTCCAGCCGACGCTGCACCGTTCGCTTGATCGAACTGCTCGTAGAGCGCTAGTTTTCGTCGTGCGCGCTCGTAATACCCGTCGATCGACTTGTCATCTTTCGGGGCTTTTTCCAGAAGCTCCTTAAACTTCTGCCGCGCTTTCGTGAAATCACTATAACTCTCGGCTAGAACACCCTCAGTATAGATCGATTTCGCCTGTGCGTTCAAAATGCCACGAATTCGCTCCATGCCGGCTCGCCCACGGTTTTTCGCTGCATCGAAGCTTAGCTCTTGTCCATCTGCTGCGAAGGCAATCACTCGTAAGTCATCCAAGACCGCAAACTTCTGCCAAAGGTCAAACGCTTTGACAAAATCGCGTCCCTCCTCTGCTTCATTTGCAGCAGCAAAGTGGGGTTCCAGGGTCGTATCGACTGCCGTCCGACATCGGTCTGCTTCGTTTGTGGCGAGCGAGATGATCTTTGCAATTTTCTTTAAGTCAATTGTGATATTACTCTCGGAACTTTTTGACCGGGTAGCCTCATCCGAAGCAAACCCCTCCTTCAAGCGAATATCCGCAAGTAGCTTGAGACTTTCCGTCAGCAACTTCAGTCGTGCTTGAGGATCACTCTCAGCAAAAGCCTTCTCAACTGCCTTTTTTGCAACTTCTAAGCTCGACTCAAAATCTTTTCTTAAGTCGACCATCTGAACCCGCGAACTCTCGATATCCATCATTTTCTGACGGAACTCACCGATCTCGATCTCCCATTTCTTGATCTGCGCATTTTCTGGATCGAGTACTCGAATCTCGGAATTCGCAAGCTGGTCAGCGACAGCGTCGAATTTGGTAGGTGTATCAGGCGAGCCACGAGCTGCATTCATTTGCGCTTCGAGCTCAGCGACCATGGTTTTCACTTTTTCAATCCGCTCTTCAGCTTGGCGCTTGCGCGCATTTTCTTCATCAATTTGCTTTTTCTTTTGAATAGCAATTTGCGAGTAACGCTTGATCTGAACGGCGACTTCATCGCTACTGAGAATCGAAAGTACCGCTTCAGCTTTGAGAAGCGCCTCCTCGAACTCACCGCTCGTGTAATGCCGAGTCGCATCTTCGCGCCCCTGCAGAACTTTCTGCTGCATCTCTTTGGAGAGATCATCAAAAGTCAAAGCAGTTGGCATGCCCGAGACAGAGGCCGTCGGTTTTGGCTTTTTCTTCGCTTTCTGATTTGCCTCTTCGGTGTCTTGTCCCATCCACCCCATAAAGACAACAACCGCGAGTAAAATGAGCAAGAGCCTACGTCGCTGCTGAGGAATGGCTTTATACTTTGCAAGAAGTCCTTTTAGTCCTGGCTCGGGTTGTGCTGGACTCGCAGTATTCAATCCCCCTAGATCGACGCCACCCAAGTCCTGAGGAGGGAAATCACCTGCGGGGGTTTGGTACGGATCCTGACCTTGACCCCACTGCGAATCAATCGCCGGCTCAACTCCTGAATACGGCTCGATAGCTGAACCAAGTTCGATTCCTCCCTCCAGGGGTACGTCGTCCACTGCAGAGGGAGGAAGGAACCCTTGCTCTTTCTCGACGTAATCCTGACTCACCACCTCGAAGACAAATTGAGCGTCGCCGACCTCAACGACATCACCGGGCTGGAGTGCGGTTTCAGAGTTGGGTTCAACTTTTGTTCGATTGACGAAGGTTCCGTTCGCACTCCCGAGGTCCTTGATCAGATACTTACCGTCTTGCCGAAAGACTTCGACATGCGCACGTGATGACTTCTTGTCTTGCAATTGTATATCACTTGCACGGCCCCGACCGATCACGATGCGATCTGGCGCCTGGGACAAATCAAACTGATCGATCGCAGCCGAGCCCGCAGAGAAGACCAACCGCGCTTGCACGCGTCCGACTGGGGTCAAGCGCGTGGCACCGTCCGAGTCAAAAAGTTGAGTGCGATCCCCGACAGCTGCAGTGGGCGAGGCCTCTGATAAAGAGGGGCCGTCTTCCGAAAGAATCGGTTCTGGTTCCGATTGCAAAGGTTCTCCGGACGAAAAAGAAGCGTCCTCGGAGCCCGAACCTGAATCGGAAAGTGAAGAGAGGAGTTCTTGGGCCGCCTGATCCGTTGATTCAAGAACGATCTCAGACGGCGAACTCGACGGGTCCGATGCGGTCATTCCACCATCGGTCTCAGTACTTCGGTTTTCCGAAACTCCAGCAATAAGGACGCTTTCCGGCATTTCTTCCGACTGGAGTTCCATTTGAGGTTCGGGCGATGGTAACTCACCTCTGACTGAACCGGATGCCTTCAATTCCTGAGTGCCTGGCGTGTCGGACCCCAATACTTCAAGCTGAAAGGGGCCCAATTCAATGATATCACCTGGAAAAGCTTCTCCTCTGAGTTTTTCTTGTCCATTGTGGCGCACCCATCCGAACTCACTCTTCTTTTCGAACTTCAATACACCTGTTTTTTCGCCAGGACTTAGAACGACATGTTTTCGAGAAATGGCGTGATCATTCAACTGAATCACGCATCCCTCTGCGCGTCCCAAAGTAATCGGCTCACGAACGTCTACGGTTTCGACGAGCTGTCCATCTTTGAGAATCCGAACGGCAGCACTCATGGGCTACCTCCCGGCACTCGATTTACCCCGTCTTTTTCGGGCACAAGCTTGGGCACGTCACCGATCGTCAAATCTCCGGATTGTATTTTCGCAATCTGCTCAATGAACTCTTGCGCTTGCTTGTAACGATCATGAGAGGGCTCAGACTCCAAAAGATTCACAACCGACTGAAAATTACTTCGAGCTTCGCGTAACTTTCCGGCATCGAGGTGCCTGCGACCTAGTTTCATATAGTCGAGAATAATTTTATCCAGCTCCACCGTGCAGTTATTCAAGTAGCGAATCGCTAAAGCATGGTCTGGCTGCAAGCGAAGAATCTCATCAAAATGTTGCCGGGCTCTCAAAAGGTTTCCGTTCTGATATTCCCGGATCCCTAACTTCACGAGGGGCTCCACTTGGGATTTCACCAGTTCTAATTGATCGGGAGGGAGCACGACAGACGGGATTTTATCAGCTTTAGGATCTTTCTTGTTCAGACGCTTCTTGACCGGACTGTCTTCGCTGATGAACGACCAAGTTGCGATTAACGCGAGCAAAACGATGAGTGGACCAGGATTTCTTTTCTTTGGCTCGCCCGGCATGGGCGCAGCACCAAGCGTGTTTGCAGGCTTGAGGCTGGCTTTTGAATTTCCAAGTCTCAATACCCGCTCGC
>Ga0169931_10015761_pt1 | contig 10087 bp, 8 predicted proteins | sample Kivu_15m_20L_FD_129675 | JGI IMG/M metagenome (GOLD analysis project Ga0169931, IMG submission 129675) | Freshwater microbial communities from Lake Kivu, Western Province, Rwanda to study Microbial Dark Matter (Phase II) - Kivu_15m_20L... | ecosystem: Environmental > Aquatic > Freshwater > Lake ... | reverse complement strand
GCGCCTGTCAACAAAGTCTTTTCCCCCAAACCGTTAGGCTAAACACTAATGATTTTGAGCTGGTAAAAGAACTGTTACCTGATATTCATGCACTGGGTTTCCAAATTCGAACATTCGGGAAAAACACATTCATTATTGATGGAATTCCTGCTGACATCGGAACAAGCATCAGTGAGCTTGAAATCCTAGAACAATTGATTGAAGGCTTCAAAAATAACCAAAGCACGTTAAAAATAAACAAAAGGGATAGTCTGGCCCGTGCGCTCGCGAGGAATACCTCAATCAAGGCCGGACTGAGTCTTTCTGTTGATGAGATGAATCTTCTTATAGACGAATTATTCGCCTGTGAAATGCCTAATACCTCACTCAGCGGGAAACCGGTAATCAGTACTTTTACTCTTGAAGAACTTTTATTAAGATTTGAAAAATAATTCCAGCATATTAGGCTATGAATGATAGAATGTCCCCTTTTGCACATATCCCTCCGGTTGTCAAGAACCTTTTAATAATCAACATCATTTTTTATGTTGCTACCTTGATGTTCGGTGGCCTGATGATGACTCAGGTATTAGGAGTCCATTATTTTGATAGTCCTAATTTCAGAATTTGGCAGGTGATTACTTACATGTTTATGCATGATTATTCCTCCTTATTCCACATACTGTTCAATATGTTCGCCCTATATACTTTTGGGTCTTCTCTTGAATATATTATGGGTTCAAAACGATTTCTCAATTTTTACCTGATTACCGGTTTGGGTGCACTGGCACTACAGTTACTTGTTCAAAGTTTTGAAGTTTACAGCATTTCGGGCAGCGCAGTAAACAATGGTACCTTTATGGTAGATTCATTGAATAGAACGATTTCTTTTAATCCCGACTTGATTTCAAAAGATGAGGCTTCTACACTTTTAGGTATTTACCTTACACCAATGGTTGGAGCTTCAGGTGCAATTTTTGGATTATTAATCGCATTTGGAATGCTTTTCCCAAACGCAGAACTATTCATTATGTTCATTCCTGTGCCTGTAAAAGCAAAATATATTATTCCAATTTATGTCTTATTGGAACTATTTCTGGGGGTTAAACAATTCTCGGGCGATTCAGTTGCACACTTTGCACATTTGGGAGGAGCCCTTTTTGGTTTTATTTTAGTAAAAATGTGGCATCTTAAACGCCACACTAATTTTTATGAATAAGAATTTATTGAATGAATTATTTTTCAAGGCATTCCGCTCAGGAAATCCACTTTTTTTATTCATTGGCCTAAATATTCTGGTATTTGTTGGTTTAGGCCTGTTCGCAGTTATCGGTTTTTTATTCGGTTCCGGCACAACTGTCGCCGACTGGCTCAACCGGCAGTTAGCCATGCCGGCAAATTTGGAAACCCTTGCTTACAAACCCTGGACCATCATAAGTTATATGTTCGTTCAGCGCGAGTTCTTCCATATTCTTTTCAACCTTCTTTGGCTATACTGGATGGGAATCATTTTTTTAGATTTTCTAAATAAACGCCAGTTTATTTTTACCTATCTAGCTGGTGGAATTGCCGGTGCCTTGTTATATTTATTGGCCTACAATACTCTACCCGTCTTCAGCGGATCTTTAAAAAATTCTATTCTCTTGGGTTCCTCTGCAAGCGTAATGGCTGTAGTAATTGCTACTGCAACACTGGTCCCTGAATACACCATTCGGCTCTTACTGTTTGGAACGGTTAGATTAAAATATTTAGCCATCGCATACTTCGTTCTTGACATTCTTGGTATGGCTGGAAGAAATCCCGGAGGAAGTATTGCGCACATTGGCGGGGCTTTTTTGGGATTTATTTTCATAAAACAGTTGAATGGGGGTCGAGACCTAAGTAAAATCCTGAAAAAGAACGCTAAACTTGAAGTGGTAAAAAATAAAGGTAATTTCATTCAAAAAGAAATACAGACTGATCAAGAAACAATTGATAAAATTTTGGATAAAATCTCACAATCAGGTTATGAAAGCCTTAATAAATCTGAGAAGGAGGCCTTATTCAGAGCGAGTAAAAAATAATGGCAAAGTTCAATCGAAAGAGGCCCCGGATTCACCTGTTTAGCAAGTTCATTCTTACCGCTAATATTTTTGCCGTACTTTCATTACTGCTTAGTTATCTCGCATCCTACATTGATCCATCATCTTTGTGGTTAGCACCATTTTTCGGACTTGCCTATCCGGCACTATTTATCATCAACGCCTTTTTTATTATTTACTGGCTGATTCGTTGGCCCAAATTTGCCCTAATCTCTATAATAGGAATACTTCTAGGGTGGAATGTAGTCCTAAACTACATTGGATTCAGAGAAAATACAGCTATCATGGTTCCTAAATCATCTAAAAGCTTTATTCGGATCATGACCTACAATGTTCATAACTTCAAGCAATTTGGAGATAAAAATGATCAGTTTACCAAAGATCAAATTCTAAATGTAATCCGAAATGAACAACCTGATGTGATCTGTTTCCAGGAATTTTTTACAAGAAAACGGGGAGATTATAATTTCAGGAAACATATACTTGAAATCCTTAATACGGAGCATTATTATTTCAAACCATCAACAGACAATGGTTATGAAGCGATGGGTATGGCAATCTTTTCCAAATTTCCGATCATGAATAAGGGGAACATTCAATTTGCTAAAAAAATGAATTGGAATGAAGCGATTTGGACTGACCTAAAAAAAGATGATAAAATTTTTAGAGTTTATAATGTACATTTCCAGTCCATTAGTTTTCAACCTGAAGATTACCGCTACCTGCAAAAGGTTAAAAAAGATATCGATACAGATGTTGAATCTTCCAAAAAAATCGGTAGCAGATTGAAAAATGCATTTATCAAGCGGGGAAATCAAGTCAGGATGGTAAAAAATCACACCGACTCCTGCACAACACCCTATATTGTTGCCGGCGATTTTAATGATACCCCAATCTCCTATACAGTAAAAACTATTTCCTCAGGAATGAATAATGGCTTCCGAGAAAAGGGAAGCGGATTTGGAGTAACCTACAATGGTGCCTTCCCAAATTTTCAGATAGACTATATTTTCGCATCCCCTGAGTTCAGTATAAAGAATTACCTAATCATTAATAAGAAACTTTCAGATCATTTCCCGGTAAGAACTGACCTCGAATTAAAATAAAAGCATTGAATACCCCCTGAAAATCGATTTTCAATTTTTAAGTTTGCAGCATGGATAGTAAGCTCTTTATATATAATACCCTCACAAGAACCAAAGAAAAGTTTGAGCCGCTTCATCCGCCACTAGTCGGGTTATATGTTTGCGGACCTACTGTTTATAGTGATGTTCATTTAGGGAACTGTCGTACTTTTGTGATGTTCGATCTAATATATCGTTATTTGCTTCATTTGGGGTATAAAGTAAGGTATGTTCGTAACATAACCGACGCAGGACATTTGGAAGGAGATATGGATGAAGGAGATGATAAGTTCGCGAAAAAAGCCAGACTGGAGCAACTCGAGCCAATGGAGATTGTTCAAAAATATACCCTGGGTTTTCACGATGTCATGCGACTTTTTAATGCTTTACCTCCAGGAATCGAACCAACTGCTACCGGACATATCATTGAACAAATTGAAATGGTTAAACAGATCATAGAAAATGGGTATGCTTATGAAGTAAATGGTACTGTTTATTTTGATGTCGAGAAATATTGTAAGGAATTTAATTATACCATACTCACGAACAGGCAATTGGATGACCTTCTGGAGAATACAAGAGAATTGGGTGGTCAGAATGAAAAACGGGGCCGACTGGATTTTGCTTTATGGATAAAGGCTAAGCCTGAGCACATCATGCAATGGCCATCGCCATGGGGTACAGGTTTTCCGGGATGGCACATCGAATGCTCTGCCATGAGCAGTAAATATCTTGGTAACAGTTTTGATATTCATGGCGGTGGAATGGATCTTGCCGCTACCCACCATACCAATGAAATTGCCCAATCACAAGCATGTAATCGTGTTCAACCTGCCAAATACTGGATGCATACCAATATGCTGACCGTAAATGGCACGAGAATGTCTAAGAGCAAAGGGAATGGTTTTTTACCTTATGAACTTTTTACAGGCAGCCATAATTTGCTTAAAAGAGGTTATTCTCCAATGTCTGTTCGTTTTTTCATGCTACAGGCTCATTATCGAAGTACACTTGATTTCTCTAATGAAGCATTGGAAGCTTCTGATAAAGGTTTTAAACGTTTGATCAATGCCTATGGACTCCTCAATAAGTTAAATCCATCCCCGAAATCGGATATCGATTTAAAAAGCTTGATCCAACGCTGCTATGCTGCCATGAACGATGATTTTAACAGTCCTGTACTCATTGCTGAACTTTTCGAGGCAGTTCATATCATCAATAGTATTTACGATGGGAAAATAGCGGCTACGCTAAGTGACATTGAAGGCTTGAACAAGCTGATGAAGGATTTTGTGATTGATGTATTAGGTTTGAAGGAAGAAAGTAATCAAACGGATGACCTAGGTAAGCTCCTCGATTTCATCATCAATTTACGTTCCGAAGCGAAGGTCAGCAAGGACTATGCAACCTCTGATAAGATTCGGATTGGATTAAATTCAATAGGAATTCAATTGAAAGATAATAAAGAAGGAACTACCTGGAGCAAAATGTGAGAAATCCTCACATTTTCGGATTGGCGAAATGCGATAAAACATTTTGATTTAAGTCAGACATGATAAACTCCAAAAAAAATTGAAGTTTATACACATACAATTCCATGTAAAAATTAATAAGTAATGAAGCTGATTCCCATTTTGTTTAGCCTGCTCTTCGCTATTTCTATCAAAAGCTTAGGACAAGAAAGTAATGGAACAGTGAATTCACTCGTTGCAGCAGAAAATTATTTCTCAGCATTAACAAAAAAGAATGGCTCTAAAGATGGCTTTTTAAAAGTTTCAGACGATGAAACCATCATCTTTCGTCCTGATGCTGTAAAAGTTAAAAATTTCTACGGAAAGGGAACAATGGATGGTCCCGGACAGCTGAGTTGGGTGCCTGTTTTTGCCAGAATTTCACAAAGTGGCGATTGGGGATTCACTACAGGACCCTACACTTTTTTAAATGGTGCAAATGCTTCTTATGGCCAATATGTTTCTATATGGAAAACGGATTATAAAGGGGTTTGGAAATTAGCTATAAACCTAAGTATTGCCCATCAAAAACCACTAAACTTACCTGCACTAAGTTTTACAGAAGCAAAAAACATTAAATTCTTTGAACAAATCTCTCAGGCCAGATTAAAACAAAGACGAGAAATAATCACCACCACAGATAAGCTATTTTCAAATACTCTGATTAATGATCAACCCTTAGCCCATGATATTTTCCTTTCGGAGGATGCCCGTTTTTTATTCCCGGGGGAGGAACCAATCATTGGAAAAGCCAGAATTAACAATTTTTTAGGTAAAAATCAGATGAGTATTGAATCCGAGCCACTGAGTGCCGATCGTGCTTTGGGAAGTGACCTTGCCTATTCACTCGGTATAGCCTATATCACTCGAAGAAAAGTTACTACAAAATATCATTATATTAGAATTTGGGAATCTCAAGAAGAACGTAAGTGGAATGTGATCCTGGAAATATATTCACCCTCCGGAAACCAATAGCTATCGAGTCGACCCTTGACCGGTACTTTTGTCTGGTGAAAGCTTTTCAATAAATTTCATGAGTACCCGAACTCTGGTCTTTATCCTGATCAGATTCGTCAGGATTTTAAAGTTCCTATCTTAAATTGGGCAGGGTTTTATTGCTTTAAAAGAATCCAGTGGACCTGAAGATGATGCCACAATCTGAGCCATTAAATTAACCCGGATTATGATATAACCTGAGTTCGATATAAACAATCTGATTCATGTGAGATTGATAAAAGATATTGCCCGTGCCTGATTATTTTTCTCAGTCTGTTGCTCCGGTCGCGTGTTCTGCCCTATTTTTTTGAAGGAAATGGTATCCTTGTTCTAAAATTCAGTAAGGCCAAAAAGATAGGGCTGCCACCCGGTTTTGCTTAGCAGGGCCTGTGATTCAATTACCGGACTGCCCGTTGCGATGAAATACAGCAGCGGGCAAACTAAACCTTGCCGAAGGAGGTATCTTCCGGCGATGGAGCATTTGAGATAAGGTACTATTTTTTGCCGGAAATACTCCGTAGGAAAGGACTGCAGGAAGCGATAACACGCAGGTATTGCTTTCCAAAATCAAATCATAGGCATACGGAGCGGCATGAGAACCATCAAAAAGATAATTTATAATCTCGAACTGAGATTAATATAGATCATGGTTGCCTTTACAGGCTATTCAGTCGGGCACAAAGATGCCTTCATTCCCGAAATTGATTAATTGATTAGAGTAGATTTTTGATGATCATTTCCGTACTGATCCCTTCTGCTTCTGCCTTGTAGTTTTTTACAATACGATGTCTGAGTATTGATTCGGCAACTGCCATAACATCTTCTTTATCCGGGGAGTATTTACCATTAATTGCTGCATGACATTTAGCTCCGAGGACTAAAAATTGAGAGGCTCTGGGACCGGCACCCCAACTTAGGAATTTATTTACTTCATCGCTTGCAAAAGCAGTTCCGGGACGTGTTTTTGCAGCGAGTGAAACGGCATATTCCAAAACATTATCCGCAATTGGTATTGTTCGAACTAAGTGCTGAAAATAGCTGATTTCCTGAGCATTTAATATTTTTTTTAATTCTATATTTCGGTTTGCCGTTGTATTTCGAACCACCTTAAGTTCTTCCTCAAATGAAGGATAGGTCAATAGCACATTAAACATAAAGCGATCGAGCTGTGCTTCCGGTAAAGGATAAGTTCCTTCCTGCTCAATTGGATTTTGGGTAGCCAACACAAAAAATGGTTGTGGCAAGTGATGGCTTTGACCACCTACGGTAACCACTTTTTCTTGCATAGCCTCCAGTAATGCTGCCTGCGTTTTTGGAGGAGTTCTATTGATCTCATCAGCCAGAATGATATTCGAAAAGATGGGACCCCTAATAAATTTAAAAGTGCGATCTTCTCCAAGAATCTCTGATCCTATGATGTCAGAAGGCATTAAATCAGGAGTAAACTGAATTCGATTATAGCTAAGATCAAGAACCTCCGCAACAGTTTGTACCAAAAGCGTTTTAGCCAAACCGGGAACCCCAACCAGTAAACAATGTCCATTGCTGAAAATGGAGATAAGGACTGACTTTACCACATCATCCTGACCAATAATAACCTGTGATATTTCTTCCCTGATGCTTTTATAGGAGAGGTGCAGGGCATCTAAAGCTTCTACATCAGTTTGATACGTTTTCATTCTTTAATTTTTAGCGGTGGTCCATCCAGAAAGTTCCCTGCAGGTCTGAAACTCCGCATCAATCTTAATGAAAGTTATTTTCCGACGTTTTTCAAACCACTCACTAATCGTTCGGTTATTCTTATCTTCAAATGCAACATCTTTAATCTTCGGATAATCTTGTTCAAGGTTTGCCTGATGTGGCCCGGTCTTTGATTTGAGACTCAAAAAACGATAACCGGTTTTACCATCAGCTTGCTTAAACAATGCAGGTTTTGAGATACTTCCAACCTTCATGGTGTCTACGGTTAAAAATACTTGAGGATCCAGTTTGTCAGTTGGGATAAATGTTGATCGGCTTTGGACATTTTCGGCATTCAACATCATCCCACCGTTATATTTAGTTTCATTGTTATCAGAATAAATAGAGGCCGCCGAACTGAAATCAATTTTCTTATCGATTACCAATTTGTAAACACTGTCAATCTGAACCTTTGCCCGTTCCAAACTTGCCGGGGTAGGTTCAGTCTTGATCAGAATATGCCTTACATTTACCTGTTCACCACGTCTTTCTATAACTTGCAGTACATGAAATCCAAATTCAGTTTCAAATACCGGTGATAGTTCTCCTGCCTTGAGCTTAAAAGCCATTGCTGCAAATTCTTTTACTAAACTAGATCTGTCCATAAAGCCCAGATCACCTCCCTCACGTGCTGAACCCGGATCCTGGGAATATAATTTAGCAAGAGTCGAAAAATCCTCTCCATTCTTAATTCTTAGACGTAAAACTTCTGCTTTGTCATGAAAGGATTCCTTTTCTGATTTATTCAGTTTTGGAAAAATTATGATCTCTCCAATTTCCACCTCGGTGTTAAAAAATGGCAAACTGTCTTTGGGAATTGCCTCAAAATATCGCTTAACATCCAGAGGAGTAACGGCCACATTCTCCGTAATTTTTGCTTGCATTTTTTGGGCAACAAGCATTTCTCTAATATCCGGCCTGATTTCATCTTTATATTGAATCAAGGAACGACCTAGAAATTCTTCAAGTCGCTCCTGCCCGCCGGCACGACCAGTCATTGAACGTAAACGCCTTTCAATCTCACTGTCAATCTGATCTTCAGTGACTGTAACTGAATCGATAATGGCTTGTTGACCAAGAATTTTCTGTGAAAGTAATCCCTGAAGAATGTTGCATTTTATGTCGGGGTTTGGAGGGTTCCCCTGTGCCAGGTACTGAGAATATTGTAACTCGATTTCTGATTGTAATATTATTGAACTTCCAACTACCGCAGCGACTTTATCAATGGATTTTTTATTATTCTGTGCATAAAGCTGAACCAAGCTTACAAAAAACAGCATGGTTAATATCCCTAAGGCTTTTCTCATTTTTATTTTCTTCTTTTCAACGAATTAAGTTCGCAAAGTGTACCCCCATCAAACAGTCCAATCCCCATAAAAAAACTAAGTCTCATGAAAGAGACCTTTGAAAACTGAATCATACAAATTTATCAGTAATTATTCATAAATCAATGACCTAAATGAACCGGTTTAAATCGTGTACCAGTAAAAAATTGATGGTTATAACAGAATCTGACGCTTAGAGATCAGAACTAAGATATACTTTTGAAAAAGAAGCCCGATGCTTTTAACTATTTTTAACAGATCCTTTACTAAGTTTGTACTCAATTCAACGAAATGATAAAAATGTCGGGCCTTCTCACTAAAAATAGCAATGCCTTAAAAATTTTGATGACAGAGGACCTCTACATTCTTGCTGAAAAAAAGAATGAGAAACAGGCTGCATCTACTATTAATACCGATCAGGCCTTGTCAAACATCCACAATCGGTCCGTTTCCGAAACTCTAAAACCTGATGTGGCAAATAGGATTGCCCCAACACCGGCCCGGCCCGAAAAAAACATAGTATTTAATTACTTAGGAGAAAACAACAAGCACTTTCTGATCCTGATAGGTGAATCTGAAGAAATGGAGATTCATCCCCTGAAAAAAGAAACTCTTTTAAAGATTATGTCAGCAAAAGGGATGGAACTACGTGATCTGGCGGTACTTAACATAAATCAATACCCTGGAGTCAGTTACGACGACCTATTGCAGTTTTTTAGTTTCAATAAATTAGTACTTTTTGGAATCGATCCCCAAGAAATCTCCTTGCCCCCTCACGGTATTAACCAACTCGTACAAATGGAGAGTGTAAAAATTCTTTGTACCTATCGTATGGATGAAATGATCAGCGATACTCATAAAAAGCGTGAATTTTGGAATATAATGAAGGATTTTTGAAATGGAACTGGTTTTTGCAAGTGCTAATGAACATAAAGTAAACGAGATCCGGGCAATTGCAGGTACTGATATCCTATTAAAAAGTCTGAATGATCTTGAATGCTTCGATACGATTCCTGAAACAGGTAACACATTTGCTGAAAATGCCAAACAAAAAAGCAGATATGTTTTCGAACGTTACAATTGTAATTGTTTTGCTGATGATTCAGGCCTTGAAATTGATGCCCTAAATGGAGAGCCGGGAGTAGATTCGGCCCATTACTCAGGCAGTCGTGATTTCGAACAAAATATGCAATTGGTTTTGGATCGCCTAAATGGCCAGCAAAACCGAACTGCCAGATTCAAAACTGTGATTTCACTGATACTCCATGGCAAAGAATATCTTTTTGAAGGAATTATTGAAGGAAAGATAAGCTTAAAAAAATCAGGCAGTG
>Ga0169931_10015759_pt1 | contig 10087 bp, 9 predicted proteins | sample Kivu_15m_20L_FD_129675 | JGI IMG/M metagenome (GOLD analysis project Ga0169931, IMG submission 129675) | Freshwater microbial communities from Lake Kivu, Western Province, Rwanda to study Microbial Dark Matter (Phase II) - Kivu_15m_20L... | ecosystem: Environmental > Aquatic > Freshwater > Lake ... | reverse complement strand
TGATAAAACTGCAGAATCTAAATTTAAAGAAGCCTCCGAAGCTTATCAAGTTTTATCAGATCCTAAAAAAAAATCATCCTATGATCAGTTTGGTCATTCTGCCTTTGAAGGAGGAGGAGGTGCGGGTGGGTTTGATTTTGGTGGATTTGAATCTGGAGCATTTTCTGACATCTTTGATGATTTTTTTGGTGACTTTATGGGCTCTAGTCGAGGCGGAGGACGATCTAAAAAATCAAGATCAAATAGAGGATCTGATTTAAAAATTAATTTAGAGGTAAGTTTAGAGGAGGCTTACTTTGGAAAAAAACAAACTATAAATTTATCTTCAAATGAAAAATGTGAAAAATGTTCTGGAAGTGGAGCTGAACCTGGTTCAAAACCAAAAAAATGTTCAACGTGTGATGGCTATGGAAAAGTTAGAACCCAACAAGGCTTTTTTACACTTCAACAAACTTGCCCTGACTGCGGTGGGGATGGAGAGATGTTATCAAATCCTTGTAAAGATTGCAGAGGATCTGGCGCAGTTAAAACTAAAAAAAATCTATCCATTCAAATTCCAAAGGGAGTTGATGATGGCACACAAATGAGATTATCTGGCAAAGGTGATGCGGGTTACAGAGGAGGATCAAATGGAGATCTTTATGTTTTAATTAATGTTCAAAAACATAAAATTTTTCAAAGATCTGAGGAAAATTTATACTATAAATTACCCATTTCCATGACCGATGCCGCATTAGGTGCTGAAATTGAAGTTCCAACCATTGATGGTGGAAAATCAAAGGTTAAAATCCCAGAAGGAACTCAGTCTGGAAAACAATTTAGATTAAAGGGTAAGGGAATGCCAATTTTAAGAGAAAATGATTTTGGTGATCTTTACCTTGAAACCAATGTGATAATTCCAGAGTCTTTAAGCAAAGAACAAAAAGACTTGCTCCTTAAATTTAAATCTTTAGAAGATTTAAACAATAACTCTGAAATAAAAAATTTTTTTAATAAAGCTAAGAAATTTTGGAGCGGCAGTTAATGAAAAAAATTAATATCACTATAACAGGTGCCCTTGGTCGCATGGGTCAGATATTAATTAAACAAATATCAAAAAATAAAAATTTAAAACTTTACAGTTTAACTGATCTTAGAGTTGGAAAAAAAATTAATGGAATTAAAATTCAAAAAAACGGTCTAGATGCTTTTAAAAAAACTAACGTTATCATCGACTTTTCAAGACCCAAATCTTCAATTGAGATTTTAAATTTTGCTAAAAAATTAAAGAAAAGAGTTATCATCGGTACGACAGGTTTTACAAAAAAAGATGAAAATATAATAAAAAAATACTCAAAAAAAATTGCCATATTTAAATCAGGTAATATGAGTTTGGGAATTAATTTACTTGAATATATTACAAAAATTTTGTCAAAAAAAATTCCAAATAATTATCAAATTGGTATTTCAGATAATCATCATCAAGCAAAAATAGATTATCCATCAGGCACCGCACTAATGCTAGCAAATGCCGTTGCAAAAGGTAAAGGTAAAAATTTAGATAAATTAAAAGGAAAATTTTACTTAAATAAAAAAGGAAATCTTCAAAATAATAAAGTTAATTTTTTTATTACTCGCAAAGGCAAAACTGTTGGTAAACATTCGGTCATTTATAACAATAAGATTGAAAATATTGAATTAAAACATACTGCCTTTTCAAGGGAGTTATTTGCTGACGGAGCATTAAATGCTGCAATATGGATAAGTAAAAAAAATAAAGGCTTATTTAATATGCAGGACATGTTTAATCTTAAATAATTAAATTTCACATCCTTTTTAATGGCATTAGATAAATTACAGGCCTTAAAACTTATTCAGCTTTTAAATCAATCTATTAAAAATCCAGAAACATCGCTTAAATATAGAAATCAATTTACTCTATTAACTTCTGTTGTTCTCTCTGCTCAATGCACAGATACAAATGTTAATAATGTTACAAAAGATATTTATAAAAAATATTACACACCAAAACATTTCGCTGATCTTGGAATTACAAAAATAAAAAGAATGATTAAAAGTATTGGACTTTTTAATATGAAAGCAAAAAACTTATATAATCTCTCAAAAATTTTAGTTGAAAAATATCAAAGTAAAGTTCCAAATAACTTTGACGATTTAATAAATCTTCCAGGAGTTGGTAGAAAAACTGCAAATGTAGTTTTAAATGCCGCTTTCAATAAACCAACTATAGCAGTAGATACTCACGTATTTAGGGTAAGTAATAGAACTGGTCTTACAAATGGTATAAATCCAAATCAAGTGGAAGAACAACTTTTAAAAATTTTACCAAGTAAGTTCTTAAAGAAGGCACATCATTTAATTCTTTTACATGGAAGATATATCTGTAAATCTAGAAATCCACTTTGTACAAAATGTGTAATTAATAAAATTTGTCTATATAAAGATAAAAATGTCTAAAAAAATTCTTGGTATCGGTAATGCAATCGTTGATGTATTTGTAAAAGTCGATGATAGTTTTTTATTAAAAAATAATCTTACCAAAGGTTCGATGAAACTCATTGAGAAACAAGAATTTGAAAGTTTAAAAAATACAATTAAGATTGAAAAAATTGAAGCAGGTGGTTCTGTTGCAAACACTATGGCAGGTATCGCTTATCTTGGAGGTCGTACCTCATTTATTGGTAAAATTAACTCTGATGAATTTGGAAAGATCTATAAAAAAAGTCTTGAAAAAGTAAACGTAAATTTTCTCTACCCTGAAAAAGAAGAGAATTTACCGACAGGCACCTCTATTATTTTTATAACCCCGGACTCTGAGAGAACCATGTGTACCTACTTAGGGGTTTCATCAAAACTTGCAAAAGCAGATATTGATGAGAATTATATTAAAAATTACGAGATTATTTTCTTAGAGGGATATCTTTGGGATAAAGGAATAAGTGAAGAAATGTTTAAACATGTCATAAATCTTGCAAAAAAAAATAACATTAAGATCGCAATGACTTTATCTGATATTTTTTGTGTCACTAGACATCAAGAAGATTTTTTTAAATTACTTAAAAATGATTTAAATATTCTAATAGGAAATGAAAATGAAATAAATGAATTAATAAAAAAAGATAATTTACTAGATAGTATAAACGAGCTAAAAAATATTGATAAACTTATTATCATTACGAGAAGTGATAATGGCAGTATAGCTATTTTAAATAATGAAATTATAAATTGTGATAGTATTAAAGTTGAAAAAATTTTAGATTTAACGGGTGCAGGTGACTTGTTTGCAGCTGGATTTCTTAAAGAATATTTAGATAAATCTGATATTAAAAAATGTCTTCAAACAGGGTCAGATCTTGCCGCAAAAATCATTCAAAAAATTGGTGCAAGACTTAATTAATGAGTTAGATAATACTGAGAATTTCTCTCAACTATAAAATTTTTATCTTTAAAATACTTATTAATTTTTTTTCTTAAACGATGAAGATGCGTTTCAAAAGCATGCGTTTCTAAATCAAGACTATGCTTCCAAATATTTTTGAGCAAATAAGACTTATCTAATCCATTATTATTATTTAGAGCCAAAATTAAATCTAATTCCTTCTCTGTGAGTTTAACTTTTACTTTTTTTTTAGTAATAGAACGTTCATTAGAGTCAATCTCATAATCTTTAATAATGATTTTAGATTTTTTGAAAAAATTATATTTTGTAATTAAAATATTTAAGATTTCTTTAAAAGATAAAATTTCAACAGGAAGCTCTAAACTCACATGAAAATCCAACAACTTTAAATTATTTTTTTTGATATAATCTTTATTATTTAAAAATAAAATAATTGGCTCATTCTTTAATAGTTCATTTTTAACTTCCTTTATTTTTAGATTCTCAGCAAATAAAGTTTTAACTAATATTTTTTTATCGCTATGATTTGATGTATTATTGTGATTTATGATATTATTAAATTTAAGTTCATTTAATATGTCTAAAAATAGAGTAGACCCTAAAATACTTAGATGAATATTATTCATAAAAGTATTTATATTACATAAATATGATTATTATAAATAAATTAGGCTACTTAAAATATAAAGATCTTAAATGTAAATGTACTTTAGGAAAGTCTGGCATTGGAAATAAGAAAACCGAAGGGGACAACATTACTCCAAGGGGGGTCTTTAAAATAGTGAAAATTTATTACAGAAAGGATCGGATAAAAAGTTTATTTTCAAAATTCAAGCTCATCGAAATTACAAAAAAAATAGGTTGGTGTGATGACCCAAAAAGTAAAAAATATAATCAATCTATAAAATTGCCAACAAAATTTAGCCATGAGATTTTATATAGGAGGGACGGTATTTACGATTTAATTCTGGTTTTAAATTACAACATGAAACCTACAATTAAAAATAAAGGAAGCGCCATATTCATCCATATAGCCAATGAGAATTATAAAAAAACTGCAGGATGTATTGCACTAAAAAAAAAACATTTGATAAATTTAATTAAAAAAATTAAAAAAAATACTAGAGTTAAAATAAACTAACAAATAAAATTAAATTTCATTAAAAATTTTACTTCCAACCCTAATAAATGTCGCTCCATTTTTAATCGCACATTCATAATCATTACTCATTCCCATACTTAAATCTTTCAAATTGTTAATTCTAGCGAGTTCAGCTAATTTAATGAAACATTGAAATGGATTGTCTATTGCTGGAGGGATACACATTAGACCAATAATATTTAACTTAAGATCATTAATACAATATTTAATAAATTCATTTGTCTGATCAACCGAAATTCCATTTTTTTGTAACTCGTTTCCAATATTAACTTGAATAAAATATTTGATTTTTTTTACTGAATTACTTTCAAGTTTGGAAAAAATGAGCGCTAACTTTTCATTATCAAGGGTATGAATAAAATGGAATAATTCAAATGCTTCCTTAGCTTTATTAGATTGTAACTTTCCAATTAAATGGAGCTTTAAATTAATATTATTTAAAAGCAAATTCTTCCATTTTAATGTGGCTTCTTGAACTCTATTTTCACCAAAATCAAAATGATTTTCATTAATAAGTAAATTTATTTTATTTATCGGTTGATTTTTCGTAACAACAATTAAACTTATTTTTTTTGGAAGGGACTTAATAGAATTATTAATATAATTATAATTTTTAATAATTGACATATAATTTTCGCTCAATGAACAAATTATTATATAAACATTATGTTTTTTTAGAAAAAATTGATAATCAAATTGAAGATAATTTGTTAAAATTTAAAAATATTAATATTATTATTAATACTAATAGCACAACTTTGCAAAGTCTAAAAAACGAATTTATCATAATACAATTTGCAAAAAAAAACCAAATTCCAATATTATTCAAAAATGATTACAAAAAATGCATCAAATATGATGCTGACGGTGTTTTTATAGAAGCTAATAATAAAAAATTAACAAGACCAGTTATGCTTAAAAAGAAAATTTTAATTATAGGTTTAGTTCATAACCAAATGGAATACTTCCTAAAATTAAAGCAAAGTTGCAAAGTGGTTATGTTATCTCCAATATTTTCAAACCCTAAATATACAAGGAATAAAATTTTAGGGGTTGTTAAATATAATCTAATAAGTTTAAATTGGAAAATAGCAACATGTGCTCTTGGAGGCATAAATTTCCAAAATTTTAAGAAAATTAAATGCACTAATTCTAAAGAATTAGGATTTATACGCGCAATAAAAAACCCATCCGCACTTAGTGCGGATGGGTAATTTAAAAAAATAACTTTTAACTAATTAAAACGCAACTCTTACTTTTGCTTTAGTTAAAGTAGTATCATTTCCACTAACGTTGTTTGATGTACCAGCTATAGCAATGTCTTCGGCTATTTCATGATCTAAACTTACAACCACTGGTCCTAAGTTATACGCAATCGAGAAAGTATTAACTTCCGCATCAACGCTGCTTTTAGTGTTTCTTGTTCTTTCCATTTCCGAACGCGCGTAACCTAAAGTAATTTGCTTAGTCACTGCGTAAGTAGCACTTATGATGTCAATTTGATCTTCTGATGGAGTTGTCGCTGATACTGCAGCTTTTTGTCCTTCAGTTTTTACTCTCTGTAAACCAATTGCAAAAGGTGCTTGTGCGAAAGTGAAACCTAAAGTTTTAGATGTTAGGTCTTGGTTCGCGGGATTTTTACTGTCAGCTTTTGTATAACCACCACCAATCGTTAGACCAGCTATAGGAGAAAGTCTTACTCCAGCGCTATATCCAGTCTGACCAGCAGTATTATGTAAACCATCATTAGTTGTGCCTGTTGCAGCATCCATATTTGGTGCCCATGCAGCGGAAATTGTCGAACCTTGACCAATTAAATTAGTAAGAGTAAGCCCTACCGCATGTTCTCCACTTGTTACATCTTGTAAATCAGAAGTTCCAGTTGTTCCTGATACATCTGAAATTCGGTTTGTTGCAAATGGTGTAAGAGTTCTTGCAACCTCAGAACCAAAAGCTCTATCAAAACCGTACACAAAATTTATTCCGTTTGCAATTCCAACGTCAAATCCTCTTTCATGGATAATTCCGGCGTTGTCACTATCTACTGTTACGTAGATGCTTGCATTTTGACCATTTGGCATTTTTCCAGTTCCAGCTACTCTAATAAGACTCTCGTTACCTATTGATTTAGTAGCTATATTTGGATTTGTTTTGCCCTTTGTATCTCCGCTAAATACTGAAGTTTCAACGTATCCTGAAACTGTCACTTGCGAAAACGCAGAAGTTGTTAGCAATGCTGAAGCAAGAGCTAAACTTACTATTTTATTTTTAGTTTTCATTTGTTTATTATTTGTTGTTAGTTTTATAGTTAAATTTAACTATTCTTAACAATTATCAGCATTTTTATTAGCTTTGCAATTTTTTAATCTAATAAAAAATTTTAATCTTTTATATAGTTGCATAAATACAACATTATTTTAATAGTGGTGAAAAAAATATGTTTTATATGATAAATTATAAGTTATTAACTAAAAATTATGTCTTATTTTAATATTAAAAATTTCAAGCTATTAAAAAAACCTTTAAATTTAATTTTTTTATATAGTTCTTTTTTATTATTTTTCTTAACTTTAGGTGGCTGCAATCCAAAACTAGATCCTGTTACTGGAAAAAGTGAAGTTTATGAGCCCAACGCTTATGAAAGGGCTTCCCGATACGCACGAGATAATCCGGTTTTTTTTGGTGATAAAGGCAAAAGGGATAATAATTTTGAATTTTCAACCTCTAACGTTTTGTGGAGATCAACGCTTAAATCTTTGGAATTTTTACCACTTATGAACGCAGATTATAGTGGAGGCATAATAATTTATGACTGGTATTCTGAAAGTGATAATCCAAAAGAACAGGTTAAAATTTCTGTTCAATTTTTAAGCAATGAATTAAGATCAGATTCTATTAAAATCACCGCCCACAAAAAAGTTTGTGATAACACAGGCTTATGTTCTAACTCAAAACTTGATCAAAAATTTGCAAATTCAATAAAATCAAACATCATCGATTCCGCAAGAGCTTTAAGAATTGAAGAGGCAAAAAAAGAAAAAAAATAAATCTTAAAGGATGGAAAATTATAATCCTTTAGTAGTTGAAAATAAGTGGCAATCCTTTTTTGAAAAAAATCAAATATTTAAAACTAAAAAAAATTTAGGTAAAAAATTTTACTGCCTTGAAATGTTTCCTTATCCATCGGGGAATATTCATATGGGGCATGTTAGAAATTATACCCTAGGCGATGTTATTGCTAATTATAAAAGGCTTAATGGTTTTAATGTTCTTCATCCCATGGGCTGGGATGCCTTTGGTCTTCCTGCTGAAAATGCAGCCATTCAAAATAAACTTCATCCTGGAGTTTGGACAAAAAAAAATATTTCAGTAATGAAAAGTCAATTACAGCGCCTTGGTCTTTCTATAGACTGGGATAAAGAAGTTTCGACTTGTGATGAAAATTATTACAAACAACAACAAATCATTTTTTCTTTCTTTTTTAAAAAAGGGTTAGTTTATAAAAAAGAAAGCTATGTGAACTGGGACCCCGTTGACCAGACAGTACTTGCAAATGAGCAAGTTATTGATGGTAAAGGTTGGAGATCTGGAGCAATCGTTGAGAAAAAAAAATTAAGTCAGTGGTTTTTAAATATTACAAAATACTCAGATGAACTTTTAGAATCCCTTGAAAATTTAAAAGGATGGCCCGAAAAAGTTAAGTTAATGCAAAAAAATTGGATTGGAAAATCTATTGGGTGCGAGATTGATTTTTTAACCAATAATGAAAAAAAAATAAGAATTTTTACAACCCGACCTGATACAATTTTTGGTGCATCTTTTATTGCAATTGCACCTGACCATCCTTTCACTCAATTTTTTGAAAATGATGAAAATTTTTTAAAGTTTAAAAATGAAGCACTTAAAAATATCGCAATTGAATCTTCATTATCAAAAAATGAAAAATTAGGATTTAAAACTCCTTACTTTGTCCATCACCCATTTGTTAAAGATAAAAAACTGCCAATTTATGTGAGCAATTTCATACTTATGGATTACGGCACAGGTGCAATTTATGGCTGTCCTGCACATGATCAAAGAGATCTAGAGTTTGCCTTGAAATATAAATTAGAGGTTTTGCCCGTTGTATCGCCTAGCAAATCTCAAGATATAAAAATTAAAGATGAAGCTTATGTGGATGATGGTTTCATAATCAACTCTGATTTTTTAAATGACCTTAGCGTTAGTGAAGCAAAGAGAAAAATAATTAAGATTATTGAAGATAAAAAACTTGGAAACTCTAAAACAATTTACAGATTAAAAGACTGGGGAATATCAAGGCAGAGATATTGGGGGTGTCCCATTCCAATTCTTTACCGTGAAGATGGTAAAATCATTCCTGTTCCTGAAAAAGATTTACCCGTTACTCTTCCTGAAGACATTGATTTTAGCAAACCAGGAAATCCTTTGGAAAACCATCTAACATGGAAATATACAAAATGCCCAGAAACTGGAATGAAGGCCATTCGTGAAACGGATACCCTTGATACCTTTGTAGATTCCTCTTGGTACTTTTTAAGATTTTGTTCGCCCCTTGAACAAAATTACCCTTTTAATAATGAGGATGTTAATTATTGGATGCCCGTTGATCAATATATTGGCGGTGTGGAACATGCAATTTTGCATCTTTTATATTCAAGATTTTTTACCCTTGCTTTAAAAGATGAATTTAAATTTAAATTTACAGAACCATTTCAAAATCTTTTTACGCAAGGCATGGTTTGTCATCCAACCTTTAAAGCTGAAAAAGGCGATTGGGTATTTCCAAAGGATGTAAAGTTTGAAGACGGAAAATATTTTTTAGAAAATAACTTAAAAGTTTTAAAAGGTGACAGCCAAGCAATGTCAAAATCAAAGAAAAATATTGTAGATCCAGATGATATTATAAAAATCTATGGCTCCGATGCGGTAAGATGGTTTATATTATCCGATAGTCCTCCAGGTCGCGACATTCAATGGAGCGATAGCGGTATTCAAGGTGCTTATAAATATATTCAAAAGATTTTTAGAACATGTGAGAAAATATCAAATTATAAAAGGACAAATGAAAATTTTGATAAAAATTTTTTTATTAAAGTTGATATTTTAGTAAAAGAAATTTCAGAATGTGTTGAAAAATTTCAAATGAATGTCGCAGTTGCAAAATTATATACCTTTTTAAATCTTATAAATGATGAAATTGAAAAATTAGACGTTGATAAAAATAGTTTAATTGATGTTTTTAAAAAATATTTAATAATTATTTCAGCCTTTATTCCTTTTATTGCAAATGAATGCTGGGAAAAAATTACAAAAAAGGCAGATCTAGCCATTCAAGAGTGGCCTAAATTTGATAATGAAACATTAAAAAAAGATGAATTTAATGTGGTGGTTCAAATAAATGGTAAAAAAAGAGCAATTATCAACGCTATCCACAATGAAACGGAGGAGAGTATTTTTAGTAAATCCTTAGCAATTAAAAATATAAAAGTTATATTAGAAAAAAC
>Ga0169931_10015756_pt1 | contig 10089 bp, 10 predicted proteins | sample Kivu_15m_20L_FD_129675 | JGI IMG/M metagenome (GOLD analysis project Ga0169931, IMG submission 129675) | Freshwater microbial communities from Lake Kivu, Western Province, Rwanda to study Microbial Dark Matter (Phase II) - Kivu_15m_20L... | ecosystem: Environmental > Aquatic > Freshwater > Lake... | reverse complement strand
GCAAACTACCTGACCCCGCCATGCTGGGCAATGCAGGTAGTTTTTTCAAGAATCCAGTGGTGAGTGTTGAGAAGTATGACCAGTTGAAAGTATCCTATCCCGACATGCCATCGTACCCTGCGCCAGACGGGATGAAACTTGCGGCAGGTTGGCTTATTGAGCAATGTGGCTGGAAAGGGAAACGTGTGGGCAACACTGGTTGCCATGCTCAGCAGGCTTTGGTCATAGTGAATTATGGCGGTGCCACCGGACATGAGATAAACGCCCACTCTCTCAACGTGGCGATGTCAGTAATTGAGCGTTTCGGAGTAAATCTAGAGCGCGAGGTGAATCTAATTTAACGCCCCATGAAAACCATCCTCACGTCAGCTCTCTTTGTGTTTCTGTTGTCGGGCCTTTCGGCCAAAGGCCAGATTAATGAGGAATGCATAACCAAGATGGGGGCTGTGTTTCAGAGAAGCATCTGCAGCGATATTGAGAACAACAAGGCCGCACTCATCAAATTCCAGTTGCAAAAGAAGTCGGGCAAGGAGAAGTTGGGCGAACTGTTGGAGTGGACCAAGGAGAATTTCTATTGTATCCGCTGTGCCGAGGAACCAGGGTTCACGGGAGGCAGCATGTTGCGTAGGGCCGTGTATGAGGATGCTATGAGTGTGGTTTTCTTCTTCGCATACGATGCCAATGTTCACCTCAACTTCGTGGAGGCTGATGAACGAACCATACTGGATTGGCTACGCGATGACACCGAGAAGTTCTTTGATGCCGCGTTCGAAACAGAGAACCTGAGGGACAAAGAGCAGATGCTGAAGCAGATAACCATCAATCAGAAGTACTTCAATATCCTGCGCCAGCAAGGCGGGAAATTCAGGCACGAGATAGGGCAGTTCTGAGACTACTGCCCACTTATTCATCCGTAATCAGAACAATCCGTTGATCTCGGCATCGATGCGCGAGATGATCTCGCCCAAGTGCTCCTTGTTCTCAGGGAAGTTGTTGGTGTCGACATCAATTATCATCAGCTTGCCGCGGTTGTAGGTGCTGATCCAGGCCTCGTAGCGCTCGTTGAGGCGCTTGAGGTAATCGAGGCGGATGGTCTCTTCATAAGGCCTGCCGCGTTTCTGTATCTGATTGACCAGTGTAGGGATGCTGGCACGCAGGTAAATGAGTAGATCGGGCGGCTGGATGAAGGTGGCCATCAGATCGAAAAGCTCGGTGTAGTTATTGAAATCGCGCGTGGTCATGAGGCCCATGGCGTGCAGGTTGGGGGCGAAAATATGCGCGTCCTCATAAATGGTGCGGTCCTGGATCACGCTGCGCGAGCCCTGCCTTATCTTCATCACCTGATTGAAGCGGCTGTTGAGGAAATAGATCTGCAGGTTGAATGACCAGCGCTGCATGTCCTCGTAGAAGTCGTTGAGGTAGGGGTTGTCATCGGCCGCCTCGAAGTGTGCCTCCCACTTGTAATGCTTGGCCAACAGAGTGGTGAGGGTTGTTTTGCCAGCGCCAATGTTGCCAGCCACAGCTATGTGCATCGCCTTTGCCATGGGGGCGAAAATAGGCAAAGGGCCATGCCGCCAATGGGCCTGATAAACTCAATCGCTCAATTTATATGTGGTGGTGCCGAGGAAGTCGATAACCGCCATCAGGCCCTTGAGGGCATCGAACCATTTTATCTGATCACCCCTCGGGCTGAAGGTGCCTCCGGTGAAGTGTTCGAGGTCGAAGTTCTGCACCAAGTTGTAAGAGCGAAGAATGCTCTGCTGATCGATGCAGATGTTCGTGCCGATGGAAATCGCTTGGGATGAGGAACACACGTGAGCCAGAACGAAGGGGAATATGGGAAGACCGAAGCCTGATCCGAGGAGACCGAAGCCTGATCCGAGGAGGCCGAAGCCAGATCCGAGCAGACCGAAGACTGATCCGGGGAGACCGAAGACTGATCCGAGGAGGCCGAAGCCTAATCCGAGAAGGCCGAAGCCTGATCCGAATAGGCCGAAAGGAAATAAGGGCGGACAGAGATCAGATTCTGCCAGACCGCAAAGAAATACGGACAGTCAGAGATCAAATTCTGCGAGACAGAAGCGTGATCGGACAGGAAAGAGATCGGATCGGACAAGAATTATACGGGCTTCTGCCAGACTGAAGGCAGATATGGCCGGGCCGAAGCCTGATCCGGACAGGCTGAAGGTCGATCGGACAAGGCCGAGATCGGATCGGAACAGACAGAAGCACTTCGGGTAGAGGCAGAAGGGTCGGATGGTGAGACAGAAGCCTGATTCTGTGAGGGGGAAGGATGATTCTGAAAGGCAGAAGGGAAATATGAGGAAACCGAAACGAGATCGGAGAGGGCCGAAAGGTATTACGGCTCAATTACTCAGCTTATATGTAGTGGTTCCGAGGAAGTCGGTCACAGCCATCTGACCCTTGCGGGCATCGAACCACTTTATCTGTTCAACGCTCAGGTTAAAGGTGCCTTCGGTGAGCCGCTCGAGGTCGAAGGTCTGTACCTGGTTGCGGGTGCGGAACATCATGAGGTCGCCATAGGCCACGAACTGCTGGGCCCCGGTGGTGGGCAGGCTGCGCAGGTATGAGCCGAACACATCGAAGATGAACAGGCCCGCATCGGGATCGTATATGAACAGCCGATCGGCACTCTCGGCCATATGCACAGGGTTGATGCGCCTTCCGATGATGAGGTCGAGGCCCGTGACCTCGCTGGTCTGGCTCATGCTCTGATCGAAACGCACAAGGCGGTAATTGACCGCATCGTACACCCACATGCCGTTGTCGAAGCTGGTGCAGGCCAGCGTGGCCAACGAGAGACCCAGGTTGCGTAGGTCTATGATGCCTGCACCCGATGGCGTGAGGGTGTTGTCGAGGAAAATGACTTTTGAGAAATCGCGATAGAAGAGGAGGATCTTGAGCGGATTGGATGCATCGATGTGATCGACCCGGCCCGCCATCAGGTCGCTGTAGCGGTACATCTGCTGGCATTTCGCATCGAAACGAAACACCTCGCTGCCACGGACCGCATAGAGATTGCCGAGGTTGTCGAGCACCGCTTCGTGATAGTCGCCCCTGACTGTACATTGCTCGGTAACAGTTTGAGCCCGCGCACCGGAAAGGCCCACGGAAAGGGCCATTATCACCCGAAAGATCCTGAAAATATGCATCTGATGGCCGATGGGCTGAAATGCTACTTTTGCGCCACCTCAAATATAGGTGCATGAAACTGAAAGGAATCCTTGCTGTATCGGGCCAACCGGGGCTCTTTAAGATGGTCAGCTCCATGAAGAACGGACTGATAGTGGAGTCGGTGGCCGATGGCAGACGCCTGCCGGTGTACGGTAGCCAGAAAGTGCTGTCGCTGGAGGACATAAGCATGTACACCGATGGCGATGATGTGCCATTGGGCAAGGTGCTGGACCTGTTGCATGACCAGGAGAAGGGCGGGCCGAGCATAGACGGCCGCAAGACCGATGACAAGGCCCTGCGCGAGCATTTCGGCAAAGTGCTCACCAATTTTGACCGCGAGCGGATATACAATTCCGACATACGTAAGCTCTACAACTGGTACAATCAGTTGCAGGAGAAAGGGCTTTTGGAGAAGGATGATGAAGTGAAGGAAGAGGCTGCTGCCCCGGCCGAAGAGCCGAAGCAGGCCGCAAAGGCCAAGAAGAAAGAGGCTGAGGCTGATGCCCCGGCTGAGGCCAAGCCTAAGAAGGCCGCCAAGAAAAAGGCCGACTGATCATGCCTCTGGCCATGGTGGATGCGCCTGTTGCAGGTCGCAATCATTTACCGCATGACCTCGACACCTCGGCATGGCAGGCCATAGAGCCGCTGTGCATAGAGCTGCGCGACCGTACGCTGCCCGATGCCGCCCACCTGTGGCAATGGCTGCGCGATGTGAGCGAACTGGAAGCCGCCATGAGCGAGGCCATGGGCCGCAGGTACATCGCCATGAACTGCGACACACGCGATGCGGCCGCCAGCGAGGCATTCAACCATTTTTTGACTGAGGTGGAGCCACGTCTGGCCACGTACTATGACGCCTTTAACCGCAAGCTGGTGGGTAGCCCACATGTGGCATCGCTCACGGGGCCCGACCATGCGGTGATGCTGCGCTCGGTGCACAAGCAGATAAACCTGTTCAGGGAAGCGAACATTCCGCTGTTCACCCAACTGCAGCAGGACCAGCAGCAGTATGGCACCATAACCGGGGCACTTACCATAGAGCACAATGGGACTGCCATCACGCTGCAACGGGCCGCGCTGTTACTGAAGGACAAGGACCGCGCTGTGCGCGAGCAGGCCTTCCGCAAGGTGGCCGCGAGCCGCATGTCGGTTGCCGACCAGCTCAACACACTCCTTGACGGGTTGATAGATCTGAGGCAACAGGTGGCTGCCAACTGCGGTTTCGCTGATTTCCGCGACTACAGTTTTGTGAGCATGGGCCGGTTCGACTACACGGTGGAGGACTGTTTCACGTTCCATGAGAGCATACGCACCGAGTGTGTGCCGCTGCAGTGCAGCATTGACCTGGAGCGCAAGGAGCGGCTGGGGCTGGACACCTTGCGGCCATGGGACACTGATGTGGATGTGAGCGGCAGGGCCACAGTGCGGCCATTTGCCGATGTGGACGACCTGACCGAGCGCAGCATCCGACTTTTCACATCGATAAGGCCGAAATACGGGGAATGGATGGCCACCATGCACCGCATGGGTCACTTGGATCTGGGATCGCGCATCGGAAAGGCTCCCGGCGGATTCCAATACCCGCTGTATGAGACCGGGGTGCCGTTCATCTTCATGAACGCGGTGGGCACAGTGCGCGACCTGATAACCATGATACACGAGGGCGGGCATGCGGTCCATTCATTCCTGAGCCGCGACCTTGAACTGACGGCCTATAAGAGCCTGACCAGCGAAGTGGCCGAACTGGCCAGCATGAGCATAGAGCTGTTCAGCTTTGACCATTGGCACCATTTCTATGCCGATGAAGCTGATGCACGGGTGGCGAAGCGCGAGCATCTTGCCAAAGTGTTATCCGTGCTCACATGGGTGGCCGTAGTGGACAGATTCCAGCATTGGCTGTACACCCACAAAGGGCACAGCACAACTGAACGGAATGCCGCGTGGATGCAGATGCTCGGTGAGTTCAGCACCGGGGTGGTCGACCACAGCGGATTTGAGAATGAGCGCGCCTACCAATGGCAGCGGCAGTTGCACATTTACGAGGTGCCGTTCTATTACATCGAGTATGCCATGGCCCAATTGGGTGCCATTGCCCTTTGGCGCGATTACCGCAACGACCCCGAGGCCACATTGGACCGCTATGAAGCCGCGCTTGCGTTGGGCTACACAAGGCCCATAGGAGAGATCTACCGCACTGCGGGCATCCGCTTCGATTTCAGCCGTGGCCATGTGCAGGAACTCATGGCCTTTGTCCTGACCGAATACGACCGACTCAACTGACCTTCAATCATCAATCCATTCACTTGAAAAAACTCCTACTCGCTGTTCTCACATTCACTTTGGCCCACGCCATAGCCATGGCGCAGACCGAAGCAACGAAAGACACCACCAAGCATTGGAAATTCGGTGGGTTCACGTCATTGCAGGTCAACCAGGTGGCACTGATGAACTGGGCCGCAGGGGGCGACAACAGCGTGTCGGCTACAATGCTCCTTGGTGGTTTTGCCAATTATCAAAAAGGCGTTTGGAGCTGGAGCAACAGCGTGGACCTCGGCTATGGACTTATCTACACCGACCGTTTCGGGCTACAGAAGAACGAGGACAAGATAGACGTGATCACCAAGGTGAACCGTGCATTCAAAGAGAAGAGCCGCTGGAGCATGGCTGCGTTGGCCAACTTCAAAACCCAGTTCGCGCCCGGTTAGAAACTACCCGATGACAGCACGGTGATATCCCGTTTCATGGCACCTGGTTACCTGATCGTGTCGCTTGGTGTGGAGTACAAGCCATGGGACTGGATCACGTTCTACCTGTCGCCAGCCACGGGCAAATTCACCTTTGTGATGGATCAGACCTTGGCTGATCAGGGTGCTTTCGGGGTTGAGGCAGCTGCAAAAGATGCTGCCGGTAACATAGTCACCCCTGGCAAGAATATCAATCATGAGTTCGGTGCCATGTTCAACTTGCAATTGCAGAAGGACATCATGAAGAACATCACATTGGCCACCAGACTCAACCTTTTCAATAACTACAGCGACAAGGACCGCGAGAATGCCAAGAACATTGACGTGAACTGGGAGACCACCATCAACATGAAGGTGAACAAGTTCATTGCCGTGAGCCTGTTCACACACCTGATCTACGACCACGACATCAAGATCGGGGAGTTTGACAAGGACGGCAAGCCTGTGTATATGACCCGTGCCGATGGCACCCAGTTCCTTGACGAAAAAGGTGCACCGATACAGAAAAAAGGGCCCAAGCTGCAGTTCAAGGAAGTGCTCGGGGTAGGGTTCTCGTACAAATTCTGAGCATCGGCAACGGCTTCAGCGGTTGAAATGACTAGGCCACTCAAGGTCAGAACTTACGTCTGATCTTATACTTTAGCACGCCTTTTTCAACCACTTACGATTCCCTCCATGACCAAGAGGATAAACCTGATTAGTGCCGCGATGTTGGCCATAGCCACCACCGCCTCGGCCCAGATGACGATTGATAACACCCTCACCCCTCAGCAGCTTGTGCAGGATGTTTTGGTGGGGCAAGGTGTGACGGTGAGTAACATCAGTTACACAGGTGATGCGATGCAGATCGGGACATTCCTGTCGGCTGGCGGGTTCCCTATCACCGAGGGACTTGTAATGTCGAGCGGAGATGTAAATGGAATACCGGGAGCCGGTGGCACCTTCGTATCTGGCGGACCAGGTGGAAATGGCGATGCTGACTTGGATGTGGTAAGCAGTGCAGGAACGAATGATGCGGTTGTCCTTGAGTTCGATTTCGTGCCGACAGGCGACTCCATCAACTTCGATTACATCTTCGGTTCTGAAGAATACCCTGAGTTCGTGAATAGCGGTTTCAACGATGTCTTCGCATTCATCATCAGTGGGCCTGGTTTTGCTGGGCCGTTCGCTAATGGAGGAGTGAACATTGCTCTGTTGCCTGATGGGGTGACTCCGGTGACCATTGATAATGTGAACAATCTCCTCAACGCCCAGTACTACGTGGATAATGCGGCTGGTGGTGCTAACGGAGTCGTCTTTGATGGTTACACCGTTACGCTCTCGGCCCGTGCAGCTGTGACTTGTGGAGAAGTCTACCACATCAAACTCGCATTGGCTGATGCCGGTGACTTCGCCTACGACTCAGGCATATTCCTCAAAGCACGTAGTTTCATCTCTCCGACCATTCAAGTTAATCTGAACATTGGCGCGGCCGATGGAACTATTGTGGAAGGTTGTGGTACGGCATCGGGCAACATCATCTTCACCCGTGAAGAGACAGATACTGTTGCTGGATTCAATATCTTCTATTCCGGAAATGCCATCATGGGTGTGGATTTCAATAACCTTGTGGATACACTCACTTTCCAGATCGGTGAGGACAGCCTTTTCCTGAACATCTCTGCAATTGACGATGGCATACCAGAGGGGATTGACACCTTGTATGTGACGGTTTACTCCATTTCCGAGTGCGGATTCCTCATTCCCAGCACCGGCATGGTGCTGATCCGCGACCCTGACACCTATCCTATTGACCTTGCTGTGGTTCAACCACCCGACTGCTATGCCGACAGTATTCAGGTGACCGCCACCATCCAATCGGATGCCGGCCATCCGCCTTACACGTTCTACTGGACAGGAGGTGGAACGGGCCCTACCCTTTGGTTGTACCCGCCATACACAGGTCAGGTGTACACTGTATATGTCGAGGACCTGTGTGGTACACAGTCCAATTCAGTAGATGTGGATGTTGTAGCAGAGCCTATCGTTGTGACCACCACTCCCGATATTGAGCTCTTCTGCCCCAGCGAGACTGCCACATTGACTGCCATTGCAACCGGTGGTCAGCAACCATACTCGTACACATGGAGTTCGGGGCAGACTACCTCGTCCATCAACGTGGATCCAGCCACCACCACCACCTACGACATTTACGTGAGCGACAACTGCAATGCAGGGGTCATCACCGAATCGGTGACTGTTACCGTACTGCCATATGAGGCTCCGACTGTTGTGACTACCAACGATACCACCATTGCCTGCCCAAGTCAGGAGACCATGATCGTTGCCCTGGCCACGGGTAACGCTCTTCCGTTGGATTACAACTGGAATTTCGGGAACTGGATGGGCGACACCATCTATGTCTATCCTCCTGACGATTCCATGTTCCGGGTTGTAGTTACAGATGCGTGCGGGGCTCAGGTTACTGATAGCACAGAAGTCCTTGTACCTGATTATGTGCTTGCAGCAACAGCCAGCCCAAATAGCATCATCTGTGAGCGATTGGAGATACTGCTCACAGCCAGTGCATCGGGCAGCTTGGCACCCTACACTTACTCTTGGACCGGGCCGGATATCGCGGGACCCGCTGACAATGACTCGGTGGTGGTTGACATTCAGGCCTCTTTACCAACGGCATCTGGCGATACTTCGACCGTGTACAGCTATGTTGTGACAGTGACCGATGCTTGCGGTTTCGTGGTGCAGGAGCCTGTGGAAGTGACAGTACGCGACTGCGAGGTCATTGTACCCAATGTGTTCACGCCCAATGGCGATGCATTCAACCAGTTCCTGATTGCCACAAACCTGAACCTGTACCCACAGAGCTCTCTGCGCATTTATAACCGTTGGGGTTTCAACATCTACACCAACGAAGACTACCAGAACGATTGGGATGGTGAGAACTATCCTGATGGAGTGTACTTCTATGTACTCGTCCCCTCAGAGAAAGAGATTGAACCACTGACAGGATACTTCCATCTTCTGCGTAACGCTAATTGATAATCCGAAATGTTGAAGAACATAGTCGCTTCGTTGGTCTTTGTAGCCGGGGTGTTCTCATTCACTTCGTGCGATGAGATCCTTGACAACATCCCGCTCAGCAATCTGCAGATCGTAGAAGGTTTGAAAGAGGCACTGAAAGTGGGATCGGATACGGCCGTGTATCAGGGCAACAAGCTGAACGGGTATTTCGGCAATGCACTCATCAAGATACTTCTTCCGCCTGAAGCTGAACCAATCATGAATGTGATAGGTCAGGTGCCGGGTGGTCAGGCTTTGGTTGACGAAGTAGTACTGAAAATGAACCGTGCGGCAGAACAGGCCGCCATTGAAGCGACACCTATCCTTGTAAATGCCATCACAGGCATGACCATCACCGATGGTCTTACCATCCTGAACGGGAATGACGATGCCGCCACCATGTATCTGAAAGGAGCCACTCAACCTGAGATCAATGCGGCATTCAGACCCTATGTGCTTGATGCTTTGGAATCAGTGGGAGCCCAGAGTGCGTGGTCAACGCTGACCACCAATTACAACACCATTGCCCCATTCATAGGTCAACCTACTGTTAATTCAGACCTGACAGATTACACGACCGGCAAAGCCACCGATGGTCTGTTCGTCTTGGTAGCTGATGAGGAAAAGAAGATCCGCACAGATGTATCGCATCAGGTGAACGACATCCTGCGGAACGTATTTGGCAATTGAATCTATCAGTAGAATGAAAAATCTTATCTGGGCCGCACTTGTTGCAGCCACGGCTTTCGGGGCACAAGCCCAGATGTTCGAGGGCAAGGTGACCTATGGCATAGAGTACATAGCGCTGCCGTCACAGATGGGTGGCATGGAGGCCATGTTGCCCGAAGAGATGTCGACCAGTGTGAAGGGCGATATGGTGCGAGTGGAGCAGAACATGGCCATGGGCATGAAGCAGATAACCTTGGTGAACAACAAGACCAACAAAGTGAACATGCTGCTTGATATGATGGGCCGCAAGATGAATGTGGAGATGACGTCCGATGACCTTGACAAAAAGGAGAAGAAGGCCAAACCAGAGATCAAGTATCTGGATGGTACCAAGACTGTAGCGGGGTACGTATGTAAGAAG
>Ga0169931_10015755_pt1 | contig 10089 bp, 5 predicted proteins | sample Kivu_15m_20L_FD_129675 | JGI IMG/M metagenome (GOLD analysis project Ga0169931, IMG submission 129675) | Freshwater microbial communities from Lake Kivu, Western Province, Rwanda to study Microbial Dark Matter (Phase II) - Kivu_15m_20L... | ecosystem: Environmental > Aquatic > Freshwater > Lake ... | reverse complement strand
TTATTTTAATCACTCTGACTTACAAGTTTCTATGTATGTGGGGGCGGACCATTATATAACATATGGATTCCTGCCATTCGTAATTGAATTGGACCAGGAAGCAAAACTGCCTCGCATTCGCCTAGAAAACCCAAGGATGGCTTATCCTGAATTTGACCGCTATGGACGATGCATTGCATTTGCAAAAAGATACACACTTACACTAGGTGAACTAGTAGCACAATTCCCAGAGTATGAAGGTCAATTACTTGGCCCTACTGGATTCAAACAAGATATAAATAACTTGGTTGAAATTATCCGCTACTATGATAAAGACCAGTCAGTTGTATATATACCAACAAGGCAAAACCTTGTTATATCTCAAGCACGTAACCCACTGGGCAAGATGATGGTAATAGTTGCTAAACGCCCATCTGTTGATGGTGAGATGCGTGGACAATTTGATGATGTATTAGGAATTCAATTACTTCGTAACCGTTTTGCTATGCTTGCAATGGAGGCTGCAGAGAAATCTGTACAGTCACCAATCGTGTTACCACAAGATGTACAAGAGTTACAACTTGGTGGAGATGCAGTTATCCGTACAGCCAACCCTGCTGGTGTGCGCCGTGTAGAACTTACGATACCACAAGGTGCATTTACGGAACAACAATTATTAAATCAAGAACTTAGAGTTGGTGCTCGTTATCCAGAGGGACGTACTGGTAACATTGATGCATCTATTGTTACAGGTCAAGGCGTGCAGGCTCTTATGGGAGCCTTTGACACCCAGGTTAAATCTGCTCAGGCTATCTTTGCAACAGCACTTCGTGATGTTATTAGTCTATGTTTTGAAGTTGACCAAGTGTTTTTCGATGAGACTAAAACAATTCGTGGCGTAGACTCTGGCTCACCTTATGCATTAGAGTACAAGCCAAGCAAAGACATTAAGAATGACTTCTCTGCTGATGTCCGCTACGGTATGCTTGCTGGTCTTAACCCAGCACAAGGACTTATCTTTATGCTGCAAGCACTTGGCGGTAAATTAATCTCCAAGGATATGGCTATGAGGGAGTTACCATTTAATGTCAATGTTACGCAAGAACAAGAGAAGATTGAAATTGAAGATATGCGTAATGCTCTTATCGGTTCACTTCAGGCATACACCCAAGCCATTCCGCAAATGGCTGCTAGTGGACAAAATCCGTCAGACATCGTTAGAAAAATTGCTGAAGTTATTAAGTCAAGACAAAAGGGACAAGCAATAGAGGATGCAATTGAAGAAATATTTGCGCCTGAAGCGCAACAAGTTCCTCCTGCTGGGGCACTTTCTCAGGTTGAGCAACCGTCCCCTGCTCCCACTGCTGCTCCAGTAGGAGGCCCTACACCAGAGCAAGCAATGGCAGAATTACCACCACAAGAGGTGGCCCCAGATATTCAAAGTCTTTTATCAAGCCTAACAACAGGTGGAGAAGCAAACGCAAGCGTAAGAACTATTCGACGACGATAACCAAGTGGGGGACTATGACTGCAATTGTTGGCATTCAGGGTAAAGGCTGGGCTGTATTAGGCTCAGATACTTTAACTACATATACTGACAGGCCATATGTAGCCAAGGGTTGTGAAAAGATAGTTAAGGTTGGTGAGTATTTAATTGCAGTTGCAGGTGATGCAATTGTAGGAGATATTCTTAATAACTTATGGCAACCACCTAAAGTAATTAAAACGCAAGAGCCAGATAGATTTATGATGATTAGAGTATTACCATCTATAAAACAAACTTTAACTGAAGCAGGATATGAACCAGCACCTAAAGTAAAAATAGATGATGACCCTGGGTGGGATGCATTAGTTTGTTTTAATGGAAAGATATATCAAGTTAGTGATGACTATGGATATATGCGAGATGACAAAGGTTTATACGCAATAGGTTCTGGCGGAGCCTTGGCACTTGGTGCATTAGTAGCAATGGGGTCAGAAACCAAGACTCACGCTAAAGCATCTGCTGCAGCAAAGAAAGCAATTAATATAGCAATTGAATACAACGTGTGGTGCGGTGGAACCGCAAACGTTAAAACACAATTTACTAAGTAGGAGGAACTATGGCTGAGAATCGTGGCGGAATGCGTCCAACTGCACCACAGAATAATCCTGCTAATATATCAGCAACAGGTGGCGCTGGTCAATCAGGAACACAACCTGCACGTTATATGTCAGGCTTAGCCTATGGACAAGGTCAAGCACAAATGGCGCAGCAAACTGCTGCACCTATGGCTGGTAATCCAGTTGCTGCAGCGGTGCCAATGTCTACTGCTCCTCAATTACCACAGGTTATAGCACTAGATGCACCTACACAAAATCCAGATAGACCAGTAACAACTGGCATCGATGAGGGACTTGGTGCTGGACCAGAGGCGCTAGTATTGCCAGCAGCAATACCACAAAGACAACCAGATTCATCTGCTAAGTTGATTCAGGCACTGTATCTTCAAGACCCAAGCAATGAAGATGTTCGACGTATGTTGGAGTATTTGAGCGCTGAAGGCAGAATCTAGTGAATTATCCTAAAATAAAAAAGGATGCTAGTGGTAATTATATTATTGAAGGTACTTTTGATAAACAATTTACCCAACAACAATTAGATTACATTGACATTCAACAGCAAGCAGAAATTTTAGGCGGACCCCAGGGTGACGAGTTAAGAAAAACTATTTCTACAAATCCAACAGCGTCTGCTGGTATTATTTCTGGATTGTATAAAAATGGCAGTATTGGTTCAAGTGACTTAGTTAAAACTTTTGCTGAGATTGACGAACAAACAAAGGCCCAAAGAGAATTAGACCAGTTAAAAGAAAATCAAAAATTATCTGACGAAGCATTTAAGTCTAAGTTTTTGGGACTACCATATAACATTTGGAAAACAATTAAAGGTACTAGCCGTTTGGCTACAGCAGGATTACTTTTTCCAGTTGAAGCAATATACAATTCCGTAAGTAACACTGTAGCACAACTTGCTAGAGGCGGATTTGATGTCCCAAAAGAAAATGCAGTTTGGGAAGGCATCGACCAGACATATGCTGTTCAAGCAATTAAAGAGTTTTTTACTACTGGTCAAATAAATGCTGGTTCTGGATTTTTTATTAATGAAGAAACTGGGCTTGGATTTAAAGTACGTCAAGAAAAATTAAAATTAGGAAAAATTGCAGTATTAGATAATGATGGCAAGCAAGTAGTAGATAAAGAAGGAAATCCTTTATATAGACCTTACTCTGCTATTGACCCAATTTCTTATATAATGACTGGTGGAAACCTTGAAGGTGGAACTGCTAGACTTATCAACGCTATCGGCGAAATTGGATTCTTGATTTATGCTGACCCAGCAACCAAGGTCAACAAATTACTTAAAGCCAAAAACGCTATCATTAAGTCTGAGGCCTACCAAAAAGGTAGAGCAACCGCTGAGGACTTGCAAAAATTAACAGTTCTTGAAACACAGATTGCTGCCAATGCAAATGATACTGTAAAGGCTTTGCAAGAACTTGAACTATTTGATAAGTTTCCAGACCTTGCTAAACTTGCTCCTAAACAAAAAGAAGAATTTAAAAAAGCATTTGAAGATTCTCTAACCAAAGCAGTTAAATTAGATGAAGAGTCTCAAATACTTCAAAAAGGAATTGATTACAACGCTTTAGAAAAATTCTTAAATGGTGCTTTGGCAAAACCAATTATAAATGAAATTGCAGAAATTGATGACTGGTTTGACATTTGGCAGTTAAGCCGACGTGGTGGAAAAGCAGGATTCACTAAGGACCAGTCTATAGCGCTGGCCGCCGCTAAAACCAGAGAAGAAGTTTTGGCTGCAATAGCACCGTATATTGCGAATGGTACCGTTGTTCAAAATATTTTAGAAAGTGGAACTGCTGCATCTAGAACATTAAGTGGTATAGCAAGAGGAAAGTATGTTCGTCCCGCAACGGATATTGTAGGTAGGGCTGCTAGCGGATTCAAAAAAACTAAATATGTTGAAAAACTTTATAATGGTATTAGCAAAAGTTACTCAACCTATATACCCAGAGATGGCGCTCTTGTCCACTTTGAAGATAAAGATGGTTTAATAGAGGTAGTTACAAATTTTGCCAGAGCATTAAAGGTTGATGAAGCAACGGTCAAGACTTTGGTAGATGACATTGCTTTTAATATTGACCCTAAGGTATCAGCATTTCAGGCTGCAACTAAAGTTTATGATGAAGTATTTAAAGCCAATGCAGCAGCCTTTGAGAAGGCTGGTATTAGTACAGAAAAACTTAAAGACCTCACAACATTCTTTAAAAAGAATGCGGATGAGCAGGCTATGTACTGGGCTGAAATGCACAGAAATGGTGCTAATCTAGATTTTGTTTTTACTAATGGTCAAAAGGTAAGATTCAATGGTCCACACCTAGAGTCTGAGCGTTTAAACTCCATGCTTTATTTTCCCCCTGCTGACGAATTAATTAGAGAAATTGCTAAAGTTGGAAAATTTGGAGCAGTTTATAAAAACAAACTTGTTGGTGGTACCATAGATGCTGTTGATATATTTACCAGCAATTACTGGAAAAAAATACTATTAACTAGACCAGCATATGTTATTAGAAATATTGGCGAAGAGCAAATACGTATTATGCTTAATGGCCATATATCGTTTTACAACAATCCTTTGGCTGCTATTGCTATGTGGCAAGGTAGAAGCAGTGGTCCAAAATGGAGACAAATACTAAATACTTTTGACAAACATAAACACAATGTTTTAGGCCAGGAAATGAAACTTGCTAAGTCGGCTGATGAGTTGGCTTACGAATCTTTGGCTAACTCTAATAAGTATGACTACCTAGACTTTATGTCAAGCATGTCACAAGGTGCTGCTCAAGAGGTAAACAAAGTTTCTATTATGCGTGGATACCAACTTGTCTATCCAAAAGATAACAATTGGTACCTTGGCCTAGCAAATGAAATTCGAATTTTAAGTGCTAGTAATTTAGGAAAAGCAGTTGCTCGTACTACTCCTGGTAACGAAGGTGCTACGGTTCAATATTTTTTGTACGGTCAAGGTAGACCAGCCTGGGATAGATTCCTAAACGGTATAGAGAATAAAGAAACTAGAGATATTTTTAACACTTATGATGGTGCTATGGCGTTTTTGTTTACTGGAAGAAATGCAGATAAACAATTAGTATCTTTACAAGCACGTATTGAACAGGTTGCTGGACAAAATGGAGCATCTGCCGAAGCGATTAGAAAATTAATTGGTGACGGCGCTATCGAAACTCCAGGATATTCCCTGCGAGTGCCTAAAGAAACTGATGAAGCACTTAATTCTTTAAAGAATGCAAAAGAAGTAAGTTCTGGCCGCAAGAAAATTAAAGATGTGAACGAAGAATTTGCAAAGCAACTTGAAAAAGCCTTTAGTGGTGTAGCAAACTGGGACAATGTTGCTATGAAAGTACCTAAAGAGGTTGCCGTAATTGATAAAAGTAGACAATCTAAAATAAATTTAGCAATTGAAAACTTTTTTGACCACGCAGTTCAGTTTGAAAAGACCACAAGCATGGGTCCTGAGTGGAGACAAAAGTACTGGGATGTAGTCCGTGACGTTATATACGCTGCTGACGCACCAGCATTGGAGTCAATCACTAAGATTGCTCCCAAATCTTTGGCACCTTTGCTTAATTTTGATGGAACAAAAGCAATAGGTCAGACTCACGGATTTTGGGCTAATGTTAAAAAGGCTGATGGCTCTGGCACTATGACCAAAGAAGAAATTCACGAGTATGCCAGCAAAGTTGCTAGCCAACACGTCAAAGAATTATTTTATAACGCATCAAAGAAGCGTCTGCTCTGGCATCAACTTAGATTAATTGCGCCATTCGGTCAAGCCTGGTCAGATACGATTCTTAAATGGGGTAAGTTATCACTTAATAACCCTAATGAGGTTTATAAAGTAGCCCGTGCCTTAGATTTTCTTAAGTCACCAGAGTCTTCAGCATTGTATCAATTAACCGATGCTAAGGATTACTATGACCCAAACCAGGGATTTTTCTTTACTGACCCACAATATGGAGTTCGTCAGTTTTACGTACCGTTTATGTCTACGGGTATGAACTTCTTTACAAATTTACTCGATAAAGGTCAGTTCAGTATAGAAGGACCATTCGGCTCAAAGGGAACACCTCAGTCATTTAACTTCGCATTAGGCAGCGGAATTCTACCAGGATTTGGTCCAGGATTTACAATTACTTTAAATATGCTAGAGGGTTTTGGACTTGACCCCGTAGAAAAACTTCCTCCTTCAATGAGAGAGTTTGCAGAAAAAGTATTCTTTCCGTATGGTAGGCCAAATATAACTACTGCCCCTGGATTATTACAGGCAGCAACAACTCCAAACATATCGAGAATTGCAAGTTCCATATTTAACTTTGAAGAAGGTTATGCGGCAGCATTTGCTCCGACTATGAACTATCTTGCTAGTGGCGGAGACTACGACCTTGATGACCCTAAAGACCAGAATAGGTTAATCAAAGACACTAACGAGTTTTCCAGAATATTTGCTGGGTTCAGAGGTGTATTTGGATTAGCCAGCCCATTTGCTACATCTCCAGAAGGCTTAGTAAAAGATAAAACTGGTAATGCTATGCTAGCCTCTGCATTATGGAATGATTTTAAAAAGTTTGAAGTTGCAGCAAGTGGAAATAGAAGTGAAGCATATGCTAAGTTTTTGGATTTGTATGGACCAGAACAGGTATTTGCTTTAGTTAGTACTTGGACTGGTGCTCCTACAAACTTATTGACTTATAGAATGATATTAAAAGACCCAAGTATAGTTGATGACTATCAAGATACATTTGGGTATTTCTACCCTAATGGTGGATTCTCTATGGAATTGCGTAATTTTCTTTCCAAAGAAGGTATGACTGAACGTCTAAGCGCAAGAGAGATTATGGACAGGGCAACTAGTATTAGATATGCTGCTGCTAAGGATAGATTACTGGCCAAGTCTGTTGGTGAGCAGTGGAGCAGTAAAACCACCTCTGCTGCCCTGTCAAACTTAACTGATAGTTTTAATTTAATTGGCAAAAAAACTATATATGATGCATCCAAAGATGATAGAATATTAAACCAATTAAGAAAAGCATCTCAAGATGAAAGATTCTTAAACTCTACAGCAGTTGCTGGCATTAGAGACTACTTATACTTGCGAGATGAAACACTTAGACTTAATGGTAAGAAGCCAAATGAAAGTTTAAGTGCTAAAGGATTTGAGGCGCAACGAACATACTTAGCACAACAAGCCTTAGATATTATAAAAAGAAATCCAGATTTCCAAAAAGTATTCTACATATTCTTTAAAGAAGAATTGGAAGGTTAATCTAGTATGTCATCCATTAAGTCAGGTGCAACAAAGGTTGCTAAAAAAGTTATACCTAAAACAACGCTAGGTAAAGTAGCAGCCGTAGGTGCAGCAGCAATTGGAATAAATACTGTAAGAAATAAAGATTCTGAAAAGGATAAAAAAACAACTGGTATTTCTCCTAGTGAGCAAGCGTTAGGTGCTGCTGGAGGTATATCTATTGGTCAGGCTGGCACTCAAACTTTATCAGGTCTTCCAAAAGGTTTTCAAATAAGTGGTGCTGGTGCAGCGACATTTGAAAAAGGTGCTGGTGCACAAAGTCTTGCTGTTTTAAAACTAGAAGATAGGGCGGCCCTGCTTTTAAATATGGGCAGAATTCCTAAACTATACCCCGAGGGTATGGCTCCGAACCCAGACTTTATTAACAAAATGCTTGAAGATGGAAAAATTATTCCACGAGCAGAAGACTTAGCCGCATTAGATAAAGTTGCTGGAATTGCTGACTGGTCTGGTGATACAATCAGTAATACAGTTATTAAACTAGCAAATAACCCTAGTTTAGCACAACAATTTTTTGGTAAAGTAAGTGCAGTTCCCAAAGCAGTATCATCTCCTGCCGCACTTGAGGCAGAACTAAATGATAAGTTCCTAGATATATTTGAAATTAAAGCAGACCCAGCAATAGTCAAGGCATATGCTAGGGAAGTAAATGCTCTTGAGTCCAAGGGTGGTGCTAGTACCCAACAAAAAGAAGATATACTGTTAAAGTATATTCAAAAGAAAGCCACTGAACAATTTAACCTTGGTCAAACTGGTATGGTTCCAGGAGTTGCTGATAAGGGTGCATTAGGTAGGAGAGTTAGAACTCTTAGGGTTGCTTATGATGACAATGGTATACCTATTGACGAAAGACAAATTTATAATAAAGCAGTTCAAACATTAAGAAGTCAAGAAGCCTATCAAAATGAAATTGATAGCGTAACGATGCAGGCTGGTGTAATTATGCCAGCATTTAAAGACTTGTTTGCAAAGGGCAAAACAGCAAGACAGGTTCTTTCCCCTTGGATTAATATCAGAGCACAAATACTTGGCATACCAGTAGACCAAATTAAAATATCTGATATGTATGACATTGGTTCTGGAACTGCGCCTAAATCTATACAAGATTACAAAAAAGAACTATACAGAAGTCCAGAGTTTAAAAAGACAGATGCTTACAAAGAGCGGTCTTTGGGTGATTTCCAGGCTTTATTAAAAGCCTTTAACATAGGATAGGGAAACAATGGTCATTAATGTACGTAGAGAGTTTGAAAAGAGACAGGCTGCCACAACCCCCACCCCTACTCCAAAAGCACCTGCTCAAACAACTGCAGCAAATCAAAGAGAAAGTAGAGTTTCTGCTCCTGCTCCAGCCCAAACATTTACTTACGGTTTAGGTAGCCCGCAACAAACTGCAATTACAAAACCTGGACAAACCCTACCAACAACTGTTGCTAAATCAAGTGGCGGTAGAAAAAAAGTGGAAGATGCTAAAACAGATGCTCAAATCAATGCAGAGTTAGCAGCAGTTCAGGCTGGATTAGATGAAATATTAAAGAATGTAAATGCATTTGGTGCATCTTACGGTGTGGGTGGAGCACCAACTGGAGCAGGCGCAACAACTACTCAAGCAACTACCACTCCAACTCCTGCAAAAAAAGAAGTTATTCCAAATGTTGCTTATGATACAATTCAAAAGATACTTGAATCATATAGAATTACAGGACTTGCTTCAGTATTAGAGAGTATTCGTGATGAATATCCTGAGATTAGTAGCACCGAATTAATAACATTATTACAATTTGACCCTAGATATAATGCTAAGTTTAACGAAAGATTTGCTGGTAACGTAACAAGACAGAAGGCTGGAAAGCCTGTATTGTCTCCTGGCGAATACCTTAAACTAGAACAGGCATATGAAAAAGTATTTACTGCCTATATGTTACCTGCATTTAAGACTCAGGCTTACTACGATAGTTTTATTGTAGCAGATGTAGACCCACCAGAGGTGACTGAAAGAGTTCAATTAGCATACGATAGAGTTCTTGGTGACATTCCTGTAAAGACTGCATTCCAAAAATTCTATACTGCACTAGAGTTTTCAGACATAGTCGCTGCTATGCTTGACCCAGTTAATCAATTACCTGCACTTCAACAGAAGGTTAAGGCTGCAGAAATTGGTGGTGCTGCAATACGTCAAGGCCTTACAGCCAGTGAACTAGCAACTGATATCACACTAGGCGCAGATGTGCTTGCCAGACAAGGTGTTACTAAGGCTCAGGCCGAAGAAGGTTATAAGTTTATAGCAGGAGTTCTTCCAACGGCGGAAGCATTAAGCACTAGATTTGCTGGACAAAAAGAAGAAAAATATCAAAGGTTAGAAGCGGAACAAGAAAAATTCCAAGGATTAGCATCTGCAGAACGTAAGCGTAAAAGACTTAGCGGGCTTGAAATAGCACTATATCAAGGTTCATCTGGCATGAAAGATGCTGGATTGGCAACACAATATTTGCGTAAAGGTGCTTCAGGAGGACAGTTCTAAAATAGATTCCCTACACGGACCAACCAGCCCCGTGAGGTGTATAAGACTGGTAGCAAGAGCCAGACCAATTCCCCGATTGAATCTGTGGCTTGCGACTAACAACGAATAGAAAGGGTGGTTGCTATGAGCAACAATTACTGGGAAG
>Ga0169931_10015754_pt1 | contig 10089 bp, 7 predicted proteins | sample Kivu_15m_20L_FD_129675 | JGI IMG/M metagenome (GOLD analysis project Ga0169931, IMG submission 129675) | Freshwater microbial communities from Lake Kivu, Western Province, Rwanda to study Microbial Dark Matter (Phase II) - Kivu_15m_20L... | ecosystem: Environmental > Aquatic > Freshwater > Lake ... | reverse complement strand
GGCGAACACGAGCGACATGGCGGCGCCGGCGAGGATGCCCGCCAGCACCCCGATCCATGCGCTGCCGCTAGCGACCGTGGCGGCGAACGCGGCGATCGCCCCGACCAGCATCATGCCCTCGACGCCCAGATTGAGCACGCCGGATTTCTCGGCGACCAGTTCGCCGAGTGCGGCGAACACCAGCGGCGTGCCAGCGGCCAGCGTGGCCACGACGATCGGCACCAGCAGCTCGTTCATGCGGCGGCCTCGTCGCGCGGAGCGGGGGCACGCGGCAGCAGCCGCACGCGGTAGTGGACCAGCACGTCCGCACCCAGCAGGAAAAACAGCAGCATGCCCTGGAACAGCCCGGTGATCGCCGACGGCAGGCGCAGCTGCATCTGCGCCGACTCACCACCCAGGTACAACAGCGACATGAGCAGGCTCGCGAACACGATGCCCACCGGGTTCAGGCGGCCGACGAAGGCGACGATGATCGCCGCGAAGCCATAGCCCGGGGAGATGGACGAAGTGAGCTGCCCAATCGGCCCGGCCACTTCACCGACACCGGCAACGCCCGCCGCAGCGCCACCGGCCAGCATGCCGATCCACACGGTGCGCCCGGCGCTGAATCCCGCATAGCGCGCCGCCGCGTCGGCGAGCCCGGCGACGCGCATCTGGTAGCCGAGGAAACTCTTCTCGATGAACAACCAGCCACAAGCCACCGCGCCGAGCGCGACCAGGAAACCAGCGTTAAGCCGTGTGATATCCAGCAGGATCGGGTACAGCGCGGCGTCAGCGAACATGCGCGACTGCGGGAAGTTGAATCCCTGCGGGTCGCGCCACGGCCCGTGCACCAGGTACGACAGCAGCAGCGTCGCGACGTACACCAGCATCAGGCTCACCAGGATCTCGTTGGCGTTGAAGCGGGTGCGCAGAAACGCGGGAATCGCCGCCCAGAGCAGGCCGCCCGCGGCGCCCGCCAGCACCATGGGGATCAGCAACCAGCGCGACTCGGCGCCGGGAAAAGCCAGCGCCAGGCCGCCGCCGAAGATGGCGCCCAGGATGAGCTGGCCCTCGGCGCCGATGTTCCAGACGTTGGCGCGGTAGCCGATGGCGAGCCCGGTGGCGATCAGCATCAGGGGCGAAGCCTTGAGGACCAGCTCCGCAAACCCGTTCAGGCTGGACACCGGCTGCACGAAGAACGCGTGAAACGCGGCCAGCGGATCGCGGCCCATGCTGGAAAACACGATGAAGCCGGCGACCACCGTGAGCGCAGCGGCCACCAGCGGCGAGAGGTAGCGCATCGCCCGCGAGGGCGAGGAGCGCGCTTCAAGGCGCAGGCGCACGTGCCGCCTCCCCGGGTTCCGGCACGGCGCCCGGCCACAGGCCGCTCATCCACACGCCGATTTCCTCCACGTTGGTGTCGCGCGTCCGGGCCGCGGGCGAGAGCCGGCCCTTGGCCATCACCGCGATGCGGTCGCAGATCTCGAACAGCTCGTCGAGCTCCTCGGAAATCACCAGGATCGCGGCGCTGGCGTTGCGCAGATCGATGAGCGCCTGGCGGATGAACGCCGAGGCGCCCACGTCCACGCCCCAGGTCGGTTGCGACACCACCAGCACCTTGGGCGCCTGCAGCAGTTCCCGCCCGACGATGAATTTCTGCAGGTTGCCGCCCGAAAGGCTGCGCGCCTCGGCCTCCGGGCCGCCGCACATGACGGCGAACCTGTCGATCGCCTCGAGCGCGAACGCGCGCACGCGCGCGTGCTGCACCAGCCCCCCGCGCACCATGCCCACCACGCGGTGCGCGGTCAGCAGGGCATTGTCCGACAGCGTCATGGTCGGCACCGCACCGCGCCCGAGCCGTTCCTCGGGCACGAAACCCAGGCCGATCCGGCGGCGCCGGCCCGGATGCAGCCGGCCGGCGGCAACGCCGGTGAGCGCCACCGCCTCCGCGCTTTCGAGCGTGACCTCCCCCGAGAGAGCGCGCAGCAACTCCTGCTGACCGTTGCCCGAAACTCCAGCAATGCCGACGATCTCCCCGGCGTGCACGCGCAGGCGGATGTCCTTCAGGTCGGTGCCAAAGGGATCCTCCGAAGGCAGCGAGAGGCCGTCGAGCTGCAACCGTACCTCGCCGTCGGCACGCGCCTCGGCGTGCTCGCACACCGGCAAGTCCTTGCCGATCATCATGCGCGCCATGGAAGAGGCGGTTTCGCGCCGCGGATCGCAGGTCCCGGTGACCCGGCCGGCGCGCAGCACGGTTGCGGCGTGGCACAGCGCCTGGATTTCGTCCAGCTTGTGGCTGATGTAGAGGATCGAGCAGCCTTCGGCCGCGAGCTGGCGCAGGGTCTCGAAGAGTTTTTTCACCGCCTGCGGGGTGAGGACTGACGTCGGCTCGTCCATGATCAGCAGCCTGGGTTGCAGCAGCAGGCAGCGCACGATCTCGACGCGCTGGCGCTCGCCGACCGAGAGCGAATGCACCAGCCGGTGCGGGTCCAGGGGCGAGCCATAGCGCGCGGAGACCTCCTCGATACGCCGCGCCAGCGCCGCGAGGTCGCGCTCGCCGGGAAGCGCGAGCGCCACGTTCTCGGCCACCGTGAGGGTTTCGAACAGCGAGAAGTGCTGGAACACCATGCCGATGCCGAGGGTGCGCGCGGCCTTCGGGCTGGCGACTTCGATGCGGCGGCCTTCCCAGTGGATCTCTCCGGCGTCGGGCTTCGCCACGCCGTAAATGATCTTCATCAGCGTCGACTTGCCGGCGCCGTTCTCGCCCAGCACGGCATGGATCTCGCCGGGCATTACCGCAAGATCGATGCCGTCGTTGGCCACGACGGCGGGATAGACCTTGCGAATGCCGCGCAACGCGAGGCGCGGGGCATGGGATTCAGCGCCCATGCTCGTGCTTATCGTTAGGCCCTGAAGGTGCGGCGAAGACCATGCACGGTCAAAGTTTATCCGGTCAGCCGCCCAGCACCATCGCCGCACCCTTCTCGGCAATCATGACCGTCGGCGCATTGGTGTTCGCCGAGGTGAGCGTCGGCATCACCGAGGCGTCGATCACGCGCAGGCCCTCGATACCCCGCACGCGCAGCTGCGGGTCCACCACCGCACCCTCGTCCTGGCCCATGCGGCAAGACCCGACCGGATGGAACACCGTGCCGCCCTTGCTCAACGCGAACTGCTGCAGGTCCGCGCCCGCGCCCGGGAGCGTCTCGAGGTCCCACAGGTCGCGGAAAGCCGGTTGGCGGTAGATATCACGCAGCATTTCCAGCCCCGCAACAATGGTCTTGCGGTCGCGCTCCTCGGCGAAATAGTTCGACTCGATCCTCGCCTGCTCGAACGGGTCGGTGCTGCGGATCGCGACGCGCCCGCGCGAGAGCGGCCGGCACTGGCAGGCCGAGGCGCTGAAGCCGGAGTAGTCGTGCAGCGGGTCACCGGGCTTATCCACCGACAGCGGCATGACGTTGAACTGCACGTCGGCGCGGCCGTCCGTGGCGTGTTGCGTCTTCGCGAAGCCGCCGACCTGCCCGGCGCCCACGGTGAGCGGGCCGGATTGGTCGAACACCCAGCGCAGGCCCATCTTCGCCAGTTCGACCGGATTGCGGACCTGGTCGTTCAAAGAGATCCTTTTCTTCAGCCGCACGATCACGCGCGCCTGGTAGTGGTCCTGCAGGTTTTCGCCGACGCCAGGGAGATCGGCCACCACCGCGATGCCGTGCCGCTGCAGGAGCGCCGCGGGGCCGACGCCCGAGAGCTGCAGCAGCTGCGGCGACTGCAGCGCGCCACCCGAGAGGATCACTTCGCGATCAGCGCGCGCGGACTTCTTCTCGCCGCCCTCGATCCACTCGACCCCGACGGCGCGCGTGCCGTCGAAGAGTACGCGATACACTTGCGCCCCGGTCGTCACCACGAGATTCGGCCGCCCGAGCGCGGGACGCAGGAAGGCTTTGGCCGCGCTGCAGCGCCAGTGGCCGCGCAGCGTGAGCTGGTAGGCGCCGACGCCGTAGTCCGTCTCGCCGTTGAAGTCGGGGTTGCGCGGCAGGCCCGCCTCGCGCCCGGCCTCGAGCCACGCGGCGCAGTACGGATGATCGTTGCGCAGGTCGGAGACGTCGAGCTCGCCGCTTGCGCCGTGCCACTCGTTCTCGCCGCCCGCGTAGCGCTCGGACTTGCGGAAGTACGGCAGCACCTCGCGGTCGCTCCAGCCCTCGGCGCCGGCGCGCACCCAGTCGGCGTAGTCCTCGTGCTGGCCGCGGATGTAGATCAGACCGTTGATCGACGACGAGCCGCCGATCACGCGCCCGCGCGGCCAGATCACGTTGCGCCCGCCCGAGCCCGCGAAGGGTTCGGTGTCGAAGAGGCGCGAATAGCGCGTGTCGTAGATGGTGCGGAAATAGCCGACCGGCAGGTGGATCCAGAAGTTGCGATCCCACCCGCCCGCCTCGAGCAGCAGCACGCGATGCCCCGCGCCAGTAAGTCGGTTGGCGAGCAGGCACCCGGCCGAGCCGGCGCCCGCGACGATGAAATCGAACTCGGCGCGCATCGGCGGGAGGGTATCACCAGGCCGAGATGCGTTAGCTGCATCTGGCCGCCTGCAGGGGCGCGGGCGGGTTGGGCGCCGGCCTTACTCGACCTTCAGGCCGCTTTCCCGGATGAACTTCCCCCACCGCGCCGATTCGCGCGCGAGCATCGCCTGTGCCTCGGCCGCAGTGCCGGTGGGTAGCGCGGCGCCACCGACCTTCTCGATCCGGCCCAGCACCTCAGGGTCGGCCATGGCCCGGGCGACCTCCAGGTTGAGCCGCTCGAGGGCGGGGCGCGGCGTGGCCGCCGGCACGAGAATCATGTACCAGGACACCACCACCGATTCGGCAAAGCCGGCCTCGGCGAGCGTCGGCACGTCGGGCAGCTGCTTGTTGCGGGACGCCGAGAGCACGGCGAGGCCGCGCAGCTTGCCCGCCTTCACGTGCGGCAGCGCCACGCCAAAAGGCGCCACGCTAAACTGGAGCTGCCCATTGAGCAGGTCAGGCATCGCCGGCGGATACCCCTTGTAACCGATGGGCACGAAATCCAGCTTCTGGTTGCGGCGGAAGAGTTCGACCGTCAGCGTTTGCGAGGTGCCGAAGCCGGCATTGATGTAGTTCACCTTGCCCGGCCGCTCTCGCGCCCAGGCGACGAACTCTGCTATCGTTTTCGGCGCAAGCGAAACCGGCACCACCGCGATGTTCGCGACTTCGCCGATCAGGGCGACCCCGGCGAAGTCGTTCACCGGGTGCCAGGGGACCGTCGTCATCCACGGCAGCGTGGCGTGCGAAATCGTCGCCAGCAGCAGGGTGTGGCCGTCGGGTTCAGCCTTGGCCACGGATTCGGTACCGATGCTCGACATGGCGCCCGGTCGCGCCTCGACGATCACCGGCTGTCCGAGTTGCGACCCGAGCTTGTCGTTCAGGGTCCTCGCCATCAGGTCGACGATGCCGCCGGCGGGGAAAGGCACGACGATGCGCATCGGCTTCGTCGGCGACCACTGGGCGGCGGCGAACGGTGCGGCGAGGGACAACGAAACAGCGAGCAGCGCACGAAGAAGGGTCATGTCAGTCGAGCTCCGTGAAGTCGGGATTGGGCTTGATTCCGATGAACGAAGGTATCGCCATCCCGGGAAAAGGTCCAGCGCAGTCAATCCTGCGCTCGCGGTCGAAAATCCCCGCGCTCGATTTTCCTGCGCAAGCTGAAAGCGGATAGCAGGACCGAAATGGAACTGCCCGCGTGACGATTCATGAGACTCCCCTTTTCTCCGGGTCCATCGCAATGTACCTGGACGGCGCCCCTTGGACAATCAATGCGGTCCGCCACCGCCGCCTTGCGCAGCGCCTCCGGGTGCGCGTGCAACTGCCCCTCGCCGTGCAGCGCGTCCACCGTGCACAGCACCGCGTCCAGGCGGTAGTCGTGCGAGACAGTCGGCTAGTTGAGCAGCAGCTCGAGGATCGGGCCTGGATCGGCAAGGCCCGTGGTTTCGATCACCACCCGGTCGAATTCAGGAATCGCGCCCGCCTGGCGACGCGCGGCAATGCTGCGCAGCGTCTGCTCCAGCTCCCCCTTGATCGTGCAGCAGACGCAGCCCGACTGCAGCAGCACCATGTCGCCGGACACCGATTCCATCAGCAGGTGGTCCAGCCCGACCTCGCCGAATTCGTTCACCAGCACCAGGCTCCGGCGCATGCGCTCGTCGCCGAGCAGGCGGTTGAGCAGCGTGGTCTTGCCGCTGCCAAGAAAGCCAGTCACCAGCGACACCGGTGTGCGCTCCGCAGAGCGGTCGCGCTCGAACAGGCTCATGGCAGGGCGGCGCGGCGTGCGCCTATGGTGGCGGGATAAGAGGCGGTTTCCTGCACCTTGAGCGGCCTGTCAAATGTTACCGATCGTGCACATCGGCCGACGCCGAACGACGCGGCCGGCTAGCCGCCCATCGCCAGTTCGATGACCCGCGGCCCGCGCTCGCGGAAGCCGACGGCAAGCTGCTGGACGAACGCATCGAGGGTCGTGGCGCGGGACGCCTCCACGCCCTGCGCCTTTGCAAGCGCCACCCAGTCGAGCGCCGGGCGGCCGATCTCCAGCAGGTCGAGGGCGCGCCTGCCGGGGTTGCCGGCGCCGACGTTGCGGTACTCGCCCTTGAGGATCTCGTAGGTGCGGTTGGCGAAGACCACGGTGACGATGTCGAGGCGCTCGCGCGCCATGGTCCAGAGCGCTTGCAGCGTGTACATGCCGCTGCCGTCACCTTCGAGGCAGAGCACCTTGCGGCCCGGGCAGGCAACCGCAGCACCGATCGCCACCGGCATGGCGAAGCCGATGGCGCCGCCGGTATTGGTGATCCAGTCGTGCGGGCGCGAGGTGCGCGTCGCCGGCACGAGCCCGCGGCCGGAGGTGATCGACTCGTCCACCACGATCGCGTGCTCCGGCAGGCAGGCCGCGATCGCCGCGGCGATGCCGGGCAACGTAATCGCCCCGCTGGGCGCCTCCGGCAGCTTGAGCGGCTCGAGGTTCAGCTTCCCTTTCGCGCAGCCGAGCGCCTCTACCAGCCGCGCCACCGCGTCCGCGCCGTCCTCGACCGGATCGGCGAGCGTGAACAGCTCGCATCCCTCCGGCGTGGTGGTGCTTTTCTTTCCCGGGTAGGCGAAGAATGCGATTGGCCGCGTCGCGTTCACCATCACCAGGGTCTTCACCTGCTCCAGGCGCTTCTGCGCGGATTCGATGACGTACGGGACGCGGTCCACGTTGACGCGCCCCGCGCCGCGCTCCATGCGCGGGATCTGGGTCGGCGCGAGGAGCTCGGCGCCGGTCGCGGCGGCGATGCGGCCGCAGATTTCGAGCGGGGCGCCGACGAGCATCGGGCCGTTGAGAAGGAGCGCCGTGCCCGGCTGGCGCAGGAGCCTGGCCGCCTGGCGCACGCGCGCGTCGTCCACCTTCTTGCGCGCGGGCATCGGCAGCGGCCCCAGCGTGGCGCCGCCTTCGTTCCAGGCGCTGTCGGCCGGGAGGATGAGGGTGCTGATGCCGCCTGGCGCGCGCTGCGACTCGGCCACTGCGGTCGCCGCCAGGGCCGCGGTCTCGCCCGCGGACTCAGCGGTGCCGACCCAGCACGACTGCGTCGCGGCGCTGCCGGCAATGTCGGAGCCAAGCGGCGGGTCGTAGCGCCGGTGCCACGTGGCGTGCTCGCCCACGATGTTGACGATCGGCGTGTTGGCGCGGCGCGCGTTATGGAGGTTGGCGATCGCGTTTCCCAGGCCCGGCCCGAGATGAAACAGCGTGCTCGCGGGCTTGCCGGCCATGCGGCCGTAGCCGTCCGCCGCCCCCGAGGCGACACCCTCGAACAGCGCCAGCACGCAACGCATTTCCTCGACGCGGTCGAGCGCACCGACAAAGTGCATCTCGGAGGTTCCCGGATTGGCGAAGCAGGTGTCTACGCCGCACGCAATGAGGGTGCGGACAAGGCTTTCGGCGCCGGTCATAGTGCGGCTATTCTAGAACGGGAGGACGATGCCGAATCGCGCCTTACATCATGTCGACCAGGCCGCCATCCACCACCAGCATGTGGCCGTTGACGTAGCTGCCGGCGCGGCTGGCGAGGAACACGGCGGCGCCGCCGATCTCCTCGGGCTTCGCCCAGCGGCCGAGCGGGCATCGCGACTTGACCCAGGCGTCAAACTCGGGGTTCTGCGTGAGGGCGGTGTTCATCTCAGTGTCGAAGAAGCCCGGGCAGATGACGTTGACGGTGATCCCCTTGGGCGCGAGTTCCACCGCCAGCGTCTTGCCCATGCCTGCCAGGCCCGCCTTGGCGGCGGCGTATGCATGCACCGTGGGGCGCGCGACGATGCCCATGATCGAGCCGGTCATGAGAATGCGCCCCGCGCCCTGCGGGATCATGACGCGCACCGCCTCGCGCGCGAGCACGAAGCAGGCGGTCAGGTTGGTATCGATCACGCGCTGGAAATCGGCGTTCTCCCATTCCAGCAGCGGCCGGCGATGCTGGATGCCGGCGTTCAGCACCACGACGTCGAGCCGGCCGTGCCGTTGCGCGATGTCGGCGACCGCCCGCGCGCTGGCGGCGAAGTCGCTGACATCGAAAGGCGCGATCTCGGCCTTGAGGCCGGCTGCGCGCAGCCGGGCGGCGGCGGCCTCGAGCGTCGCAGCCTCGCGGCCGTTCAGAATCACGGTGCCGCCCGCCTGCGCCATCGCCATGGCCATGGCGTAGCCCAGGCCGCGGCTCGCGCCGGTTACCAGGATGACTTGGTCCCGCAGTGAAAACAGTTCACTCAAGTGCTTCTCCTTGTTGAACGCTGGGCGCCGAGATCGAGACGCCGAAGCGCGGACTCGCGATGTTCTGCCCGACGTGCGCGAGCGGCTCGCGCGCCTCGGCTTCGACTTCACCCCGCGGTCACTGGTCGGTGACCGCCGAACGCAGCGCCGCCTCCTCGTCGCCCGCGCCCGCCGCCGGGCCCAACTCGACGACGACCCGTTCGATCGTCCCATTGAAGCGGAACGGCGCAGTGTAGTCGGGGGTGACCGGCAGGCCGCTGTCGTAGCCGCAGCACAGCCCCTCGCCGTTGGTCTCGATCACGTGCGGCACGGTGCGCGGGATCTCGCCCGCGCCGACCTCGCGCCCGTCGACCAGCAGCGTCCCGCGGCCGCGGTGTTCGCCGGTGCGCGTGAAGCGGAAGGTCAGCAGGTGACGACCGGGCGGCACGCGTTCGGCCGAGTCAACGCGGTACTCCTCGAGGCCGATGTAGTTGTGCGCGTAGCGCAGCCGGCCGTCCTTCATGTAGAACGAATAGCCGGAGAACCAGCTGCCGTGCGCAAGCAGCACGCCCTCGGCGCCGCCGGCCGGGATCTCGACCTCGGCGCGGATCTCGTGCGAACGGTTCTTCACGTTCACCGCCGTGTACTCGAACTGCGGCGCGGCGCCGGCCTGGTAGACGTAGCGGTTCGACGGCGGCCGCGACGAGGGCTTGCGTTCGCTCATCCTGAGCTGCATGCGGGAGTCGAGCGGCAGCACGTTGTAGCGCTCCGCCTCCTTCCACCAAAGCTCGACCAGCGCCTTCAACTTCTCCGGATGCCGGTCGGCGAGGTTCTCGCACTCGGAGAAGTCACGCTCGACGTGGTAGAGCTCCCACGCCTGCTTCGCAAGGTCCTCGTCGGTGAGCGGCGCGCCCTGGGGTTGCTCGACCACCGCCTTCCAGCCGTCGGCCCAGATCGCGCGCGAGGCGATCATCTCGTAGTACTGCACCCGCTTGCGCGTCGGCGCGTTCGCGTCGGCGAAGCTGTGGGCGAAGGAGACGCCCTCGAGCGGACGCTGCGCGACGCTGTTCAAGCTCGCCGGCGGCTCGAACTTGAGCGCCTCGAGGATGGTGGGCGTGATGTCGACGACGTGGGCGTACTGGCCGCGCACCTCGCCGCGCGCGGCGATGCCGGCCGGCCAGTGCACGATCAGCGGGTCGCTCATGCCGCCCTGGTGCAGGTAGCGCTTCCAGCGCCTGAGCGGCGAGTTGCCGGCCCAGGCCCAGCCCCACGAGTAGTTCGGGAACGATTTCACGCCCCCCCAGTCATCGAGGCGCGCGAGGTTCTGGGCGACGG
>Ga0169931_10015753_pt1 | contig 10090 bp, 6 predicted proteins | sample Kivu_15m_20L_FD_129675 | JGI IMG/M metagenome (GOLD analysis project Ga0169931, IMG submission 129675) | Freshwater microbial communities from Lake Kivu, Western Province, Rwanda to study Microbial Dark Matter (Phase II) - Kivu_15m_20L... | ecosystem: Environmental > Aquatic > Freshwater > Lake ... | reverse complement strand
TTCTAATTAGAAAAATTATGGTGGTACTCCCATCTCGATCTGACCACTCCTTCATGGTCATTTCACGCCGAAACGGATGTTGTACCAGCTCTCGTAGGCCCCTACGTGACATAGTCGTTGCTATGTGTACTGTAGGATAGTCGTTTCCGAGTATTGGCCTACGGCAGTTACCTACGGCCGGCTCGTATGCTTTGCATACTGTATTATTTTGGGTGTCTGGGTGTCGTGGGTGTGTGGTCAGTGGATTGATCACCTTTTATGTAATCTAATCAATTAATAACTTGGCTTCTTTGAAGATAAAGAAAACAACACTATCATTTCCTGGATTGAAATTCGCACCTTTTTCCTTTAGGCAATGACCTATAGATCACGGGGGAGATCCGTTTTCGAGGTAATAGTTGTAAGTGATTCACGTTCACTATTATTTATTTTTTTTCTCTCCCAAGTATTTCTAAGCACCACAGTATATCAACCACGGCTACCCATATTTTTCCCCCAGGCTATATGCTTTGTAGCATTCCTTGTTGGTTTTATATTAGTACTATGTATCGGTAACTATTACCGAGCTAAGCGAGCTGCAGAAAGACAACGACAACGGCGTTTAACCAAGCTAGCTGAGTCTAATGCTGGGAAAGTAGATCGGTCGTCCTTTTTTAGTAATACGTCCATAAATCGTGGTGATGGTACAACTTCAGATATAGGAACGTACGACCCACCGAGGCTACAACCAGAAAGCACTGCGTTGGCATAATAATGTGGATAATAGAATAGACCTTAGAAACCACCATTTTAAGGGAGAAGAGGGGAATATAATGTTCATTGACATGAATGATATACATAAACTAGAATAGAATAAATTCTTATTGGTGCTGAACTATACGACTCTACAATCTATTGGCGTGGTTCATCTGTCTATATAGGGCGGCATTAGATTGTACCAGGTGTAGGTATAATGTAAGCGTTTAAAACCTTATTATTTGTACGATCAATGCTGTGTTTCAACTGGTTTTTCTATCAGTGAAGATTTAGTTACTTTTATCATAATTTGGATATTCAACATTAAATGAGGCTATGGGGTAAAAATTACTCACTTGATGTATACATATGGAGTGTTGGAATCATTCCTTGAGGCATGTTTTTTCGATTTGCTAATACCATCCAAGAAGAAGTACTTAAAGACATTACTGTTTTCGATCGTCAATAGCAAGTAATCATTGGCTTACTTGCTTGATATTGTCGGAACAAATACATCGATTCCGTGTATAGACGATACGCCATTCAACATCCCGCCGTTTGGGTAGCTATTGAATATGCAATGGTAGCTGGTAGAAAATTATTTCTCTCCATCTTTCGACAAAGACTATTCAAACAAAAATTTTAAATACACTCGAGTGTTCCGAGGAAATGCATCGACATTCTCGGGGCTCAATTCTACGAAGCTTGCCACCACAATGAATGTATTTGTTCGTTCTGAATGTATTCGATATATATATATGTATATATCGATGATTCAACTGTAATATTAGACTACAACAGATATTGGTGAACCAAAATAGATAGTAGACGAAAACAGGATGAATATCCCCTGGAGTGAATTTACCGTTGCTTCCGAACGTAGCCTTGACAAAGGATTGGGGGAGGTATGAATTCTCCCACTCAGTAGATTGTGATCGATTACAGGCTTGGTATGTTCAACGAGCTGCTCAAAGGTTACGTTTTGCATTGTCACTCTAATCCTGTGTAGGAAACAGTGGGGTAACCATACCCATAGCATCTTACTTTTATAGGGAAACTGTGTGTGAGGTATTGATCAAGAATCATTGGCAAAACTCCATCATTAATAACCCTTGTGTTTAATTTGCAGGACATGAGCCTCATTGAATAATACGATGAAGCTACGTATCATGGTCCATTCCATGATCAAAGCGCTGATTAATTCTTTAGACATGAGCCTCGTAAAAGGTACGGTCATGATCAGTGCCTGGTAGATAGATAGATGATCAGATATTTGATCTGTTTGTGTACTATACAGTACTGTTGACAAAGCTTATTGGGAGAATCATGCATGCGCACACACACTTCACGAAAACGATACGAAAAACTGTAACCATATTTTATCCGCTGAATATAAGTACTGAACAAGCAAACCGGTTGAACGCCCAAAAGTCAAGACCATCGTTTCATATCTCACAGCTCACAGCATACACATAGAAAATAATGCCTCTTTTCTCCACTCGCTCTCCATCTCCCAAGAGAGCTAGTAATAACTCAACTTCGTCAAACAATGAGATTCTATCTTCTTTTGCAAAAGGTCCCTCCTGTTCCACTGTGGCCTTAACATGTCTCACTGCAGATTCCTCGTCGATTCATACGCTATCACCGACGGATGGCATCATCACTACGTACTTTCTTCCACTAACAGATAACATTCCTCCTCCATCGAAAGGACAACATGATTCATCAGAGACGTATGAACCTACATCTGAAAATGAATCTAGAATCCATCGTGTTGTATCGAAATTACCTTCCCACATAATACAATCCTTTCGATTAGATCCACCACTAGAACTCATTTGTGTAGATAATTTCTTAATTGAAGGAAGAATGAAGGAAGTGAATGGTAAAGGACGACTACCACTTCTCTGTGCCTACAATGGTCGAGCAGCGTTTGTTCTTGATATTAGCTATTCGTCCAACACTTGGACTGACGATGAGTCGTCGTCGAATCATCCTCGTGAAGCTCAAGGATATGTTGATGAAATTATGGAACCTTTTGAAACACATTTACTTTCATCCAAACTAGCGTCATCTCCAAAAATTCTACGGATACGATCTGCACCACAAAGTGTTTACTTGGGTGGGGGAGTGTATGAAACACTGAACCCCAGAGCTGCCATGGTCATGTTGACAGATGAACATAGTCTTGTTGTACATCACGGTATCAGTGAAATATCTATAACTCCCACCACTCGCCTTTCTAATGGTGGGGGATATATTTCTATTCCTTTTTCTATACGTATGGAAGATGTTGAGGGTGGAGACCCCCTCGTGGATTTTTCCTTTGTACCCTCCTCACCGAAAGGAATGATCTCGGTATTCAATGCCATGACTGTGGTTCTTACAACACGTAGTGGGTGTCTTTATTTAGTATCTCCAATTTTATTTCATGGTACTGTTCTTCCCACAAAAGATATCCACGCATGCATGAGTCATCTAGAACAGGAACTTGCTCAAGTCCAAATAGATCATCCATTGGTCAATACGATCGAGGGGGCGACGTGGAGACGGAATCGAGCCGCGCTTCAATTCCTTGTAGATGCTTTTGGTTCATCACCAGCAACAACACAGACACATCCAAATAACTATTATCTTACAGCTAAAATCTTTGAAGGTGGTGCACGATGTGGAACAGCTTGGCCGGTTAGTATTCAAGGACCTCTTTGTTCTAGAGAAATATACAATGAACCAAAGAAGCAGCAGGATGTTCCATGCCGAGTTAGCTGTATGGAAGTTACTACATCAACGATGTCTATGGGTACATTATCAAACGCTATTTTATCAGGACATAGAAATTTACAATACAAATCGTCGATACATGGGAGATATGAAGAGAAACATTCAGATGATTTTGTCAATTTTGTAGTCTTCCCATCTGCTACGTATCCAAGATTTGCGTTTGAAAGTAAAACAGATGGGGATATGCTCAACCATCTCATGCATCATTCAACTGTCATTGCTGATAAAATCTATATTGACACTGAAGATGAACACAACGACAACAACGAGGCTACTGAAAATGAGTTTGCAATAGTGACGAATGATTATCTTTCGAATGGCAGAGATATTTCCATTGTTGTGGATCCAGTAAACAAAAACATAATTCATCACGTTTCTCGGTATGGGGTTTACACAATAAAATCAAATGCATTTGAAATCACGGGTCAGAAAATCCTCTCTATCATGAATGAAAAAAAGGTCGAGCCACTGCATCACGCGGATATAAAAGTAAGTGCTTTTCCCAGTATAGAGGTCGTATCAAATAAAAACGGTGATTGTGTAAATGGAAAGTTGAGTGGAGCTGTTGTTATCGGCGATGCTCAATATGGACATCTTCTTGTCGTTACTCTTGAAGGAGGCCCTTCAAGAATAGCAATATTAAATTTATCGGTGGCACAATATTTACATGAGAATCAGATTGAGAAATCCGAGTCGGTGGCGAGCGATGATATCCTGACAACGATGGAATCGATATCACCTTTGCATGAAATCATCGCCCCTTTGTTTGAGAAAATAACTGTGGCACTTACCAATATGAGTAAAATTGTCGGTGGGTCGACAAGTCCCAAGGACATAAGCGCCGGCGGGGTAGCTCTATTTCTAGAAAGAAAGGAAAATAGTGGAAAGAATATTGTTTCACCATTGATTGAATTGAGTGGACTCATAAAAGCTCGGGTTAAATTTTTACAAGATATGCGTGCCCATCAGGAACAGCAACTATCTCAACTTAGTGATAAAATTGAAGCTCTCAAGAGGCATGCAAAATCTCAGTACGACGTGGTGAAAGCAGCCGAAATGACATCAGATATGCTCATCAATCGTAGTGCGAAGGTATTGTCTGCGATGAGAAATAGAGCACCGGCTGTTACTCATTCTGAGAGGGAATACTTTGATCAAATTCGACGCTATGACGTGCAGTCTTCCAAATGGACTTCCATGCTTGAGCAGATGGATTCAATGTCCATGGCTCTTCAAGAAAGGATAGATGATTCTCCATATCAATTGAAACTTTCATTGGAGCAACGCACAGCCTGTGTCGACCTGCTGAATGGTCAGAAAGTATTGCTTGAGAGAAACGCGTCGGAGCTACAGAAGTGCGGTCAGTCTATTCGAGGACTGCTAACGGAGTCAGGTATAGCGTGAAGTTTCGTTGGTGATAACGCAATTGATTAAACGTCAACTGTCAAAGAATCTCAAATTTATCTGTTTAAATAGAAAATTCGATGATATACTCCTTCCCCCATTCTATTTTCGACCACAATCGTTCATATAAAAACATAAGAAATGTTTTAAATATAGCATCGCTACCAGCAATTTTTGAGGCCATCCGCAAATCTTTGGCAAAAAACAATGAGGCGGCTAAAGTATTTACAACAGCGAAAGCTCTCCAGACTAAAGCCTTCACCATTGAACGACTGGCACTGTCTGATCCAGTTTTCCTCCCCGCTTGACTCTTATTCATGAGACGCTCACCAATAAACATAGTTAGAACCTTGGAAGAGAAATCAGATCCAACAATTTTCAAAGCGGTTGTAATATCTCCTGAAAATTTTAGGGATGTGATGAATGTAATGCCTCCAGCTATTATTCGCCAAAGAATAGCTTTAACCGCACTTCGTAATGGACTTTCGGAAAAATTTCTTGCTACTTTTCCCAGCCTCATCCCCTCGAGGTATTCCTGCTTCTGTGATTGCAAAACATCTAGTTCATTCTGATACTTATCTAGTATTTCTGTATACTTCTCTTTCATTTTATAAATATTCTGCATCTTTGAGTCAATGCTGCGTAGCACTGGAGAGTTTGATATATCATCTTCAGTAGAAACAGATTGTAACGGTTTAGGGGAAGTCGCATATTTTGGATCGATGTAATTGTAGTTGTATCGATGATTACTCGTCGAAGACTTTCTCCCTCTTACTGAAAAGACGGTGATGTGATTATTGTAAGAGTTTGCAAGCCGTATGAAGGACAAGATGCATGGAAAGACAAACAACCACCTCATCATCGTTGGCTTTCAAGATAAAACAGCACTGTACCTTGGAAAATTAGAGTGACATTTTTTATAAAACGATAAATACAGGCATACAGTTACAGTACTGAATCCTCACGGGTGGCTGACAAACGTTGATCCTAGAGGTTCGATTCTGCTCTCACTGTACAGTATGACTACTACACATACAGTAGAATTATGCTACGTATGTATTTTTATTAACCTAACATTTTAAAAAAAATACAACAAAACAAGTCCTACATACGTCGGCAGTACGGTATGGAAGGAAAACAAAAACAACAAACCGAGGGAACCGATCTACCCAAGGATGACTTGTCTTCATCCAACGCCTACATGTTATCGCTACTGATTAAATTGAGATAAGAATAGGATTGGTTGAATACCGAAATTCACAAAGATCGCTTGCAAATAGACATTGATATACATATATTTATACATAAACATATATATATATTAGAGGCTTTAATGACTCACCTTGCCGCCGAAACGGGGACAGAAAGACTAGACATAGACTTAGGCATAGACTTACTAGGGTTAATTAGACAAGATAATTCTAAGATTTGATCATTATCGATGGAGTCATGAGTGTAGTATGCAATATTCCTTTTTAATTCAGATCCTTGCAGTTGTTATAAGACCAATATCTTTCAATGTCAAAGGCAATGTAATGTGGCCATAAATATTCAAGAAGGCATCGTCTTATAGTACTCTGAACCCAATCGCTAATTACAGGGAGTTGCGATAAGTTTATGCCTCGTAAGCCACTGAATAAGAATTAAATTGAGGAAATTTTTCTTAGTTGGAATAGAACTCTGGAACGGGATTTAGTTTGCTGGGTATACTTCTCACCTATCTTCATTTAGTGGTACAATTTGAACACTCACAACAGGTAGACGCGCAATAGAAACTTTTGCCAATGAGACGAAAGGATACCGAGGTATGAGGTCAAGCCTGAGATCAAGATCCAATCGGACATCTATAGAACTTATTTTAATTTGCGTGACTGGAAGTAGAGCGTAGTCTAAGGAAGATATTCGAAAGTCTATCCCCGAATGCGACACAAGTTACAGTGAAAGTGAGTTTACGAACGAGAAAATATATAAAATAAAGGTAATGCTATGAAACAACGAACCAAAAATGAGCGAAGAATCGCTCAATAACAAGTCTAAAGCTATTCTCAAATGTATAGAGTTAAATTCATTGTCGATGTTGTGTACTTCAATCCCCCTTATGATAGGAGGATGACTACCCAATGTGCTATGAATAAGAGTATTTATTATTCGACTGTTAGAATAAATATGAAACCAAGTTGTTCGCGCGAAATAGCACAATACTTACAAGGAGTGAAGAGAAACGTAGGCGATTTCATTGGGCAACTCTGGAGTCTCCCAGGATTCTTTTAGTATTGATCCTATCAAGGAAGAAACATACGGTTCAAGTCCGTCATAGAGATGATACCCATCTTTAGTTATTGGGATAGTTCTTGTTATGAAGTAAGGATGCTCGGTGTATGGACTCGTTCCTCTTAATGGGACTCGCCAAAGTCGAGCCAAAATAATGTTAAGCCATGTTGCTGATTCATTCAAAGAAAATTCTGCTTGAGACGATGTAAATGATTCAATGGCCGAGCGATAACCTAATACCTCTGATTTCCTACAAGTAAGATATTGTAGGTCAAGTACTTCAGCACTCATCTTTGAATGGGAAATAGAAGAGTGATAACGAAAACTTACCGTTGGATCTCTAAGGAACGAAATTGAGATGAGTTGCAAAGCAACCATCCACCAAAAAAATGAACTGAGAATAGAATGACGTAGCGGTTCATCAATACATTGCGAATAAGGGAAAGGTAGTGTATTGGAAGACAAAGAAGAAAATAGATGATGCGCAGAACTGAAGCGGTAGGCCATGCTAATTTGACACGATCGCAATGATTAATATTCCTCGAACTCTTAAAAGCATCGCCGTAATTCTCATTCAATGTTTTCGAAACCCGGGTATTTTCTGCACCGCAGAGAGAATTGGGAGGTATTGTACATAGAAAAGACCCATTACCCCCTAGATGGATTGAGTTCGATGGCGAGTCGTTGTATTCCACTTTTCTTTTGGAACTATTCCTTGTCCCATCCCGCTTCTGCTTCAAAAGTAGTATTGATGAAATAAAACAAATAAAAAGTACACCTAAAAGATCAGTCGCCAAAGCCGAAACGCCTTCTGTAGGTTCCGTTGCGAAGTAAAATTCCATCAGCGTTTTCTCACGTATAAAATGGAAGAGAGTCCAAAATACAGAGTCTCCTGCCGAAAGAAGTTCCATAACTGTAGGGGATGAAAGATGAGCTGATGATTCACTTTCCGCTATTGGATTGTTCACTTCATCATCATCCGTTCCATAATATACAAATGATCCCCCAGTGTTTTTGGAGGATGATTTTAATTCTTTCCAATCTTCAACTGTTTCCCATGTCTTATCTTCCATTGAATACTCACTCAGAGGGCGGGTCGATCCTTTGTCGTAGTTTTCTTCGACGTGGAAAGCATCTGCGATGGATTTCGCAAACTCTTCCACTATACGGACAGTATCCTCTGCCACACTGGCTGTTGAAGCTGTAAGTGATTCAGAGGCTGCACCCGCGACTACAATGGAATTTCCTATTCCTCTTACAACAGAACTGATGAGTCTGGTGGATTCAAATATATTCAAAAAATGACTTTGTGAGTAAAATGAATAATTAATAATAAAGTAAAGACCTGCAGCATAAAAATTACCTCATACTCTTTCCTGCTACTTTCCGAGTATTTTCAACCACTCCAGGTTTCGTATGACGCTGGTCTTCATGAAGGACTTTGTCAAACCGAGTAGAGTGTCCAGGAATCTGTGCACTTCGATCAAACAATTTCTCCGAGGTCAATGGTTTCCGTGGGCGCTGAGCAGCATTTTCATAGGAACCATCTTGTTGCTTACTTACAGTAATATCAGAGTCATGTGAAACAATATATGCCAATCGATCCAAAGAACTAGCTGCGCTTGTAAAGCTTGAACCGATTATTTTAACACTAGATCCGAATGCACCTGCAAATGTTTCTCCAGATATTCGTATCATATCTGCGGTCAGACCTACCGAGTTGGACAAAACGCGAAAGGAAGCGGATAATAATTTGGCACCATCCTTTGTGAAAGGATCGAGTGATTCGTCAAAAGGACCCGACTCTTTTTTCACCGGAATAGAAGGATGAGGATATTCATTATCATGTGAAGGTATTAAGGAACCTTGGATCATATCATTTTCATTATATGATTGCAAATGATTTTGATTGAAGTTAATTTTTTCTCGATTCTTATGATCAGATAATGCTGGTTTGATCTTTTCCGGAAATTTTTGATACGGATGTAAAGTTGTTCCTTTGAGGGCGAATTCATTCGTTTCATACGCAGCACGGGCTATACTCTCAATGCCTCGTAAGAGAAGTTTTATGGGTGATGTACGACACAAGTTTTCAGAGAGTCGATGGAATATTTTTTCTTGTCGTGAAGATCCTTTATTCGTATTGTTACGCTGTAGATGCTTCAACTGATAATTTTTCTTGGCTTTTCTATATTGTTCATATCCTGTCGGGAGTTTTAGACCAATTCCCTGATTAGATGGTTTTGTATAAATTATCTCATTTTCTTCAATATCCATCATGACTTCGACACTCATGATAGGTTTAGGCCATGAAAGTATAAACCAGTAAAACCCTAAACGAAGAGTATGTATAAAGTGGGACTTGCATTCAGATCGCTTCCGTTTTCTGTGTATTCTTCTTTCGGACTCAGTACTCCCATCTACAAAGAATACGCTGTTCTCAGAATTTTGAATCATATTACCGCTCAAGTTAACCGAGAACTTAAAGGCAGGAACACTGTCGTGATGATAAGAGTTGACGCTTGGTTAATGGCCTAAATGGTAACCAAGTGCTAATTGCGTTATGTCATACATAAGGCAGGTGCGAGAACTTCAAGGCAGGAACGCTGTGGTGATGATAAGAGTTGACACTTGCTTAATGGCCTAAAAATCTAAAAATGGTACTGTAAACTGTAAAACCAAGTGCTAATTGCGTTTATGTCTTATGTCATACATACTGTAAGGTACAGTTTGTAGGGGGCAGGGCGGGCAGGGGGCAGGGGTCCCCGGGCGCGGGCCGGGCAGTAGGAAATTTTGAAGTGAAGTTGATAACACAAAAGCTTGGGCTAAAATCTGCAGGACTTGTAGACCATCCTCGGTACTTTTTTGGCCAGCAATCACATCAGACAAATCTAAACTA
>Ga0169931_10015751_pt1 | contig 10091 bp, 11 predicted proteins | sample Kivu_15m_20L_FD_129675 | JGI IMG/M metagenome (GOLD analysis project Ga0169931, IMG submission 129675) | Freshwater microbial communities from Lake Kivu, Western Province, Rwanda to study Microbial Dark Matter (Phase II) - Kivu_15m_20L... | ecosystem: Environmental > Aquatic > Freshwater > Lake... | reverse complement strand
CCAGAATCCTAAACCTTAAAATTTTATCCAGATGGGAAGTAAAATAATTAGCATAATTAAGTAAATAATTTTTAATTTACACTAAGAAAAATTAACTCATTTGTAAATAATATAAAATTCATCTTTACATATAATAATAATGAATTTATATAAGGTTGATTCTATTTATAAGTTTTAAATAAAAATTATCTCTCTTTTCAATTATGAGATGATTTTAACCCTATTTCTTATAAGAATATTTGTTTGATGTTGAAAGTTCGACTGGCAAATAGCAATATAATCTGCTATATGTTAAATAAGCTTTCAATTTATTTGGCACAAACTACTAAATATATGAATTTATTATTAAATAAATACGTAGCGATTCGTGCTTGAGAAAATTGCGATTTATCTTATATAAAATGAATTTACTATATAATTTATGGAAAAATTAAATTTGAATAAATAATTATTTATTTAAACAAATTAGCTTAAGATTTTATTTATTATTAAACCATCAATGTCAAATATTTCGGCACCGCTAGATAACATAAATGAGGGCGATATTAGTTTCACATTTGCATACACTTTCATATTTGCCTCTTCAGCAATAGGAATTTTATTCGGACTTTGGAATTGGTATTCAGTCATGAAAATAAAACCAGAATTGAGAGACATAGACATCGATACTGAATCTCCTTTAATAAGCAGCTCAAATATTAACTTAATGAAAGAGATTTCAACAAAAATTCAAGACGTAAATTAATTTTTATAATTGTAGGGAGCAACAACCTTCCTTTTATCAGAATACGTTTATCTTGGAATTTTCATTTCGATTTTTTCTGTCATAATCATGGCTACAGAAAAATTTGAATTGTTTTACACTACAGCTTCATTTTTATTGGGGGCCATCACTAGTGTAATCTCCGGATACATCGGAATGTACATCGCAACAAGAACTAATTTCAGAGTCACATACCTAACTGCTACTGGAAGAACTGACTCAGAAGCTTTTCAAAATGCTTTTAATGCCGCATTTAAAGGAGGATGTGTTATGGGATTCTTCCTCGTTTCCTTAGCACTTTCGATTTTAACTGTTTTAATTATAGTCTTCCACGAATTTCTTCAACCTGATGTGACTAATTACAAGATAATGTTTGAGTACCTGGCTGGATATGGACTTGGAGGATCAACTGTTGCTCTTTTCTGCAGAGTTGGCGGTGGAATCTACACAAAAGCTGCAGATGTAGGTGCTGATTTGGTAGGAAAGAACGAACTTGGTCTAAAGGAAGACTCTCCACAGAATCCTGCCACTATCGCCGATAATGTCGGAGATAATGTTGGTGATATTGCTGGAATGGGATCTGATCTCTTCGGATCATTCGCAGAAGCGACTTGTGCTGCTCTTGTTATTTCAGGATCTAGCAATGAATTATTGATAGATGCAAATTTCATGTTTCCTCTAGTTTTATCTGCTTCTGGAATCTTAGTTTGTGTTATCACTGCATGTTTCGCAACACATATCATGCCAGTCACAAGACAAGATAAAATTGAAAGCACTCTAAAATGGCAATTAATCATCAGTACAATTCTTCTTACTCCAGTAATTATTTTGATTTCTCTTATTTTATTACCTGAAAAAATTACCTTCCCAAAAGTTGGTGAATCTTCAAATGTTCACATCATGATTTGCGTTTTAAGTGGGTTATGGGCTGGTTTAATTATTGGATACTTTACTGATTATTTCACTTCAAATGCACATAGACCAACTCAACGTTTGGCGATCGCATGCAAAAGTGGAGCTGCAATTAATATTATCCATGGATTAGCTTTAGGATACTATTCATGTGTTGTCCCAATATTTGCAATTTGTGCTACTTTATTAGCCTCTTTTAAATTAGCTGGTATGTACGGAATTTCAATGGCTGCATTAGGTATGCTTTCAAACCTTGCAATTTCTCTTGCTATTGATGCCTATGGACCAATTTCTGACAATGCAGGAGGTATATCCGAAATGTCCGAATTACCTGAAAGTGTCAGACATAAAACTGATGCTTTAGATGCTGCAGGTAACACAACTGCTGCAATAGGAAAAGGGTTTGCAATTGGATCTGCATGTTTGGTTTCCCTAGCTTTATTCGGGGCTTTCGTAACAAGAACAGATATGGAGCATGTAGATATTTTAGAACCCATCTGTATTACTTCATTATTATTTGGAGCTATGATTCCCTATGCCTTCTCAGCTATGACAATGAAAAGTGTTGGACAAGCTGCTGCAAGAATGGTATTTTAAAATTTATAATTTTTTTAGTGTGAACAAGTGAAAAAGCAAGTCAGCGAAGATAACAGGGATCCCAACGAATGCATCAAAATTTCAACCAAAGCCTCTTTACAAGAAATGATTTTACCAGGAATCATGGTTATCGGAACACCTTTAATTATAGGATATCTATTTGGCCCTAAAGCAATCGCTGGATACTTGGCAGGTGTCATCGTTTCTGGAGTCCAAATGGCCATTTCATCATCAAATTCAGGTGGTGCTTGGGATAATGCTAAGAAATATATTGAAGCAAAGAACTTAATCATTTTAGAATCTGACAGAAATACAAATGACAAGAAAGTTACAAATGATCTTGAATACTTCCCTAAAGGATCTAAACCACACAAAGCCGCAGTTATTGGAGACACAGTTGGAGATCCTCTAAAAGACACGTCTGGACCCTCTTTGAACATCTTAATCAAACTATCAGCTATCGTTTCATTAGTATTTGGATCATTCTTCAAGGATCATCATCTTTTCAACTCCATTTAATTATATATCGCTGTCTAGATTCATTGCTAAATACTTAGAATTTCGTTAAAAATTATTTAACTATTTTTTCTATTTAAAATTTTATTTTTTACTTGTTATTTAAAATAACATAAATATATATTTTCTCATTTAAATAATTAACATAATTATGAATAAAGCTAGATTAATTCAGAATTATGTAAAAATATTTATTTTACTCTATGTAAATTATACTGCTAGATATTTGAAAAAAATTAAAATTTTTATAAAATTTCTGAGACGCAAATTTAATTCTTAAATTATTCGAATAAATTCTTTATAAAATATTTAGTTATATCCGTGATTTACTGCTTTTGTATCTTCAAGAGGTACGATTTCTCCGGTTTTAATGTTTACAATAGTTTTAACTGGGGTTTCAACTTGTCTGAGATTTTTCATTTCTCCTAGGATTGGTTTATCAACTGATACAGTTTCTTTTGTAATTTCACCAGTGATTCTATTCATGTTTTGAGTAACTTTTGTTTCATGTTGAACTCCTAGTTGAACAGGAGTTTTAATAACAGCCTCACTAACAATTTTAGAATCGATTTCGAATTTAGGATCTATGAAATTATAAGACTAAAATTTACCTGCAATTTTTGGTTTGATTATTATTGATGCATCATAAGAAGTATTTAGAAGATTTCCTGAGACTACTTTTAAAGGGTTTATCTCTTTATCATAATTGTCTATTAAGGTAATAGGGGTTGTTCCTCCTGGTCTGATTCCTTCTCTAGGTAAAAGCTCTACTGGGTTTCTTACTCCAGGACCATATAGATTATCGCTTGGTTCAGTTCCGTAATGATCGGATAAATCTGATGCTTTAGGTGTTGTTGGTAAAAATTTTTGGAATGGATTATTTTGATTTAGGTGTAAGCTGTTGATATTTACTAAAAATGCAATCAATGTGAACAGTATTATGTTTTTAAAGTGAGTCTTCATTTTACTTTAATTATTATATCTGCTTATAATTTGTTAATAAATTTATTTTATTTTTAATTTAGTATAATTCGAAATTATGAAAATTATTTCGTATTGAATCTCTAATTTAAATTCAAGGAAATTTAAATTTTCGAGGGGATGAAAATGAATAGTGATTTAAAAATTTTATAGTAAAGTATCCCAGCACCCCCTTGTCTCCCGGAACCTGAGGCTTTTTAGTCTAAATAGCGAATATTGTAATTTATCAATAATATGATAATTTTTGTAAACAAAACTTTTTTATTTTTGAAGTAATTCAATTTATTTAAATTATTTAATTAAAAAATGCAAAATATTGATGATGACATTCCCGAATTAGAAGATTTTTCAGAGGAACTTCAACAAATCAGAAATAAACAAAACAATTTAAATGAAAAGTCTGCGGAGATCCCAATTAATGTTATAGAAGATAATATGGGAGTAAAGCCAGTCGTGGCTAAACCTACTACCATAGCGAAAGAAGAAGAATTTGGCTCTGGATTGTTTAAGAAAGGATTTCTTAAAAAGCAACAAAATCAAAATACCAGACAACAAGAAGTCAAAGACTTAACCCATATCAAAGCCAATCCTGAATTAGAACCGAAGCAAAAATTAATTGAAGAATTTAAAAATGAAATTAAAACCAATACGATCAACTCCGAAGACAAAACATCTCTATTATCAGACATTGTGAACAAGAAGGAGGAATGGCTCACACCCGATCTCCTCATGAAAATTTCCCAGAATCCAAACATGTTGAAATATTTTATGGATCCCAGATTCACTGAAGTTATCGGACTAATGCAGAAGGATCCTCAAAAAGCTTTTTCACAATATGGACATATCCCAGAATTTAATGATTTTATAAAAGAATTCGGGAAATTAATGGGAACTCATTTCGAAAATTTAGCAAAAAAACAAGAGGAAAAAAAACTCCAAAATCAATTTGCAAACTTCGATAAAGAAACTCAAGAAATTTTGCAAGATCCCAAAATTATTCCTATAATAACAAGGCTTCAAGTTGAAGGAAAATTAGATATCGAAGAAATACAAAGAGACCCATATTTATCTGTAAAAATTAAGAAACTGATAGATAAGGGAGTTTTTAGGGTGCAAAGAGAATCTGAATTAAATCAAAAATAATAGATTAAATTGAATTTGATTTTCGATATTTATATTTAAAATTTTTAAGATATGTAAAAATATCTAATATGAATCGGAAAATAAGTTATAATTTATTCTTCTAATCCATACACCTATTAATAAATAAAATTTTAAATTTCGAAAACTTATCTTATTTAAAGATTAATTATATTGCTTTTTTAATTTATAGAATTGTAATTACAAATTTAAATTTAATGATTTGATTAATTTAATATCTGTATTTGTATTTAAACAAAAAATATTAAAATTTATATGTTCAAATATGTTAAATCGAATACAAATTTTCTATTCAGGAAACACCAAGAGATATTGATAAATATATTTGTAAATAATTCAGGTATGCTTTTTAACACATGTAAATTTAATCCTACACAAAGAAATTATTTCTCTGATAAAAATTTCAAGGAGTACCAAAAAGTCGATAATATGTTGGATAAAAATTTTACAAATCAGATAAGCACAGATTCTGAGCTACACGTACACAGACATGCTTCAAAGCCAACTCTTTCACATTTGAAGTCACATAAAACTGATGAAGTGAATAAAGAGATAAAAAAGGATGTTTACAGAGATATCCCAGAACACAAAAATATAAAAATCGAAGATATTGAAAACTATCATAAGGAGCATTCAATAAATATAAAATTTGACCACATGGAAAAAATTCCACCCCCTATTTTAAATTTCGATCAACTTAATTTTACAAAAGATATGAATGAAATGATAAGAAGTAGATTTCCCTCACCAACACCAATTCAGGCAGTAGGGTGGCCGATTGCATTGAAAGGCTTTAATATGGTCGGTTTGGCAGAGACTGGCTCAGGTAAAACTCTCTCTTACATCTTACCTGCTTTGATGCACATCAGAGAACAAAAAAATTCTTACAAAGCTGGCCCTGTTGTTTTGATAGTCGCACCTACTAGAGAACTCGCTAATCAAATTCATAGTGTGGTTGATGAGTATAGCATGAAATTCGGTATCCGCAGTGCTTGCTTATATGGAGGAGTTTCTAAAAGAGATCAAATCAGACAACTTTCAAGAGGAGTCGACATAGTCGTAGCTACCCCAGGTAGATTACTCGATCTCATAAATATGGGAAAAACTAATCTTCATAAAACTTCATTTGTTATACTCGATGAAGCTGATAGAATGCTTGACATGGGATTCGAAGAGGATCTTAGAAAGATACTAAGTAAAGTACATACAAATTCACAAATTCTAATGTGGAGTGCAACTTGGCCTGTTGAAATTAGAAAATTAGCATCTGAATTTTTAGGAGAATACGTTCATGTAAAAATAGGAAATCAAGAAAATGGACTTTCTATTAATAAAAGAATTCAACAAAAATTCAAATTTTGTCAGGAAGATAACAAATTTAAGAGCCTCTTCGAAATATTGTTACACATTCACACAAAATCAAGTAATGATGCCGTAGTAGCAGAAACTAAAGTAGAAATTAAAAAAGAAAATGATACATCAGAATTTCATAAGACAATCATATTTACTAATTACAAGTCGCGATGTGATGTTCTTGTTAACGATCTTAGGAACAAATTCAAAATTGATTCTATTCATGGAGACAAATCTCAGTACGAAAGGGATCTTACTATCCACAAATTCAAAAAGGGTGAGACAAAAATTCTTGTTGCCACTGACGTCGCTGCTAGAGGGTTGGACATTTCCGATGTAAAAGTCATTATAAATTATGACTATCCAAATTCATTAGATGATTATGTCCATCGTATAGGAAGAACAGGTAGATCAGGAAAGACAGGAATTTCTTACACACTCTGGTCTGAAGAGAACGATCAACGTGCTAAACCTTTAGTCGAACTTTTAAGAAAGGCAGATCAAGAAATTCCAAGTGAGTTACTTCAACGTATGCACAATCGTTCAAAAAGTAGATCTTCTAGTAAAAGTAAATTTTATCAGAAAAGAAGGTTCTAATTTTTTATTGGGGTAAATCTTGATTGGGAATAACTTTTTGAACTTTTTATAAAATAATATTATACTTGTATAATGAGATTACTGAAATAATTTTATTCTTAATTCATTTTTAAGTCTGAATTTAAAAGGAAACAATAATCTTAATACTAATACATATTAAATATTTAATAACATGTAATTTACTCAAATTTATTTTTACTTATAAAATTAATAAGAATATTAATTGAATTAGAAAATAATATTCCTAAAAAAGTAAAATTAATAAAATTGGTTTCTGTTGTGATAAGTTAATACAATTTTACTATGCAATTATTCATGAAAAAAACTTATATAAAAGGCGCAAAATAATTTGATATAAAATGTCAAGTTGCCCTGCAAATTGTGAGGAAATGGATTTTTCTTATAAAAGGAGTGAATTAATTGAATTATCTGAGAACCAAAATAAATTATCCTCCTATATAAGATTATACAAAAAAATATTCAACCGGAGAAACCTGATCATAGAGTACTTTGTAGATCTACATCAGAAATTAAAAACTTCGACCAGGACACTGTACTTAGCCATCACCCTGTTTGATAACTTTATGGTACTCATTGATTCTAATTCAGGGGAAAATCGAGAATCAATTGATTTGATACAAATCCCAAAATTTTCTTTGATCGCGTTCTATGTCGCTTATAAATTCGAAGAGCCTTACAAGTTAACTATAGATTCAATACAGAAATACTTTATAAGAAATTCCTCTATCTTCACCAAAGAAGAAATCATCAAATTGGAAAAAAATTTTCTTAAAACTTTAAAGTTTCACTTGCAATTCATTAACATCTTCTCTTTTCATGAATGCTTTTATGGATTCCTTTACGAAAATTTTTTGGACTATGAAGAAATTGAAAAAAATTGTTTTAATAAATTCATAAAAGATATTATGACACTGAGTGATCAAATCATAACTGTCATTTCAAATTTCAAGGAAATTATGTTCACAAATCATATTAAAGAAAATGACTCGCTCCAACTGTCTGAATTAGCAGTTGTTTCGCTCAAAATTTCTATTTTCTTTTTTGACTCAATAAATGAGATAAAAAAGAAAAAGTTAAAAAAATTTAATGATATAATAAATGAATTTTTCATGATAGATCAACTTAATAATTTAAAATTAAATCGTAATGCGTTCAACCTTTTTTCTTTAATAAAAGATTTAATGAAAGATGAGGACAAAAAAATTTTCAGCTGTCTAAGGAAAATTTTGAGGGAATTGAATCTTATCAAGTAATATGGATTTATTCGAAAAATGTTAAATTAGTGTAAGAAAGATAATTAATATTGTATGATTAAGATTTTTAATATTAAGAAAATTACAATAGTCTTTATTATTAAGAAAACATCGTTAAATTTTTAAAATACAATTACAATAAAATACAATTCTATTTTCTAATGTTTCAAAAGTGAATTATAAATTTTTATATTTTTACAGAGAATGTATGCATATGAATATTTAAGTCATTTAATATTAGATATTATTCTATAAATAATATATATTAGTTTGCTTTATTAATATTATTATTCGATTTGAAGTTAATATAATTTTATGTATAATAAAAGTTTTGTCAGCTATATGATAGTGATGGAGTGGGAGCAGATTAAAATCTCCCCCTAAACTTCTAATTAGTATTCTACATACATTCTGAATCCTCATTTTCTTCTTCTTTTTCCTCTTCACATTTGAGTTCGTCAAGTTCATTAATCAAATCATAATCAGACTCAGGGGTAACTTTAACCACCAAATTCTTGGTATGAAGTAATTGATTATTTTCTTCATTATCAATTTCATCCGCAATCGGAGTTACTAAAATTTTTAAATAACTTGAATTATTTTACCTTCACTTCCATGTCTTATGTACACCTCTTCCTCTACGGGCTCTTCTTTAATTACATCTATAACATCCGTATCTATTTTTAACTCCTTTATTTCATAATTCTCTTCCTTGTCAATTACATTCTCTATCATTTTGTGATGGATCGTTTTAAATTTGTTTGGAGGCCTTTCGTTGTTTTCTTCGGCGTTCTCATTGTTATCCTCAGCGATAGTTTCTACATTCTCTACAGACATGGAGTAATCCTTAGCAAAAAAGTTCTTGGTGGGGGTAGTGGTCTTTATAGAAATATCTTCAAAATTGTCTTTTAAATATCTGATCCTTGGAGAGTTTAAACCTAATTTCATTTCAGTTTTTTGTTCTCCATCTTCTTTGACTTCTACCACGGGATCCATAAAAAACATATTTCTGAAATTATTTGAGTTACATCCGATATGTGTAAGGATGATCGGACTATTTGATATTGTTTTCATTTTCTTCATTTTGTAGAATTTTTCTTTAGAGTCCTCTGAAAAATTTGGGATGTCATCGCCGATTTCAAAATTTGAAAATCTGTAAGGATTTCTCTTCACTTCAATACTGTTGTCCCTTTCTTCTTCAATGGATTCTTCATTCACTACATTTTCTATGAAAATCTTCTTCTTAAACATCAGTGATTTACTTCTTTTGTTCATGCGCATTTTGGGATATTCTGTGTCGTAGGATTTCTGATTTGTTATAAAATATTTTAATATTATTTCTTACAGCAAGTCTTAATCTTGAGGAAAAATTTTTCCTTGAACTTACATCCGAGTCTGCTACAGTTTCTGAATTTTCTGAAGAATAATCTGAAAATGCTGAAGAGTCTGAATTGAATTTTCTTAACTCCTCGAAAGTTGAGCATTTGAGATTATGAAAATCTTCCTTCACTGGTATGGATACGTTTTGTTCTGTTGGTAATATATTTTCCTTCAAAGTAGCTATTGGTTCTTCTATGTTTAATTCCTCTATAAAATCGTTTTTTGTTTGATCCATTGAAATAATTCTTTATAAATTTATTTAAAAACATAACATTACATAACATAAAATAAAATAAAAATACAAGAATTATTTATATTAAATTATTTAAGTTTGATAGGTAGGTAATACATTTCATATAGGTACTATAGATATAATTATGTTGGAATATGTAAAAATTTTATATATTTAATCATATGAAAAATAAATAATTATTCTATTTATTCTGAGAGTTTGGGGATTGGGGATTGGGGATTGGGGATTGGGGATTGGCCCAATCCCCAATCCCCAATCCCCAATCCCCAATCCCCAATCCCCAATCCCCAATCCCCATTTAAAT
>Ga0169931_10015747_pt1 | contig 10091 bp, 5 predicted proteins | sample Kivu_15m_20L_FD_129675 | JGI IMG/M metagenome (GOLD analysis project Ga0169931, IMG submission 129675) | Freshwater microbial communities from Lake Kivu, Western Province, Rwanda to study Microbial Dark Matter (Phase II) - Kivu_15m_20L... | ecosystem: Environmental > Aquatic > Freshwater > Lake ... | reverse complement strand
GGTGCAACTGGTCCAGCTGGACCCGCTGGTAAAGATGGTGCAACTGGTCCAGCTGGACCCGCTGGTAAAGATGGTGCAACTGGTCCAGCTGGACCCGCTGGTAAAGATGGTGCAACTGGTCCAGCTGGACCCGCTGGTAAAGATGGTGAAGTTTGTCCAGCTGGACCAGTTGGAATATCATCATTTGCATTTGATAAATCATCTGCATCATTATATTATTTAAATCAAAACAATGAAAAAACAGTATTAATAGATAATTTAAATAGTTTTTTTATGGGTCCAGTTGGTCCAGAAGGTCCAACTGGTCCATCAGGTATCAATAAAAATTTTCCATTTTTAACAGAAATGAATATGGGTATGAGAATAAATCGTGATATAGTAGGTTTTGATATACCAAATCAAATAACTACAAATTCATCAATTGATGCTTGTAATAGTGCATGCATATCAAACAATGATTGTAATTTTTGGAAATTTGAACCAAATACAAACAATGGTACATGTACCTTAAAAAAAGCAACACCTTCTACAAACATGAGATTATTTTTCAAAGATGGAATTCGTGGAAGACAACTATCTGGTTTTGATATTCCTGGTTATGATCCTAAAAATGATGCGAAAAATGATATTTATGTAGGCAATAAATCTGTTTCTAAGGATAGTTTATTTAGAGCGGATGGTATAGTAATGCCAACCGATTTATCATGTGCGAATTTATGTATAAATGAAACAACATGTGATTACAGTACTTATAATGTTAATTCAAAATTATGTCATCTTAAAAAGGCGACTGATAACAAGAGCAGTATATTAGGTTTTCCATATAAATAAACATATGTAAAAATTATAAATAGTGAAATAAATAATGTTATTTATTTGACTATTTATCTATTTAACAAATAATTAATTACAATATATATAATAATGAATACTGATACACTAATTATTAAACTAGATAATGATTTTAGTGAATACACATATTTTACATTAGAAAATAAATTAAATGTTTTTATAATACATGACAAAGATATTATTAATTCTGCAGTTGCAATGCGTGTAAATGTAGGATATATGGAAGATGAAATACCTGGACAAGCCCATTTACTAGAACATATGTTGTTTGTAGGAAATAAAAATAGTTCAGATACAAATTATTTTAGTAAATATATTGAATCAAATAATGGATATACAAATGCGTATACATCAGATGATCATACATGTTATTATTATGAGATAGCAAATAATAAATTAATAGAATCTTTGGAAAAAATAGTTGATTTTTTTACGGTACCTACATTAAATAATGAATCGATTGACAAAGAAAAAGAAGCAGTTAATGCAGAACATTTAAAAAATAAATATAATGATTATCGATTGAATTACGAGATATTTAAAAAAGCAATGAATCAAGAATCACCATATGCAAAATTTAGTACTGGATGTAATAAAACATTAAATATTGAAAATATTGGGGAAAAAATTAGAGAATTTTATAATACTCACTATTCTGCAAATATTATGACACTTGCAATAATTACAAATGAACCATTAGATTATGTCAAAAATAAAATAATTTTATCTAAATTCAATTTGATTGAAAATAAAAATTTAAAACATTATGATAAAAATGATGTTGAATTCATAAAAGAACCAAAATTTGTACTAATTAATTCTATTTCTGATTTAGATGAATTAAGATTATATTGGAATGTTAATTCATATTATGATAATTATAATTGGTCACCATTATCATATATATCTCATTTATTAGGTAATGAAGAGGATAATACAATATATAGCATATTAATGGATCTAGGGTATATTCAAAGTATAAGTACAGGAATGACATATAGTAATCGTAAATTCGGTGTTTTTTCTATAAATATTAAATTGACAGAATTAGGGTTTAATAATTATGAGCAGGTAATAGATATTATTTATAAATATATTGAATTATTATTAGAGCCAAATAATAAAAAAGTATTAGATGAATTATACAATGATTATTATAAGGTATTTAATTTTAATGCAAATAATTATGTAAAATATAGTCCAATTGATAGAATATTCAATATAATTGGGACATTTAATGATAAAAATATTATACCATCAATGATTTTAATAAAAGATACTCAATATAAGGAATTATTTAAAGATATTTATGACAATTTTATGACAACAGTTAAACAATTAAATAAAGACAATTGTGTAGTAGTATTAAAATCACAAAAGGCAAATAATTTTTGTCAACCATGTAATTTAGAGTTAACGTATTATGAACATATAAAATACAATTTGATAGATCAAACAATGAAAACAGATAATGAAATAATAAATTTTATATTTAAATTACCTAATAAAAATGACTACATTAGTGTTACAAGGGAATTTTCTTATAGTGGTGAAGAAAAAATTATATTACCGGGATGTAATTTATTTTTGTATAGTGTTGATAAATATAAAAATCCAAATGTATATATTAAGATGAGTATTAAATTTGATTCAACAGTAAATAATTTAATAGATCGTTTAATGCTTCGTATATATTTGAATGCATTAAATAATTCAATAAATAGAGAATTATACAAAATGAGTTGTGCAGGATATAATATTAATATATCATATGATTATGAAAACACATCTGAATATGAAATAAATATATATGGTAATCATGGTAAAATATATGATGTATTTTCATATATTTTGAATAACATTGGATTACACGTGGATCAAAAATATATTGATTTACAGATAGAGAAAACGAAGAAATATTGTATAAATTACAAATATACGGAACAATATAAATTAATTAAGTCGCAATTATTATATGAGATTTCAAACAATTATATGGATAATCAATATGTTATGGAAAATATAGGAGACAATTATAAAATCGATTATAATATTTTGAATAAATTATTATTTACAAACAATAAAATAAAGATGGTTATTTGTGGTAATACTCAAGATAGATTAAATAAATATGCAGAAATAATAACAAATAAATTTAATTGTTCAGATGAATTAATGGATATGACAAAGTATGATTTTACCACAAATGGATTTTCACACATAATGAAACCAATGAATGACAAAGATACAAATTGTACAGTTGGAATTTATTATTATATTTGTAGAAATGACGATTTACATGATAAGATGAGTGATTCAAATTATTTAAAAAAATATGCAATATTAAGAATATTGAATATACAAATGAACAAAGATTTTTTTACGGAATTAAGAACTCAAGAGTGTTTTGGTTATATAGTATCCGCATCGATGTGTATATTAAGTCATAATGAATATCGTAAAACAAATCATCTATGTCAAAGATTTTTAGTTCAATCACCAAATAAAAACACCAAAGAAATAATATTTCGAATTAAACAATTTATTGATGATTTTAATATATCTCCAGATATTCAAGGATTAAAATTGCAAATAATAGATAAATTAAAAAAAGATCATGAATCATTAATGGATTTGGCTTTATATTACTATAATAAGACATATGGAAATAAATATATTGACATTAATAAATTATTAATAGAGGTATATGATAAAATTACATATGAAGATATCATAGAGGTATATAATATTTATATTAGAAATGGTAATATGTTAATAGTGGGATTTGATTCGAATATATAAAAAAATTGCAAAATAAAGATTTTTACATATGTGTCTATATTATTAGGATAATTAAAATACTTATGCAAAACCAGCTGGAAAATATGATAAAAAATGTTAAGACCGACACATTTGATAATATTGTAAAGATAATAGATCATTATATTAATGACGATAAGATACCAGTTAAGCAAAAATACAATTTTGGATTATATTTGTCACATTTAGGTAAAACTCAAGAATTATCGTATTTTTTGAAAAAGGTAAATAAACCGTTGGCAAATTATATTAATAATGATTCAACACTATTATTGATTGCATGCAAACATAAATTAGAAGCAAATTCAATTAGTTTAATTGAATTAATGGAACCTGAAACAATTAATTATTCAACTAAACAAAATATAAATGCGTTATTATTGGCTTGTTTATATAAATCAGAAATAATTGCATTAAAATTAATTGAAAAAATGTCTGATGAAGCAATTTTTAAAATAACTGTTATTGGTGAATGCATTTTACATATTGCATGTTCAAATAATATGTCAAATGTGGTGTTACGTATTTTAGAAAGATTAGGTCAATTAAATCAATCGAGTGTACATCGTAACATAGTCAATATAAAATATCGTAATAATAATACATTATTACATATTGCATGTTTAAATAAGATGGAAGATGTTGCAATTAAATTGTTAGATTTTGTATCTGATGAGAATATCAATAATATTAGTAGGATTGGAGAAACTGTATTACATGTAGCTTGTCAAAATAGTTTAGTAAACGTTGCAAAGTTATTATTAAATAGAGTTACTGATAAAATTATAAATACCGTATCATTGAGCCATAAAACAATATTATCCGCATGTTGTTATAATAAATTATCTGAAATTGCACTACAATTGATTGATCGAATGAATCCTAGTACGATCAATCAATTGAATATGACAAATGAATCTGCATTATTTATAGCATGTTATATGAATTTACCGGTGGTTGCATATAAATTATCGCATCTTTCATATAAAAAAACACTATGTACTTATAATTTTACAAATGGTTCTCCTTTGATTGGCGCATGTCGAAATAAAATGACAGAAGTTGCACTAATATTAATGGAAAAAATGTCAATGGATGCAATTAGACATTTTGATTGTTACGGTGAATCTGCGTTTACTATTGCATGTAAATATGGGCTAACAATTCTCGCATCAAAATTGATTGATAAAGTTACGTCAAATGATTTAAATAGGATTATTTACAATAGTGAAACTGTCTTACACTATGCATGCAATAGTAAAATGAATGATATTGCCTTGAAGATTCTTGATAAATTACCACCAAACAATATTATTGTAAATACATCAAATATTCATTTTAGAACTGCATTGGCAATATGTTGTGAAAATGGTTCAACAGATGTTGCAATTAAATTGATTAGTATGATGACACCACAAATGATAAATTTTATTGATAATCGTGGTTATTCTGCATTTTCAACAGCATGTTGTTTTAATTATGAAACAATTGCATTTGAGTTAGTCAAAAAGACGAATATCGAAACAATCAATCATACTGGACCGACTATTATATCGCCTTTGACATATGTGTTAAACAATAATATGGAAAGTGTTAAATCATATTTAATGGACAATGATGAATATATCCAATCATTAGAAAACATTATATCAAATCCATATAAATACAACAATAAAACAATTAAAATAGTCAAAGAATTCAAGGAACTTGCAGAAGGTACAATTATGATGGTCCAAATGAGAAATTCTATTAAAACTAACAATAATAAACGTAAATTCAATGAATTGTAGATTATCGATAAAATAGTTATACATAAATAACTGTTTTATTGATTGTTTGATCTTTTTGACATAGTGGACAATTATTTTTTTATTTAACCAAATATCTATACATTTTTTTAACACATATTTATTTTCATTAAATTGTTCATTACATACAGAACAAAAATCAACATCATATATTTTAACATATTTACAATCATTTGATGGTATTAATTCATCTTGATTTAAAATTTGATAATATCCTGTTTTATTTCTAAGATAAATACATGAACCAATACAAAATAGAATACACAATCCTAAAAAACTAGAACCTATATATGCTAAATTATTTGTAAATTGTTTTGTTCTACAATAACCACTTGATGGTAAATATAATAATGTTGTATTTGATCTAATAGGATAATAAAATTCTTTTTTTTTCCTACAAGTATATGATGATATACAACTATCATCAAATTCAGTTAGATATCTACAAGTTAGTATATTATTTTTATGATTAAATGATGCCATATTACTACTTAAAATTGTTCCTTTTACTTTAACATAGTTTGCTAAATTTAATGGAGGTTTTCCATTTAGATAACTCATACATAATATCGGTAAACCAATTATAAAAAACACTATACTACGTGTAGAACAACCTTGTGCTATTTTTTCAATATCATCTATATTATGATCGTTAAAATTATTATGTCAAGAAATAGACATAATAATTTTAAATTATATTAAAAAATGATGATAATTATTTATTTTTTTCAATTTTTTGATGTTGGTTAAATTATTTTTTTTTAATTGGTAATTTTTTATTTATGATATTATTTTACTTATAATTATAAATAAATTAAGACGATTTCAATCATAAATTCAATTAGTAACATATGTACTATAAATATATCTAATAAGTCAATTATATCAATAAAAAAAAATGAATTTAATATATTTTGTTTATTATTTATAATATAATATGACAAATTATATGAGTATCGTAAACAATTTTTATTATAATATATCTTCAATTGTGTTTTATGTATATTGTGTTTATTATTATTTTAAAATTGATAATAATTGTACATTAAATTTGGATGATGCATGTATCGATTGTTGTACAATTAATTTTAAGTTTTATAATAATATATTAATATTATACTTTACAATTGATGCATTTATTCAAGCAATAGATGGATATTATCTATTTATATTACATCATGTCGTACCAATTATTTTCTTATTTAATTTTGATATAAATAAATCAATACATATTTACATAATTAAGATGTTGTTAATAACTGAGATTAGTAGTATAATATTGGCAATTACACATATTACAAAAGGAACAATTAAACAAATGTGTTTATTCTTATTTTCAATTGTATTTTTGATACATCGCACATATATATATTATTATTTAAATTATGAAACTGTAGATAGAATAAATAATAATATTATAGATATTTCAATAATGATAATGACAACATTGCATGTATATTGGTCATATAAAATTATTCATAAATTAATACGAACATTTTTTTCAAATAATAATAATAAAAACGACTAATTCATTTATCTCGATATATATAAATATATTATATGGATCGTTGATTAGGTTCCAAATAATTCATTCCTAATATATCAAATAACATTTCTTCGCTTGTTAAAACAATTTTATTATTTTTTTCATCATATAATCCATATTCATTTAATTTATACCCCATATTTTTTGCTATTTTACGCATTTTTTGATTTAATTCATATGAACCCGTAAAATAAACTAATGCAGGGAAAAATGATTCAATTCCAACCATTCGAATATCTATTCTTCTAACTGAATTACTTTTGTATTTACAAAAACCCATATATTTTGTTCCTTTTTCCGTGTCTGTTAAATCATCTAATAAAAATTTATCAAATTTAAATAAATTGACAACATTTGTCAAATGACCTACATTTGGAACATCTTCTTGATACCATACATCTTCATGTATTAATAATAAATCAATATCTCCAGATGTCAATTTTCCACGTCGATATGAACCACACACAATAAACATTAATTTATTATTGTATTTTCTTAACTTATTTTCCATATACATATATATTTGATTAATTTCATCTCGAGGGATATTTGTTTTGTATTTACCATAATATTTTAACCCTAGTTTAATTTTATCATTAACCTCAATTATACCACTATTTACCTTATCTATCAATTCATTTACAGACTTAATTTTATATTTTTTAATTAATTCAATTGCTCTAGCATCGCCAATACCAACTACATAATTTAATTGAGTTATTATATCAATATTTTTTGTTTTTGATATTTTTTCCAATTCATCAATTTCCTCTAAATTATCATTTTCTAGTATTTCAACTATTCTACTAATTGTACCTTTGCCTATTCCTGGTAATTTAAGATCATATACATTATTCAAAGTAATTTCATAATCTAATCCACTTAATACTAATAGTGCATTATCTAAATTACGAATTCTAAAGTTATTAATTGTTTTTTGTTTTTTATCAGTTTCAAGTTTATTTGTTTTTTTCAAAAGATCTACTAATTTTTCAAACAATTGAATTATAACAATATTATATTCGTTGTTATTTTGATTAACTATATTTTTAATTTTTATTTTTTCTGGTTTTATTTTAATTTTTAACATATTAATTTATATTTAACAAAAATATAAATTAATTATTTTAATAACTTTTTTTATGACAAAAATAAAATAATAAATATAAATATTATCAACAAATACCTAAATAATCTTAATTTTCAATATAATTTGTCACCATATTTGATTTATTCAATAAAAATATTAAAATAGATATAAAAACGAATAAGATTAATAATAAAGTTGTCATTAAATTACAATATAATTTTTGACCAATAATGCCAATTATTAGAATATTATACATAAAATAAAACAATATACTTTTTAATTTGTTAGATAAAGAAAAATTATTTCTCACTAAGTTTTTTGATAGCTAGAGCTTTCTTTACATCATAACCACTAGTTGCACCATCATCATGATCATGTACATCTCGTTCTTTATCATAATCAATTTCTTCTGGACATTTATGATAGTATAGTCCATTTATACAATCACGGATCCCACGACATCGCCAACACCAATGAACATCGCATTTTTTGCATGTTAAATGATCACAACCGGCACCTCTTTGACGGAAACAAGATATTCCGGTTAAACATTGTTTGCATGTTTTAGGATTACATTGTTGTTCAGTTTGTGTTGGTATATTACATCCAGGACACAATTTAGTGTTTTTGAGAAATTCGATGCGATCTTCTTCAGACATATCTTTGCAGTACTCGTGTATTTTGCCAGGACATATCTTCCGTTTATGATATGGTTGAATTTTGCATTCGTCACACCAATTTGTTGCACATTCAGGACATGTCCGTTCATTAATATTAACGGATGATTTTATTTTTCCTGCAAGTGCATCAACGATCGTTTGATCTAAATATGGTATTTTTGAATGAACACATATAGGATTAATACAATATGTAATATATTGATTGCCATACTTTTTACGCAATAGTTCGAATCGTTTATTTTCTACCATTGATGAATATCTTTGTTTAAGTTCTTCTGGTATTTTTGCAATTAATGCATTATCAAGTGGAAATATGTATTTGCCACACGGGGTTTCTGGTGATTCTTTTCTAGGAAAACATATACATGGTACTAATATTGTATCCTCTTCAGTAAATATATGATGTTCAGATGTACCAAATTTTGGACAATCTTTTTCTTTACCAATATGTGTCATTTTTTTATTTGGGATAGGCATACCTCGAACAGGACGATAATATCTTGAATTTTTCTGAATATCTTCATTATGTGTTCTTGCGAGAATTGCTTTGTTCAATGCCATCTCCATGAATGAAAATAGTTGACTTTCTACACATTCACATCTGGTACGTCGTGATTGATGAATCATTATTGTATCATCGTCTAGTCCATTAAATTTGGAAACAGGGTCCCATTTTTTATCCAACACTGGTTTTTTGGATCTATTTGACTTTGTACCGTGCGGTTTGCAGATATTTGGAAACCATTCTGGCAAAAATCGAAAATCTCTCGGTTTAATTCCTTGACGTTTCTGTTCAGTTGTTACCAAAGAATAAAATTTTATATTTCGCAAACCCGTAGCTACCTTGTTATAGTTGTGCTTCATGTTGTTTATTTCAACGATTTTACCTGGACGGATATTTGGTCTAATGCTTTTTAGTCCTGTTTCTCTGCTACGAATTTTGGTTTCCATTGCAGACAGTTTAGTCATTAGATTTATCGCATTATTAACAGCTTTCACTTTGATATAAAGTTGATTGTTAATGTCGATGTCTCGAACATTCGCCGAATAAATATTATATTCATCATATTTTATGTTGCTTATACTATTTACAATAGCAATATCTTCTATTTTTGTCTGGCGAATTAATGCATATGCCATATCGACATTTGCTTTCACTTGGGAATAATCTAGCTCTTGCTCTTGCTCTTGCTCTTGCTCTTGCTCTTGCTCTTGCTCTTGCTCTTGCTCTTGCTCTTGCTCTTGCTCTTGCTCTTGCTCTTGCTCTTGCTCTTGCTCTTGCTCTTGCTCTTGCT
>Ga0169931_10015746_pt1 | contig 10092 bp, 8 predicted proteins | sample Kivu_15m_20L_FD_129675 | JGI IMG/M metagenome (GOLD analysis project Ga0169931, IMG submission 129675) | Freshwater microbial communities from Lake Kivu, Western Province, Rwanda to study Microbial Dark Matter (Phase II) - Kivu_15m_20L... | ecosystem: Environmental > Aquatic > Freshwater > Lake ... | reverse complement strand
GGACCGCCGCATATCGCAGTGCGGCGCGGATGTCCTCGGGCTGAAGCTGCGGGTAGTCCTCGAGGATCTCATCGACCGACGCACCGTGGCTCAGCAGGTCCAGCACGTCCGTCACCCGGATGCGCAATCCCCGGATGCAGGGCCTCCCCCCGCACTTGCCGGGCTCGATCGTGATCCGCTCGAGCAGATCCGTTCCCATGAGTGACCTCCGCGAAAACCCCTGGCGGCCGAGTGTATGACGTCAGTGCATCCGCGCGTTGACGTGCCAACTCAGCGCCTGAGGGTCTTTCCGCTGTGCCCGAAAGGCGCGCCGGAACGACCTGGATCCAGGCGAAAACCGCCGCCATGGCTCGGCCTACGGCGAGGCATTGCAACGACGAGCCGGGGCGTCTTGGCGCGCATGGAGGGCATGGGGGAAAGGCCCTCAGCCGCTCTGGGCGCTCAGGGGGTTTCGGCGGGGTCGAAGTCCAGTTCCACCCTCGCCCCGTTGGGGTCGAAGGTGAAGAGCTGCCAGGTGCCCGAGCCCGCCTGACGGCGCAGGTCGTAGGCCTGGCCGCGGGCGTCGAAGCGCGCCTTCACGGCGGCCAGATCGCGGGCGCTGAAGGCCATGTGGTCGATCACGCCGGTGCGCTGCGCCGGCATCGGCCGGTCCCAGTAGATGTGCAGCACCGCCTGGTCCGACCCCGGCGCGTACAGCCAGGCCCCGGGAAAGCCCAGGTCGGGCCGGTGCCCCTCCACCAGCCCGAGCAGCCCGCAGTAGAACTCGAGCGTGCGCGCGCGATCATCGGCGGTGATCGTGAAGTGGTTCATGCCGTGGATCATGGGATCTCCCTGCGCCGAAATGCCATCCTCAAGCCACCAGCACCAGCGCGCCAGCGGTGCGGCGGGACTCCAGCCGCTCGTGCGCCTGCGCCGCCACGTCGAGCGCGTGGCGCTCGATCGGGGGAGGCTTCAAGGTGCCGTCGGCCAGGGCCTCCCACACGCGCCGCGCCCGCTCGGCCAGACGATCCTGCGTGGCCACGTAGGCAAAAGCCACCGGGCGCGAGAACGTGGCCGACTTGCTCACCAGCAGGTTGGGGTCGAGCGGCTGCAGCGGCCCGCTCGCCTGCCCGAGGCTGATCCAGTGCCCGCAGGGTGCGAGGGCCTCGAAGTTCTCGGCGCTGGCGGCATCGCCAAGACCGTCGACGATGACATCGGCGCCATCGCCGAAATGCCGTCGCACGGCGGCGGCGAAGCGGTAGTCGGGCGTGACGATCACCTGCTCACAGCCGTGTGCCCGCGCCAGTCGCGCCTTGTCCTCCGTCGACACCGTGCCCACGACACGGGCCCCGAGGCGCCGAGCCCAGGCGCACAGCAACAGCCCCACCCCGCCCGCGGCGGCGTGGACCAGCCAGCGCGCCCCGGGCTGGACGCGGCCGAGGTCGCGCAGCAGGTAATCCGCCGTGACCCCCTTCAGCAGCAGGGCGGCCGCGGTCTCGTCCTCCACCGCCGCGGGCAGGCGCACGGCGCGCTCGGCGCTGATGGTGTGCACGCTGGCATAGCCCCCGCCTTCGGGGCCCATCCACGCAACCCGGTCGCCGGGCAGGAAGCCGGTGACTCCCTCACCGACGTCGAGCACCGTGCCGGCGCCCTCCACGCCGGGCGTGCCGGGCAGCGGCAGCATGGCCGGGATCCAACCGCGGCGGACGTAGACGTCGATGAAGTTGACGCCCGCCGCGCGCTGGCGCAGCCGCAGTTCGCCGGGACCGGGCGGCCGGGCCTCGCCGGCCTCGGGCTGCAGCGCCTGCGGCCCACCGTAGGCGCGCACGACCACCCGGCGGCACGGCACCGGCAGGGCAGTCGGCATCGGCGCAGTGCCGGGCGCGCGCAGGTCGGCGCCGAGCCGGAGGTGCCGGCGCAGGTTCTCGAAGCCGGCTTCGTAGACGTCCCGCGCGACCATCTCGCGCAGTTCGCGCTCCTGCCCTGGCGGGGTGGCGAAGGTCGACTCCCAGTGCCAGAAGGTGCGCCGACCATCGGTCACCGGCTTGAGCGTGACGGTGGCCACGTAGCGCTGCAGCGGCACCGTGGCCTCGACGATGCAGTAGGTGCTGCGGTGCTCGCGATCATCGAGCGTCAGCAGTTGCTCGCGGATGAAGGCGCCGTCCTTCAGGGTGAAGGAGCGCACGCAGCCCACCTGGGTGGGCGCGGCGCCGCCCTCGATGCGGCTCTTGTCGACGACCGCGTGCCACTGGTCGTGGCTGTTGAAGTCGCGCAGCACGGCCCACACGCGCTCGATGGGCGCGTCGATCACCGTGGAGCGGACGACCTTCTGCAGCATGACCGACCCGGACGCTCGCTTGCAGCCTGGCGGGCCCCGATCAGCGCCGCGAGAAGGCCCGCTTCAAGGCGTCGAAGCCGCCTTGGAACACGCCTTGACCGATGAGGTCCGACAACTCGCGCTCGCGCCCTTCGGCGCAATCGAACTCGGCGCTCCACTCGGCAAAGCAGCGGTCGCCGTCGGTGACGGGCGTGAGCTTCAGGGTCGCGACGTAGTTCTCCACGCCCATCGGGCTCTCGAGGATCTCGTAGGTGCAGGTGTAGTCGTAGTCCGACAGCGCGAGCAGACGTTCACGGATCATGCCGCCGTCACGGGTGTGGAAATGGCGCACGCAGCCCACCCGGTCGGCCGGCTCCTGGTTCTCGATCCGGCTGTCGGCAATCGCCGGGTGCCATTGGGGCAGGCCGTTGAAGTCACGGATGCGCGCCCAGACGGTGTCGGCACTCGCGTCGATGATGCTCGAGACATACAGGCGGATCACGGCTGGCGCTCCCCGGTGCTGGCGTGCGGCATCACGCCCGTCAATCCTTGGCCGGCGCCGCCGCCGGCGGCAAGGCCGCAGCGCCCCCGGCAACCCCGCCCACGAGGCGCTGGATGTCGCCGCCCTCGAGCCCGATCTCGCGCAGCAACTGGTCGACGATGGGCGCCTGGGCGCGGAAGCGCAGCGCCGAGTTCACGACGTTGTCGGCAAAGCCCCCACTGTCGCTGCCGCCACCCCCTCCGCCGCCGGCCAGGCCGTCGACGTGCAGGATCTTGATGCCCTCGATACGCTCCATCGGGCGCACGGATTCGCGGATGATGGCCTCGGCCTTCTCGACCAGTTTCAGGCGCAGCGCGGAGGCCCGCGCCTCCGGAGTGAGCACGTTGTGCGCCTCGTTCATCATGCGCGTGGCCTCGGCCTCGATTTCGGCGCGCACGCGCTGCGCCATCGCGCGGATGCGCTCGGCGTCGGCGTCGGCCTCGGCCTGGGCCCGGATGGCCGCGCCGCGGTCACCGCTTGCGGCCTTCTCTGCCGCCGCGGCAGCCGTGACCTGCAGCGCCTCGCGCTCGGCCGTCTGCTGCGCGCCGATCAGCTCGATGGCCTTGCGGCGCTCGGCCATCTCGACCTCGCGCGCGGTGAAGACCCGCTCCTCGGCGGCCACCGCCTGGGCGCGCGCCACCTCGGCCTCGGCCTGCGCTTCGCTCTGCGCCTTGCTCTCGCGCGCGATCGCGATCGCACGCTGTTGCTCGGCAAGCTCCAGCGCCTTGCGACGCTCGATCTCGGCGGCCTGGATCTCGCGCTCCTTGCGGATGCGCTCCTGCTCGATGCTCTGCTCGCTGCGGATGCGCGCGGCCTCGATGGCCTGGCGCGCAGCGATCTGCGCCGCCTCGGCCGACTGCTCGCGCTGCGCACGCTCGGTCGTGACCTCGGCGCGCTGACGCGCCCGGGCCACCTCGACCTCGCGCTGCTGCGCGAGGCGGGCGCTCTCGCTCTCCAGGTCGATGTCCAGCGAAAGCTTCTCGGCCTCGAGATTCTTGTTGCGGATGGCGATCAGGGTGTCCTGCTCGACGTCGTTGCGCTGCTTCTTGCGGCGCTCGATCTGTTCGGTCAGCCGCGTCAGGCCCTCGGCGTCGAAGGCATTGCTCGGGTTGAAGAACTCCATCGAGGTCTGGTCGAGCTGGGTCAGCGAGGCCGACTCCAGCTCCAGGCCGTTCTTCGTGAGGTCTTCCGCCACCGCCTCGCGCACGCGCTTGACGTAGGTGCCGCGCTTCTCGTGCAGTTCCTCCATCGTCATCTCGGCCGCCGCGGTGCGCAGCGCATCGATGAACTTGCCCTCGACCAGTTCCTTGAGCTGCTCGGGCTCCATGGTGCGCAAGCCCAGCGTCTGGGCCGCCGCGGCCACGGCCTCGGGCTGGGCGGCCACGCGCACGTAGAACTCGGCAATCACGTCCACGCGCATGCGGTCCTTGGTGATCAGTGCCTTGTCGCGCCCGCGGCTGACCTCCAGACGCAACGTGTTCATGTTCACCGGGATCACGTCGTGGACGATGGGCAGCACGAAGGCGCCGCCGTCGACGACGACCTTCTGCCCTCCCAGGCCGGTGCGCACGAAGGAACGCTCCTTGGAACTGCGCAGGTACAGCCAGTGCAGCAGCCAGACCGCGATCGCGACGACGATCGCGACGACGATCAGGCCCAGGATGAAACTGCCGAATTCAGCGCCGGTCATGGGGCTCTCCTCTTGCTCTTCGGGCGCGCCCGCGGCGCTGCTGCCGCGGGCCGCTGGATGCGGGTGAACTGTCGGGTGGTCTCGGTCAGCGCCACCTCGGTGGGCAGACGCTCCATCGAACTCGCGCCGTAGAAGCCGTCGCAACCCGGGCAGTGCGCCAGGATGTGGCTCGCATCGGACGGGGTGGCGATCGGGCCGCCATGGCACAGCACCATGACGTCGGGGCGCACGCGCCGCGCCGCCGCCGCCCAGGCGTTGATGGGCTCGATGCAGTCGTCGAGCTTCAAGGCCGTCTCGGCGCCGATCGAGCCACCCGTGGTCAGGCCCATGTGGCAGACGACGATGTCGGCCCCGGCCTGCGTCATCGCTCGGGCCTCGGCCTCGTTGAAGACGTAAGGCGTGGTCAGCAGGTCCAGGCGGTGCGCGCGCGCGATCATCTCGACCTCGAGCGCATAACCCATGCCCGTCTCCTCGAGGTTGGCGCGGAAGGTGCCGTCGATCAGACCCACGGTCGGGAAGTTCTGCACCCCCGAGAAGCCCAGGTCGGCCACGCGCCGCAGGAAAGAGTCGGGAATCATGAACGGGTCGGTGCCGTTGACCCCGGCCAGCACCGGCGTGTGCCGGACCACGGGCAGCACCTCGTGCGCCATCTCGCAGACGATCTCGTTGGCATTGCCGTAGGCCAGCAGCCCCGCCAGAGAGCCGCGGCCGGCCATGCGGTAGCGGCCGGAGTTGTAGATGACGATGAGGTCGATGCCGCCAGCCTCTTCGCACTTGGCCGACAGCCCGGTGCCGGCGCCGCCGCCGATGATGGGCTCGCCGCGCGCGAGCTTGGCGCGCAGGCGCTGGAGGATCTCGGCGCGGGCGATGCGGGGCATGGGAGAAGGGTCCTCGTCTTCGGTGCAGGTCAGGCCCGGCGCGCCGCGCCGGCGCGCGAGAGCTCGCGCCAGGCATCGACCAGCGCCAGCGCGAAGGCCTCGTCATTGATGTGGTGCGGCAGGCGCACGAGCCGCCTGTCGGACCCGCTGCGCAAGCCGCGTTCGATCGTGTCGAACAGCGCGCGGTCGGCCTCCGGGTCGTGAAAGGGCTGCCCCGGACGGTCGATCGCGGACAGACCCCCCTCGGGCACGAGCAGGCGCACGGGGCCCCGCATCGCGTTCAGCTTGGCGACGAGGAACTCGCCGATGGCGCGGCATTCTTCGACCGTCGTTCGCATCAGCGTCACGTTCGGGTTGTGGCGGTACAGGCGCCGGCCGCGGAACTTCTCGGGCACCGTGTCGAAGGCGCCGAAGTTCGCCATGTCCAGCGCCCCGAGCGAGCCCACCCAAGGCAGCCCATGGCGCGCGAACACGTCCAGCCGCGTCGGGCCGGCCGAGAGGGTGCCGCCCGCCACCTCGTCGGCGATCTCGGTCGTCGAGACGTCGATCACGCCTTCGAGGAGCCCGGAGTCGGCAAGCTTCTCCATCGACTGTCCGCCGACCCCGGTGGCGTGGAAGACAAGGCAGTCCCACTCGTCCGCCAGGCGCTGGGTCACCTGCTGCACGCAGGGCGTCGTGACGCCGAACATCGTCAGCCCGATCGCAGGCTTGGTGGCCTGGGCGCCAGCCACCGGGTGCGTGATCATCCCGGCCAGCGCGTGAGCGGCGTTCGCGAGCACGCGTTCGCTGATCCGGTTGATGCCCTGCACGTCGGTGACCGAGTACATCATGCAGATGTCGCTCGGCCCGACGTAGGGCCGCGTGTCGCCGCTGGCCATCGTCGACACCATGACCTTGGGCACGCCCACTGGCAAGGCCCGCATCGCCGCGGTGGCGAGCGTGGTGCCGCCTGAGCCGCCGGCGGAGATCAGGCCGCCCAGGTCGCGCCGCGTGAGCACGTAGCGCTCGAAGGCGGTGGCCATCGCGCTGACGGCGCTGCCGCGGTCGCCGCTGAAGACGCCCGACTCCCCCTGTGGGTGGTGGCGCGCCACCTCACGCGGCGACACGCTGGCCGCGGACGTCTTGCCCGAGGTCGACAGGTCCACGGTCACCACGCGCAGACCGAGTTTCTCCAGGCAAAGGCGCAGGTAGTTCAGCTCCCGGCCCTTGGTGTCGAAGGTGCCGGCAACATAGGCGGCGCGGCCCGTGGTCGCGGCCACCGGGAAGTCCAGCACGGTCGCGGCACGCGCTGGCGCCATCGCGCCGGACAGGGTGGCGCCGCCCATGGGCATCGCCGTTGGCGCCGCACCCTGGGACGCCGGCCCGCCCATCACCTGCGGCGAATCCGCCCCCCGGGCCACGGGCGCCGTGGCAAACCCGGCGCCCGCGGCCGTCCAACGGTTGAACCCGGAGGTCGTCCGCGGCCCGAGCGCGTCCAGGGACGGGACGGACTCGCCATGGGCCCGGCGCACGGTCAGCACCTCGACCACTGCGGCGCCTCCCGGGGCCGCGTCGCGCGGGCCCGGGGCCGCGGCTCCGCCCGCGGCGCTCTCGCCCGGCTCCTCGTCGCCGGAGGAACGCACGCCGAGCAGCCGCTCCTGCAGTTCGCGATCGGCCGCCAGCGCCGAGGCTGGCATCTCCTGGGCGATGCGCCCGTTGACCATGATGCCGATGCGGTCGGCGACGTCCATCGCGACGCCCAGGTTCTGCTCGATCAGCAGCACCGCGATCGAGCCCTCGCGCGCCAGCTCGCGCAGCGCCTGCGCGACCTGCTCGACGATGACCGGCGCCAGACCCTCGGTGGGCTCGTCCATCACCAGCAGCCGGGGCTCGAGCAGAAGCGCACGCCCGATGGCCAGCATCTGCTGCTCGCCCCCCGAGAGCTGCGAGCCGCCGTTACCCTTGCGCTCGGCCAGGCGCGGGAACATGGTGTAGACGCGGTCCACCTCGCGCCGGTGGCTTGCCACCAGGCGCAGCGTCTCGTCGACCGACAGCGAGGGCCAGACCCGCCGGCCCTGGGGCACGTAGGCGATGCCGCGGCGCGTGATCTCGTGCGGCGACCGCCCGAGGATCTCCTCGCCCGCGAGACGCACGCTCCCGCGCGCCGGCACCAGACCGGTGATGGCGTTGCACAGCGTCGTCTTGCCCATGCCATTGCGGCCGACGATGCCGAGCACGCCCGTGTCAAGCTCGAGGGCGACGCCCTGCAGCGCGTGCGCACGGCCGTAGTAGACGTCCAGCCCCTGCACGGCCAGCAGCGGCACCCGCACCGGCGCGCGGCCGGGACGGCCGCCCCGTGCGCCCGGGCCACCGGGCTCCGAGCCACGCGGCGCCGCGCTCTCGCGGTCCGTGGGGCGGCTGCGGCGGAACCAGACCATCAGTGCCGCCCTCCCATGTACAGGGCCTGCACCTGCGCGTCGGCCTCGATCTCGGCCGGCGTGCCGTGGCGCAGCACGCGGCCGTTGTGCATGACGGTCACGCGCTCGGACACGCGCAGCGCGATGTCGAGATCGTGCTCGATGATGACGAAGCTCATGTGCCGCGGCAGCGAGACGAGCAGCGCGACGAGCTCACGCCGCTCGGCAGGCGACAGCCCGGCCGCCGGCTCGTCGAACAGGATGAGTCGCGGCGCCCCGGCCAATGCCATGCCGATCTCGAGCTGGCGCTGCTGGCCGTGCGCGAGGTTGGCCACCGGCTCGTCGGCAATATGGTCCAACCGCACGCGTTGCAGCAGGTCCTCGGTGGCCAGCCGGCTCGGGTGCGCTGGCGCCGGGCGCCACACACCGAAGCGGCCGTTCGCGACCCCGCGTACAGCCAGGAAAAGGTTGTTCCGCACCGAGAGATCGCGGAACAGCAGCGAGGACTGGTAGGTGCGCCGCAGCCCCTTGCGGATGCGCTCGTGCGGCGGCAGCGCCGTGATGTCCTCGCCGAAGAATTCGATCCGCCCGGCGGTGGGCGGGAAGTCCCCGGTGACGGCATTGAACAGCGTGGTCTTGCCCGCGCCGTTGGAGCCGAGAACCGCATACTTCTGACCGGCGGCCACGGTCAGGCTCACGTCGTCGACGGCGCGCAGCGCGCCGAAGGCGCGGGTGACGCCCTGCAGCACGAGCGCGTCCGAAGAGGCCAGCGGCGCCCCGGCCGCGCGGGGGGCGGGTGCAAGCCCACCCCCCGCACGCACCGCGGGCGTCTTCCACGATGAGACCGAAGCCATGTCAGCCCTGCCCTTCGTGTCCTGGCGTGCGAGTCCGGCCAGCCGCTCGCCTCAGGGGCAGGCCGGCACGTCGCGCGTGCCCATCTGGAACTCCTCCTTCTTCATGCCGAGCATCTGTTCGACGTTGTCGACCTTGCGCAGCACGCGCGTCGTGAGCTCGCCCTTGCTGTCCTTGACGACCTCGGTGACGAAGGTGGTGCCGATGGCCTGGCGGTTCGCATCGAGCTTCACCGTGCCCGTGGGCATGCGCAGTTGCAGGTTCGACAGCGCCTGGCGGTACTTGGCCTGGCCGCCGGAGAGATCGCCCTTGACGGCGTCCAGCGCGTCGAGTGCCGCCTTCATGTTGGTGTAGTACACCAGCGCGAACAGGCTCGGGCTGGGGTAGCCACCAGCCGACACCGGGTAGTTCTTCTGGTAATCGGCGACGAAGGCCTTCCAGTCGGCGCCGTCGAAGCTGTCGGCGTACGGACCGGCGGACATCGTGCCCACCAGCGAGTCGCGCCGCTTGCCGCGGTAGTTCAACACGTCCTGGCTGACCGTGATCGAGCCCCCCATCATCGGCTTGTCGCCGCCGGCAGCTTCAAACTGGTTCAGGAAGTTCACCGCGTCGGCGCCACCCAGCACCACCAGCAGCGCGTCGACGTCCTTCGGAATGCGCGCGATCACCGACGAATAATCCTTGCCACCCAGCGGCACCCAGGCCTTGACCGGCACCTTGCCGCCCAGGCGGCAGAACTCCGACATGAAGCCCTGCACCTGCGAGTAGGGGAAGGCGTAGTCTTCGGCGATCACCATGACGCGCTTGTAGCCCTTGTCGATGGCGGCCTTGCCCAGGCCCACCATCCACTGCGCGCCCTCGGTGTTGAAGCGGAAGAAGTTCGGGCTCGGGTTGACGAGGGTCGTCGCCTGCGCGCCCGATCCGCCGTTGATGAAGGTCATGTTGGGCTGGGTCTTGGAGTAGTCCTTGACCGCGATGCCTTCGCCGCCCGACAGCGGGCCGACGACGATGTCCACCTTGTCCTGCTCCACCAGCTTGCGCACCGCGTTGACCGCGACGTCGGGGTTGGCGTTGGACGAAGCCCGGACCATCTCGATCTTCCTTCCGGCCACGGTGCCGCCGCGCTGGCGTATCGCCAGTTCGGCGCCGCGCATGCCGTCGGCGCCGCCGGCAGCAAACGGACCTTCCAGCGTGGCCAGCACACCGATCTTCACAGGCGCACCCTGTGCCCATGCAGCGCCGCCGAATGTCACCGCCGCAGCGGCTCCGATCATCGAACGCACCCAGATCCTCTTGCTCAATTTCACGGTTGTCTCCTTGGTCAATGCCGACTTGGCGGGGAAATCACGGCCTGCCGCGGGCCGAAGCGCGAACGCAGCTTCGCCCACAGCCCGAGCAGGCCGTCGGGGGAAAACAGCACGATGGCGAGGAAGACCACG
>Ga0169931_10015745_pt1 | contig 10092 bp, 11 predicted proteins | sample Kivu_15m_20L_FD_129675 | JGI IMG/M metagenome (GOLD analysis project Ga0169931, IMG submission 129675) | Freshwater microbial communities from Lake Kivu, Western Province, Rwanda to study Microbial Dark Matter (Phase II) - Kivu_15m_20L... | ecosystem: Environmental > Aquatic > Freshwater > Lake... | reverse complement strand
GCGAATCGACTTTGAGGCCTGCGAGCTCTGGAATTTCTGGAACAGGTTCATCTGAGTGTGGTCCGTTCCAGATCCATATCATTCCATATTTTTCTGCGACCGGCCAAACGCGGTTCGCGGCCCGCGCTGGTTTTTCTTGGCAGGGGATATCACTCACTTCGCCCGTCTCGGCGAGTTTCCAGTGGTGAAAGAAGCAGCGCACGCCTTTGCCGTCGACTTTACCCTCGGCCAAGTGGGCGCCCATGTGGGGACAGTAAGCGTCCATGGCGCGGGCTGTTCCTTCCTCGTCGCGGTAGAGAACCAGCTCGCGGCCTAAGAAGGAAAAGGGACGGAGCTGCTTTCGTTTGAGCTCTTGGGAAGGAAGCACCCAATACCACCCTTGTGCCACGCGCTCGAAAGAGCCGAATCGGGGGTTGAGGTCCGTCCCCGTTTTTGGAGTGTCCGTCCTCGGGGGCGGAGCAACCGTGCTTGGCGAAAAATGGCGTTCCGATTGATCCAACATTCAGTGTACCTAAATAGTTTTTGACGCGCCGTGTTTATACTCGTGCGCCTCCTCTTCTTCAAGGGCTAAATCGGGGGGCGCATTTCATGAAAACTGCTTAAATTTCAGTTGTTTGTAGCTTCATGACGGGGCGGGAGGGGGTGGGTTCTAACCCTGGCTTTTGAGCGCCCTCAAGGCTGCTCCGTCCCCAACGAACCTTCAGCCACAGGCGTTCGTGGACGTAATAATCGGCGCTGAGAATGAGGTGAAGCAGGGAGCTGAATCCCGTGCTTTTCCCGAGTTCGCCAGTCCACCAATAGGTCAACCCCAGGGTCAGCAGCCAAGCTGAGACGCGGTAAGTGACGCTTCGGGCGAGAGTGCGCATCGGGGTTTCGTGCATAACGCATTGCATTACTTAGGGCTTCAGTCGAAGTCAAGAAATCCAGAATCAAAACCCAGGGCTGAAATGAGAGCGAAGAGTGAGTTTGAGCGCCCTTGAACTTTTGAATAATTTTACGGGTTGACCTGTTATAATAGCTATATATTTCAAGGTTTTATATTCACTGTTGAAGTCGGATCTAGAAGGTCGTAATTAGATAGAATAGGGTCTTGGGTTTTCGAGTTGTTTTGGGTTGTGCAAGTGATTTCAGGTTTGATCACGGACCTAGGATGTCGTATATGCGCAGCACTGAAAACAGACCCTGAAGGAATTATGATCAAGCTGAACCGAGTCACCGAGTACGCGCTGATTGCCCTCCGCCACATGAATCGTAAGGCGGTCGTGGACGCTCGTTCAGTGACGAGCGCGCGGGAAATTGCTGATCAATACGGCTTGCCTTTTGAAATCACTGCGAAAACTCTGCAACGCCTGCGCGATACCGGTCTGATCGACTCAGCGCAAGGGGCGCGCGGTGGATATCTCCTTCAAAGTGATCTCAACCAGATATCACTCGCTCAATTTCTGGATCTGATGGAGGGCGGCCAATCCGTGGTTGCTTGTGCGCCAGTCGAACATCCCTCGCACGCTCCAACCTCCACCAAACAAAAAGACGACTGCCATTGTGAATATCACTCCGCCTGCGAAATTCAGGGAGTGATGAAGGGCCTTAATCGTCGCATCCGCGAGTTCCTGAGCGGAATTCGTCTCGCGGAACTCACTCAAGATTCTACGCTCAATTTAGTTCAAATCACGTCGCTTGCCGCGACTGCCTCGGGGGGAACCACCACCGCAGGGGCAAGACAAGCACAGCAAAAATGGGAGCCTTCGTCATGAAATTACCTGTCTATCTCGACAACCATGCCACCACCCCGATGGATCCGGAAGTGTTGAAAACCATGCTTCCTTACTTCACAGATGTATTTGGTAATGCTGCCAGCCGGAACCATGAGTACGGTTGGACCGCCGAAGCGGCTGTTGAAAAAGCCCGGGGGCAGGTCGCTGCCTTGATTGGCGCCAGTGATAAAGAAGTGATTTTTACGAGCGGTGCGACCGAGAGCAACAACTTGGCAATCATGGGCGCCGCCGAGATGTACAAAGACAAGGGGAAGCACATCATCACGACTGCGATTGAGCATAAGGCGGTCTTAGATACCTGCCACTACCTCGAGAGCAAAGGATATCAGATTACGTTTCTGCCGGTGGATGCGACAGGTCGCGTGAGCGCGGATGATGTTCGCAAAGCGATTACGGATCAGACGATTCTTGTTTCAGTGATGATGGCAAACAACGAGATCGGATCGATCAATCCGATTGCTGAAATCGGCGCTGTTTGTAAGGAAAAAGGCGTTCTTTTTCACACCGACGCCGTCCAAGGCGCAGGCAAAGTGGAAATCGATGTGCAGAAAATGGGCATCGACCTCCTGTCGCTCACTGCGCACAAAATCTACGGTCCAAAAGGGATTGGCGCGCTCTATGTTCGCAGAAAAGCGCCGCGCGTTCGCTTAGCCCCCCTCGTTCATGGCGGTGGGCACGAGCGCGGAATGCGTTCTGGAACATTGAATGTTCCGGGGATTGTGGGCTTTGGAAAAGCGGCGGAGCTCGCGCGCACGTTGATGCCTTCAGAAACGGCACGGCTTCGTAAGATGCGCGATCGCATGTGGGCTGCGTTGCAAGCCGAGCTCGACGAGCTTTATTTGAATGGCCACCCGACCGAGCGTCTTTCAAATAACTTGAACGTCAGCTTCGCATATGTCGAAGGCGAGTCGTTGATGATGGGGATGAAAGAAATCGCGGTTTCCAGCGGCTCGGCATGCACGAGTGCGAGCCTTGAGCCCTCTTATGTATTGAAAGCGTTAGGGGTGGGCGAAGACTTGGCTCACTCCAGTATCCGTTACGGACTCGGACGTTTTACGACCGATGAAGAAGTGGACTTCGCGATCCGCAAGACGGTGCAGACCGTGAAGAAACTTCGCGAGCTTTCGCCTTTGTACGAGATGGTTAAAGAAGGAATTGATTTGAAGTCCGTCCAATGGACGGGCCACCCTTAATTTTTCTAAAGAAGTGAGGATGATATCATATGGCATATACGGATAAAGTGATTGATCACTACGAAAACCCAAGAAACGTGGGCTCGCTCGATAAGAACAGCACCCAAGTGGGAACGGGGCTAGTGGGCGCCCCCGAGTGCGGTGACGTGATGAAGCTTCAAGTAGAAGTGGACCCACAAACCCGCGTGATCCGCGATGCAAAGTTCAAAACCTTCGGGTGCGGTAGCGCCATTGCTAGTTCTTCGCTGGCGACGGAATGGATTAAAGGGAAGACCATCGAGCAGGCGCTGGCCATCAAGAACACGGATATCGTGGAAGAGCTTTCGCTTCCGCCCATTAAAATTCACTGCTCAGTTTTGGCAGAAGACGCGATTAAAGCCGCCATCGGGGATTATCTGAAGAAGAACGGCGAGTCTGTGCCAACAGCAGGTCAAAAATAATCGCGAGTTAAACAAGCATTTCGCGGGAGAAAAACAGATATGATTACGATGACGGATAAAGCCGTAAAAGAGATCAAACGAATTCAAGAGAATGACCCCTCAGCAAACAATGCCCACTTGCGCGTGATGGTGGTCGGTGGCGGTTGCTCGGGCATGAGCTACAAATTGGGCTTTGAGTCGACGGACCCCGCAGCGAATGACAAAGTCTTCGAAAAAGACGGCGTTCGCGTGATCGTCGATGCGAAATCGTTCTTGTTCCTTACGGGAACAGAACTCGATTTCACGGATGGTCTGAACGGTACGGGGTTCGTTTTCAAGAACCCCAATGCGAAGCGGACTTGCGGTTGTGGTTCCAGTTTCTCTGCCTGAGGAAACGACCTCACCTCATCTTTGCTTGAATTGCCAGGCCCGGATGGAGAGTGCGCCCTTGAGTCCGCACCTCTGCGGTGCCTGTGGTTTTCCTCAACCGCTTCGTGAAGAGGAGACAGCGTTCACGCTCCTCAGTGCTCACCCTCGATTTCAACAGGATGAGGCAGCGCTTCGGTCGCGATTTTATGCTCTGTCTCGGGCGCTCCATCCCGATCGATTTGCTGCCGCGTCCGGGGAAGCGCGAATGTATTCCATTGAGCGCATGAGTCGCGTGAACGAGGCCTTTCGTGTTTTGCGGGATCCAAAACTACTCCGGGAGGCGATTCTTTCGCTTTTCGAAGTCGGGGACCAAGTGAAGACCCCCGGAGTCCGCACTCAAGAAGTAAAGGGTGCGCCGCCAGTAGAGCTCGCTGAAGCCTGGTTTGAACTGCAAGATGCTGTGATGGATGATCCGACCAGTGCGTCTGAGAAAATTCGCGGATTTGAAGAGCACTTGAAGCAAGTTCGTACAGCAGCAGAAGTGGAAATGACCGCGCAAGAGCAAGTCTTTGATCGGTCTGAGGGTCAGGACCGGTTGGCATTGCTGGAGATATCACGCATCCTGCGAGAGCTGGCGTATTTAGACTCGATGGTTCGCGATGTACTGCGATTGAAGTCCCGCTTCGTCGCTTCGCCCACGTCGGCTTTGGGTTAGGGATCCATTTGATTGAAGTAAAGGGTTGGACTCGATGAGTGAGCTCACGGTTTTTAGCGCAAATGATGGCAAAAAGTCCTCGGGCCCCATTGTGGGAATCGATCTAGGAACCACCAATAGCCTGGTGGCGATCGTGAAAGAAGGACAGCCTAAAGTATTGATGTCGCGCGAGGGATCGCGACTGGTCCCCTCCGTGGTTTCGCTTGCCGATGGCAAGCCCGTCGTCGGTCATGAAGCACGCCGGCACAAAGTGCGAGATGCCTCGCACACAGTATTCTCGGTGAAACGACTTTTGGGTCGCGGATTTAGTGATATCAAGGACTCCGTTCATCAACTGCCCTACGAGGTTGTGCCGGGCGATGGGGTGGTGCGTGTCCGGTTGGGTGATCAACTTTATACGGCAATTGAAATTTCAGCGATGATTCTTCGTGAGCTGAAAACTTCCGCGGAAGCGGCTTTGGGGCAACCCGTGAGCCGAGCGGTCATCACCGTGCCCGCTTACTTCAATGATTCTCAACGGCAAGCGACGCGCACCGCAGGGCGTTTGGCGGGTTTAGATGTGCTGCGGATTGTGAATGAACCGACGGCGGCGTCCTTGGCTTATGGGCTCGACCGGAAGAAACAAGGATTGATTGCCGTTTACGATTTGGGCGGCGGAACGTTTGATATCTCAATCTTACGCTTAGAGAATGGGATCTTTGAAGTGCTGGCCACGAACGGCAATACGACCCTTGGCGGGGATGATCTGGATCGGATCTTCATCCAGGAAGCGGAAAAAACCATTCGCGAGCAGTTCTCAAGTGGGCTCCTCTCTGACCCATCCGTTCGCGCTGCCTTAATTGAGCGTGCGGAGGAAGTGAAAAAGACCCTCTCGAAAGAGTTACTGGCTGCGATGGTTGTCGATTTGCCGGGTGAAAAAACATATCAACGGCTTTGGACCCGCCAGGAGTTTGAGGAAAAAGCACGCCTCCTTCTGGAAGCGACTCGTGCACCGTGTCTGCAAGCTCTCAAGGACGCCGGGATCTCCGTTTCGGACCTGTCGGACGTGGTCATGGTCGGTGGGCCCACGCGCCTTGCTGTGGTTCAAGAAGTAGCGGAATCCATTTTCGGAAAGAAGCCGAATACGACGATGCACCCGGATGAGGTGGTCGCAGCAGGGGCCGCGATTCAGGCCGATATTCTGGCCGGGAATAATACGGAATTCCTGCTTCTGGATGTGATTCCTTTGTCTTTAGGAATTGAAACCTACGGTGGCCTGATGGCTTCGCTGATACCGCGAAACACTCGGATTCCAGCCAGTGCGCGGGACACGTTCACAACTTTCATGGACCGGCAGACGGGAGTTGATATCCATGTTCTGCAAGGAGAGCGTGATCGAGCAGAAGAAAACCGTTCACTAGCGCGCTTTAAGTTAAAAGGAATCGAGCCCCTTCCTGCGGGAATGCCGCGGATTGAGGTGAACTTCCTCGTCGATGCCGATGGGATTTTGCAGGTTTCGGCGAAAGACCTCCGCACCGGGAACGAGCAAGCCGTAGAAGTGCGCCCGAGTTTTGGGCTCACCGATGGGGAAGTGCAACGGATGCTGGAAGCGCAAGCGTCCTCGCAAGAAAGCGACCATGCGTTTAGAAAACTCGTGGACGCCCGAACCGAGGCCGAGCCTGTTCTGCGGAATACGGAACGGCACCTTGGACGTGCAAAAGAAGCCCTCAGTCCCGAGGAGTTCGAGCGGGTTTCTTCATGTGTTCAAGCGTTAAGAACGGCCTTGGCAGGGGATCGTCCTGAGGTGATCATACAGGCTAAGTACGCACTCAATGCTGCGACGGTGCGATTAGCGGAGATCGTGATTGCGGATTCTCTGAAAGGGGTATGAGCTCCATGAGGTCCCGCAGCGCACGACTGATCGTTTGGCGAGGAGAGAAAAATGCCACAAGTGACGTTCTTACCGATGAAACAAACATTTGAAGCGGCCGTGGGTGATACTATTCTGGAAACCGCAATTGCGAATGATATCCCTCTTCAGCACGCCTGCGGCGGTTATTGCGCGTGCACCACTTGTCACATTCATGTCCACGCAGGGCAGGAAAACCTTACCCCGATGGAGGAAGAGGAGGAGGAGCGGATCGAGTCAGTCGATCGCTTGGCTCGAAACTCCCGCTTAGGATGCCAATCAAAAATTCAAGGTGACGTCACTGTCGAGATCATGAATCTCGACGACTGAGTTTCGATCGCTTCTCAATCCTGATCTCTGTTTCAATTGAAAACATGGAGCACTTTATGCGTTCTTCGGTTCATTTTTGTTCCGTTATCGGTTTGGCGATGCTGGTCGGAAGTTGCAGTATTGGAGATCGGGAGGTCGATGCGATCGCGCGAGGTGTGGTCCGAGATGCGGTGGCTGCTCCCTCGGAAACCAAAAGTTTTTCTTTTCGCCTGACAGGTGACCCAAAAACTTTGGATTGGAACCGGGCACACACGACAATGGAAACCTTCATCTTGATGAATTTGATGGAAGGGCTAGTCTCTTTTGACTCGAAAATGAATGTGGTGCCGGCCCTCGCTAAAAGTTGGTCGAAAAGTGAGGACGGACGAACCTATACGTTTAGCTTGCGGGAGGGGGTTAAGTGGCAAGACGGGGTGCCATTGAAAGCGCAGGACTTTGTGTACAGCTGGCAACGGCTGTTATCGCCCCTGACCGCTGCCTCTTACGCATACTTACTTTTTGATATCGAGGGGGCAGAGTACTTCAACAAAGGGACATTGAGGGATTTCAAAGAGGTTGGCGTGAAAGCTTTGGATGATCGCACACTCCAAGTGAGGTTGACCCGACCGATTGCCCACTGGATCCAAATTCCCACGTTTTGGGTCACTTTCCCGCTCAGACAAGATGTGGTTGAAAAACACGGCACCGGTTGGGCCCGTCCGGGTCGCATGGTGACGCTGGGGCCCTTCACGCTCGAGTCTTATGAATTGGACTCTAAAATTGTTCTGCGAGCGAATCCCACTTATTACGCTGGAAAAGTGGCAGTGGATGAAGCTGTTGGAAAAATTGTGACCGACGGAGCGACCGCCCTTCGAATGTTTGAAGCCAAGCAGTTTGACTTCCTGACGGAGATTTCTGGTTTTGATATCGAGCGATTAAAAAAGACTCCTGAGTTTCGGTCATTCCAGTATCTGAAAACTCAGTACCTGGGGTTTGTCGTGGACCAATACCCCTTCACTTCGGCGAAGTTTCGTCGAGCGCTCGCCATGGCCATCGACAAAAAGAAATTTCCCGCTGCTTTAGGTGGGGGCCAACGGGTTGCTTCCTCGTTTGTCCCACCCGGCGTGGGTGGTCACGCGGCTAGGATGGGGCTTCCTTTTGATCCAGTGGCAGCAAAGAAAGAGCTCGAGGCGTCTGGGGTGAGCACGCGTGCGGGAATTAAGCTGAAGCTCTTGACCCGCAATGACGATAAAGCCCGTGCCATTGGCGAGATTGTGCAATCCGAGCTGAAAAAGAATTTGGGATTAGACGTTTCAATCGAGACTTTTGATCACAAGACCTATCGTGCCCAAATGGACCTTTATGGTTTTCCGATGTTCGAAGCGACTTGGGGCGCTGATTATCCGGATGCGGAGAACTTTCTTTCTCTTTTCAAGTCACGAGCAGGCAATAATCGCCCGCGATATAAAGATGCGAAATTTGATGAGGATCTTGAACTCGCTAAGGGACTCGAGCCCGCTGCTGCACGCGAAAAGATTTATCTTCGTCTTCAAAAGAAATTGATTGAGGAGCAGGCGGCGATTGTTCCCTTATTCTATGATACCAATATCGCTTTGGTCTCCTCGCGGGTTCAAGGTTTAGAGTTAAACCCGCTGAACTACTTGGAATTACGTCGCGTTCGTTTGAAGTAGTGGCGTGGGTGATCGATTAGCCTCTTGGAATCCACGCGCGCGGCTTCGACTCATCGATCCAGCGGAGCAGCGGCTCCATCAATGAATCCTCCAAGGTCAGGATTTCCAGCCCAGCGCCGGAGGGAAGATCCTGTGAGTCATTCGGTTTCCTGGTCCAAATGAGTTTCCCTTGGCCCCGGAGATGGGGAACCGGACCCTCTCGCAGTTGAATGTCGAAAGAGAGTTCCGTCAGCTGGGCAGTCCAATGGACCGGAATCGAAGGAAGTGAAACGAAGAATCCGCCACGCCCCATTGCGATATAGGGCTCTTGCGCCAAAGCCGTTCCTCTTTGGAAACGATAGGAACCTTGTAAGGTGTGATCCGGTGCGGTTGAGAATTCATTCTGCTGAGACTTCTTGAGCCAGACCTCTTTTCGTTTTTGAATGGCCTCTTCAATGCTTTGGAAAAGGACCTTTCTTTGAAACGGCTTACTGAGAACGGATTCAGCTCCGAGGTCGCAGGCTTCTTCTGGCGTGAGGTCAGAAAACCCCGAGAGAAACATCACGACAGGAGGTTGTGGGTTTCTTCGTTTAAGGCGCTCCAAAAGCTGAATACCATCGCAGACAGGCATTCTGATATCGGTGAGCACAAGCTGCACTGAGTTTTTTTCTACGATTTGATAGGCGACCTCTCCATTTTCCGCCTCAAAGGTCTGATATCCTTTTCGATTCAAATCCCAAAGGATGGCCCTTCTGAGGGGGGCGTCATCATCGACAACCAAGACCGAATAAAGCGACGGCTGGAAAGAAGTAGAAGAGTGAGTCATTTGTTTGGGTCCACCTTTCCCATCACGATGAGCGACGATGGGATTCTCGCGTTGGAATTCTGAGTAAAAATAAAATCACTGCACCCCCAATTCCAGTCAGAAGAAGCTTCACGGCTAGGACGGGGATCACAAAAAGAATCGTGCTTCCCAGAGTGAGGACCAAAAGGGAGATGGCCAAGATTTTTGCTTTGAGTGGAATCGTTCGGTCCTCGCGCCATTGGCGAATGGGAGGGCCGACTACTGGGTGATTTAAAAGAGCATGATAAAAACGGGGTGAAGAGCGAGCGAAGCAAGCAGCGGCAAGAAGAAGAAACGGAGTAGTGGGAAGTACGGGTAAGAAAAGTCCGATGATTCCGAGTACGACCGCTGTCATTCCAGCCGATAACCAGATGATTCGTACTCCTGTGTTCTGTGCAATCGGGAGTTCTGATGGGGAAGGAATTTCAGGTTTTTGATCGTTCATGAGGAACCCCCCAGTTGTAGTCTTCCAGACTCACGGGGGTCGAGTTTGGCTCGAAGTCCCTCGGCTAAAAATTGAAAGGCAAGCAAGGTGAGGAAAAGAACTCCACCCGGGAAAAGAATGAGGTGAGGGTAACTTTTCATGGCGCGAAAGCCCTCGGCCGCCAATGTGCCCCAACTCGCTAAAGGAGGTTCGAGTCCTAGGCCAATGAAGGAAAGAAAGCTTTCGGTCAAAATCGAAGTGGGGATCTGAAAGGCAAGAGATATCAAAATAGGCGTCCAAAGATTGGGTAACAGGTGTTTCAGCAGGATGCGACTTTCACGAGCCCCCATCGCGCGCGCGGCCTCAATCCAGGGTAGTTCTTTCAATTGCATGACTTGAGCGCGGACCAAGCGGGCCAATTGCATCCATCCGGTGAGTCCAAGCGCTAACAAAATGCCTAAAAAACCGCGCCCCACAAACACGCTT
>Ga0169931_10015744_pt1 | contig 10093 bp, 10 predicted proteins | sample Kivu_15m_20L_FD_129675 | JGI IMG/M metagenome (GOLD analysis project Ga0169931, IMG submission 129675) | Freshwater microbial communities from Lake Kivu, Western Province, Rwanda to study Microbial Dark Matter (Phase II) - Kivu_15m_20L... | ecosystem: Environmental > Aquatic > Freshwater > Lake... | reverse complement strand
TTGCACCAGCCGCCCCAGCCACCTCAGGGTTTGGCGCCACCACCGTTGCCGCTCGCGCCAGCACTCGCTCTTCGGCCAGCATACTCAGCGTCGGCTGCTGCAAATTCAGCAGCGCGCACATGCCATGATGATATACGTGCAGCTGCGCCACCACAGGTACACCCGGTTCAAATGCCAGCTCGTCGAATAACGGGTCATGCAGGTGTACAATATCAGGCGTAAAATCGTTCATCAGCTGTCGCACAGCCGGCAGCTGCGCCTGTGATTCCGCGCGCGCAATTCGAAGGTTCCCGTCATCGACAATCAAGAGCGACGCGGGCACTCCCGCTGCAGCCGGCCGCCAGGCATCGAACGAAATCACCAGCTGCCGAGCATCTCTGTCGTGCGAAAGGGCACGAACCAGCGAGGTCACGGCGGTTGAAATTCCGCCCGTAACTGGCGGACCAAAATCGCGCGTCAGGTGCAGGATTTTCATGAAAAATCCGTAGCGGGAACCGGCACAAACGGCGCACCCGGCGCGCAGCTTTCAGGCATGCATGCGTGCGCCCACAACCAGCACTCCTGTTTTCCCAACGCCTGCCAGATGCCCGAAAAAAGAAAATGTTCCGCACCCTTATGCGGCACTTGCGATTTATGCATGGCCGTCGCTACAGGACGCCAGTCTGTCAGGTCCACGTCAACACAGAAGTCAGGCGAAGGCGAAACCACAGAATTCATCTGCTCAGAAGAAACCAACAATTTCGGTGCGAATTTCCGCAGGCGATCGGCAAATTCAGTAAATACATCGGGCGGCGTTACATGCAGAAGGTGGGGGACACTCTTCTGCGACGTCCACGCCATAACCGCGTTCGTGCACGCTACGTGGTCCACATGACCATAGCCGCCATCGCGCCCCAGCGTCAGCATCAGCCCGGGATGAAGGGGAGCCACATGCCTGGCCAGCAGCGTTGCCCATTCCGAAGAGTCAATGTCGGCCAGTCCACCGTCCGGCAATCCCAGAAATATCGGCGCCTGTGCGGCCAGCACACGGCAGCTGTCAGCGAGCTCGGCCCGACGACACGCCCGAAGCTCGTCGGGCGTCAATCGCCGGGTCGAATGCCGCCCTGCCTCACCATCGGTGGCGCATACCACATGTACCCGATGGCCATGCCTGGCACACGCTGCCAGAGTATTGGCCATGGCCCAGGCCTCGTCGTCGGGGTGAGGTATAACGGCGACGATATGCAGCGTGTTTGCGCTCAACGCCGTATCGCTCAATGCAGCGCCGGCCGAAGTGGCAATGATTTCACGATTTCGGCCTCGGCATCGAGTAATTCATTCAGCCTGGTTTCGACCTCTGTTTCGTCGAAATAGAGGCGGGCCAGACGATGATACAGGGCGTGGTGGCGGGCCTCAGACCGGGTTAATTCCATGTAAAATTCTTTCATGGGACCTGGCTCAAGAGCTTCGGCGATCATCGCAAAGCGTTCGCAACCGCGCGCTTCAACAATGCCGAACGCCAGAAGGCGATCGAGCAGAAACAGGCGGGAATCTCCCTTGCGCATCGTCTTCATGAGCGCGCCCATGTACGGGTCAGGCACGTCGTAGGCGAGGGGTTTTCCGCGCGCCTGCAATACCTGCCATACCTGTTGAAAATGCTGCATTTCCTCGACCGCTACATCAATGAGCGCGTCGACCAGCTCCACATGCGTGGGATACTGGGCGACCAGCGTCGAGGCGCTCTGCGAAACCTTGCGCTCGTTGGCAGCGTGGTCCTGAAGAAAATCATCCAGGTGAGCACAGGCAAGGGCAGCCCACTCAGGTGGCGTCTCGGCGCGAAGTCGAAGCATGACGACGAGCGGTCAGTGCAGCGCGTTGTAACGGTCGCGCAGCCCCTCAATCACGCCCGGCATCAGGCGTGCCTGCGCCCATGCAATGATAGAGCTCGGCAGCCAGATACCGAGGTCGGCATTGATCACATATTTGACCAGCGTGCGACTGTCGGAGCCCTGAAATGGGCACATCAGGTAATATCCGAACAACTCATCCATATTTCCAGAATCCGGCACATACTGATACTCGATGGCGTGGCACTCAGCACCGTCGAACGTGTACTGCGTGTAACGGCCATCCACCATGTAGTTTCGATTCGAGATGGGCCACGGCATGTTCGTGACACCCCGGCTGCGACCGCGATCTCCTTCCCGGCTGATTTGCTCGGATTCGAGCATGTCCGGGAACCAGATGTGCTGGTTGTCGGTGTCGGTCACGATTTCCATGAGGGGGCGAATGCCGGCGTCAATCAGTCCGACGACCTGACCGCGGTTCACTTCGCCTGTGCGTGTGGCGACCAGCGCTTCGCCGGCCTCGAGCTCTGTAATGTCCTCGGCTGACAGATCGAACCCGGTGGGGCGCTCCTGTGCCGCTACGAAGCCGATATTCAGCACAGAGACCAGGGCAATAACACCAGCGCCAGCAACAAATCGAACCATCATGAGTACCTCTTCAATCAACAACGCCACGGTCGCGGGGGAACACTAATGAGGCATACCCACACATTTTGCAAGCCGCGCACCCAGTCACCGGGTCGAAGCCAGGGGGGCGTTTCCCGGATTCCCTCGCTGTCGAGCGGTCCACGCTCACGACACGGTGCCGGCGAATCACGACGCGCGCGTCTGTTCACGCACCCACTGCTCGACCGCCAGCGCCGAAGAGGACGCCCCGTCGGGTTCAGCGCGCATGCGTTCGCCAAGCAACGCCGCCCTGCCAATCGAATCAGGGGTCAGCAACCCTGTCAGCAGGGGTACCAGATGGTTTGTGGTCCACTTGCGGAACGGTAGCACCCGCGCAGAGCCGTTGCGCTCAAGGGCCCGACCCCAGAACCACTGGTCGCCCAGCACCGGAGCCACCAGCACAGGGCGCCCTGCGAATCCACTCGCGGCGGTCGTTCCGGCACCGCCGTGGTGCACAATCAGCTGGCAGCGCGGAAAAAGCGCGTCGTGATCTACAGCGCCCACCAGCCGGGCATGCGAAGGCAGGGACGCCTGCACACGCTCACGGTCAGGCAGGGTGCCGCCGATGATGACACGCAGGCCCAGCCGTTCGGTCGCCTCGAGCATCGCCTGCAGCCCATGACCGTCGGCGAGCACGGGCATGCTGCCGAGCCCCACATAGATCGGCGGATCGCCGGCGTTCATGAACGGCTCGATGTCTTGCAGGGCGGCGGTCTCACCCAGCGAGGTACGCAGCGACGCAGGCAGGCGGCAGAACCCGGTGAGCAGCTCGCCGGGCCAGTCATCGGGCTTCGGAACCAGATTGGGGCTCCACATGTGCAGCGACGGAATGCCGCGACGCCATAACTCCATCGCCGCCTCTTCCCGCGCAGGCGGCAGCCCGTGGCGTTGGCGAATGAGGGTGTCCAGGCCACCGACACGCCGCCACAGCAGCGCCATGAGCAGCTCGGTAAGCCCTTTTCGGATAAATCCGGGCGTCCAATCGGGCGGCGAGAACGCGGCGTGCGCGAGCTCGCGCGAGGGCAGGCCTGGCAGCAGATGCGTCACAAGCAGCGGAATTTGCTGACGATCGGCAAACACCCGGGCCATGGTAGCGGCCAGATTGCCCGAGATAATGGCGTCGGCGTCCCGCGTTACTTCGCCAATATCGTGCTCGATACGGTCGGCCAGCGCAGCCAGCTGATTGGCCACCGTGTCCAGCAAACTGGCGACATTGCCATGGGCAAGCCATCGGCGACCGTCGTCCGAGTTCAGCAGCGCCTCGCTGTCTCCGGCGAGCGGCAGCACACGCAGGCCGGTGGTCTGAGCAAAGCGTACGTGGTTTTCGGGCACCCCCAGAACCACCTCATGGCCGCGATCGTGGAGGGCGAGCGCCAGCGCCATCATGGGCTGCACATCGCCGCGGGTGCCATAACTGATGATCGCCAGGCGCATGGATATCACGGGGAAAAGTGGGGTTCCCCGACGGTGTTCAGATGGATGGGCGGTGTCAAGCAGGCTCGGTGCAACCCCGGAATTGTGCTCGTGGCGGAGCCACTCGTCCGCGTCCCGATTCTTTGTGATTGGACGAATACCACTCCATTTGTGTAACGCCGGAATGTGATGCGGCTCTGGGTGAGTAATGCCACCACCCTTCCTTCGTGATGATGTCGTCCCCGTGAGAATTTTGATGTCCACTCCTCGTGTTCAGCCGCATCGACAAACGTGGTGTAAATCGGTTTCACCGGCTCGCCGGCTACAAAGCATCCTCCTGTACTTTTCTGGCCTCGGAGCGTGCACAGCGCCGGTTTCGCAGTCACCGATGGCGCAGGAATCCACTTCCACGATGCCCCTGACGCAAGTCTTTGTGGAGGCCGGTCTCTTGCTCCATCGGACAGATATTGTCTGGTTGGATGCTCGAGCACCGTCCGACTACGCGCGGTCGCATGTGCCGGGTGCGGTAAGCGCACCGTGGCAGCAGTTCACCACCGGCGCACAGTCCGGTCTTCTGGTGAACACAGAAGAGCTACAGCACAGACTTCAGGCCATCGGCATCGACGCGTCCGACACGATCATCGTCTATGGTGCATGGGATGCTGCGTGGGGCGAAGAGGGGCGCCTCTTCTGGATGCTGGAGTACGCCGGTCATGGCGACGTCCATATTTTGCGCGGTGGCTTTGAAGCCTGGACTGCCGCCGGCGGAACCACAGACCGATCTGTGCCTGCGCATGCGGCAGGCTCGTTTGTTGTACAGGAACGTCCAGAGCTGCGCGCGACCCGCGACGAGGTCGCGCAGGCGGGACCGGGAGTCTCGATTCTGGATACACGCACCGAAGCCGAATATCAGGGCGCCATGTGGTACAACGAGGCCCGCGGCGGACACGTCCCCGGGGCCGTTCACACGGCATGGCAGGCATTTCTGGCAGGTGCGACGTCGCCAGATGCGGCCCGCGCGGTGTTGCAGGAGGCTGGGGTTTCGCCCGACCGACCTGTCATTGCCTACTGTACCGGCGGCATTCGTTCAGGATTTGTGTATGCGGTGCTTCGGGCAGCCGGTATGGAACAGGTCGCCAATTATGATGGTTCGTGGTGGGAATGGTCCGCTGATCCTTCGCTCCCGGTCGCACTGCCCGACCCATAAGTAGCTGAAGTTGTTAACTTTTATTTATTTCCCACCAATACAAATCAAAACCTCTGACGGCGTGGCAATTGCGAACAGCGACTCGCGACTTAGCGGTTCACCGTTGGCACGTCTCCTTCTGGTAAGCCCCATGCCCTACTACATCTGGCTCATCCTTCTCTCGGCAGTATTTCTGCTGGCCGAGCGTGTACGACCACGCGTGGCAGGGCAGGGCGTATTTCGACCGGGCTGGTTCCGCGATCTCGTGTTTCTGGTGTTCAACGGGCATTTTTTGGGCGCGTGGATATCCAACCTCATGCGCCCGGCCGTCGCCTGGCTTCAGGTGTCGGCCGAGTCGGTCGCCATTGCAGACGGAAACCTCCGTAATCTGCTCTGGGCATCTACCGCGCAGAGCTGGCCCTTCTGGTTGCAATTTGTGGTGGCCTTTCTGGTTATGGATTTCATGCAGTGGTGCATTCACAACCTGTTGCATCGCGTGCCGTGGTTGTGGGAGTTTCACAAGGTCCACCATAGCATCGAGCACATGGACTGGGCCGGCAGCATGCGATTTCACTGGGCCGAAATCGTCGTTTACAAGACGCTGCAGTATCTGCCGCTGGTGTGGTTCGGCTTCAGCGGCGACGTCATCATGCTGGTCGCCGTGATTGGCACCGCGATCGGTCATTTCAACCACGCCAACCTCAACGTGAACATCGGCTGGCTGGGTTATGTGCTGAACAATCCACGCATGCACCTTTGGCACCACGCGCACGATGAAGTGCAGTCCCGGCCGGTGAATTTCGGCATCAACCTGGCCATCTGGGACTGGATCTTTGGCACGGCGTACGTACCGGCCCAACCGCCAGCGCGCCTGGGCTTCTCGAACATCGACCAATTCCCGCACACCTTTGTCGGCGAAGAGCTGTACCCGTTGCCGGTGGAGTCCGTGTTTCGCCGGCTGTTTCGACGTTCGACAGAGTCGTAGAGAACTACCAGCCCTCGGGCCGGAAGAGCGCGGCCGAGAACAGGTGCTCGGGGTCGAGACCGTGCGCGACATAGCCACGAGCGATGGTGTCGACATAAATGGGGGCGCCGGGCAACCTCTGCTGCAGCGGACGGATGTATGTGATGACTTCTGTTGGCCGCCATTGTTCGCCGTCGTGAAGATCGACGATGACGTGCGTGCGGCGATATACGTCCGGATGCTCTTCGAAGCCGTCGAGGATCTGCATGTGTTCGTCGTTCAGGCGGTACACCGCACCCGAAACGTGGTCATGCAACCAGTCGTGATTCGTGGCTAAATCGACTGTCCACTCGGGATGCTTCGCGTTAACGGGCACAATCGTGGCGACGGCGCCACCCCAACGCTGACTATGGGCGGTGAAAGCGAGGTGCCAGCCTGGCAGCCGCGCCTTCCCGACCGGCTGATGGCCAGGACAGCGTTCATCCATTTGCTTCAGGTACAGATTGGAGCCGTAGGCGAAGTACAGATGCGGGAGCATGGGACACCGGGACGCGGGATGCATAGACCGTGGGCGTCACGAGGGTGCGAGCAGTAGAATGAAAATGGAAGGCCAAAAACGAAGAAAACCCCGAAGGAGACCAACGGGGTTTACATCAGGGCGTATGCCCGGGGCTGCTTACCAGCCGCCGCGCTCGCTATCACGGCCGCCGCGACCACCGCCGCCGCCGTAGCCGCCGCCACCGCCGCTGCGACCACCGCCGCCGCCGCCGTAGCCACCACCGCCGCTGCGACCACCGCCGCCGAAGCCACCACCACCGCCGCCGCCTGCCTTATCCTGGGCAAGGTCAACGCGAAGGGTGCGTCCGTCCAGCTCGGCGCCGTCCATACCTGCACGGGCAGCTTCTGCTTCCTGCGGGCTGTTGTACGTCACAAAGCCAAAGCCGCGCGAACGACCGGTCTCACGATCGGTCACAACGCGTGCGTCGGTCACTTCTCCAAAGGGACCAAAGGCGTCACGAAGTGCTTCGTCACGAGTTCCCCAGCTCAATCCACCCACAAACAATTTACTCGACATCGTACGCACCGTGAAACCGTGGTCGGATTCCCTCCGACCTTCTGTGACTCAAACCCGAAGCCGGATGGGCTACGAGCATTGCACCGTGAAAGGTGCACTCCGCTGCCAACCCGTCCAGATTTCGAAGTATTCAAAGCTCCAATCGGCATCAGCAGGCGGCAGCCTATCGTTGCACAGGCAAACGTTGTCACGACAAAAGTGCGCAACTTCCGATCTTTTTGTCGTTTTTTCCTGAATAGACGTCTCGCTGCCCGTCAAATCCAGATTGATGCGGCGTGTCATGCCCTCGCAATTCCACGTTGAACCTTCAACGCGGCTGAACAGCAAAGATCGCCACCCACTGACGCGTACGGGCCACCAGACGACCATCGGCGGTCCAGAGTTCACCCTGCTCCTCGGCGTAACCAGGCACACCCGCGTGGGAGCGCGACACCATAAAGTACTCCTCGGTCGAACTTACCCCGGACAGCGGAAGCGGCTGAAGAAAATGATAGGTCAGATCCACGCTCGATGCCGTCGCCGTCAGGCCACTCGCCATCACCGACACCGCCGGGGGCCATACATCCAGTAACGCAGCGAACATGGCCGTGTCTGCCTGCACAGCCTCGCGAAAACGACACCAGCCGCCCAGCTCAGCACGAGCATGACCAGAGAAAGGAATGCCGCCCACACAATACCGATACTGAATGAAGCGCGTAAACTCCGGCATCAACGGCAGCTCGGGCGCGATCGGAGACGTCTCACGCGGCGGCATGAAGGGCACCGCCTCATGCGACCACGACCCAGCCGAACCCGGGCGATCAGCGCCCAGCGTCGCCGTCGACGTCGCCACCGTCTCCCCACTCTGGACCATGCGACCTGTCACCTGCGTCACGTAACGACCGACCCGCTCCAGACGCACCTCCACGTCCACCGGTATGCCGCTCACCACGGGCGCACAGAAGTGAACGGTCAGCGTCCGCATCAGACGTGTCGCGTCCCCTACCTCATGCTCGAAGGCCCGTACCAGAATGGCTGCCACCAGCCCGCCGTAAACGCCCCGCCCCTGATACCATCCGGCGTCCACAAACCCCGTGTACAATCCCGGCTCTACCTGCTCGAAGCGACTCGCTGTTTCAAATGACATCCCGATCTCCTTCTTCTCAATGGCCGACCCGGTCGGCGCACGGGGCCGCCTTGAAGCTCCCGGCGCTCAGACCCTGGCACACACATACAGGCCTTACAGCGGGAAGTCGTGTAAACCAGACGCACCACACCGCAACCCCTCGCCGATTTCTTTTCACCCTCAACCAAGCGATAAAACCCAGCGCCCACCCCTATGGAAGCCACCTTGCCGCTCGACGGCTGACACAAACGGAGCCACACTCACCTCTCGACCCCCGGGAACCCGCGGCTCGGCCCTCTCTCTCCATTTGCCAGAACACGGATGACAAACCGCTATCCTCAGCTCGCGTCCATGCGGATCGGCATCACCGGCGCCAACGGGTTTCTGGGACAGGCGCTTTGCAGGGCGGTACTCCGGGCCGGCGGGGTGCCCGTTGCCCTCGTGCGTGCACCCAACAGCGCCCTGGAAGCCGCCGGCGTTATCACCAGGGTCGTCGACTGGAACATGGGGGGCGCCGGGGTTCAGCACGCCCTGCAATCCGTCCATGCCATCGTGCACAGCGCCGGCGGAGGGCGTATGCGGCGACTGCAGGACGTCTATGATGCCAATCTGGAGACCACCCTGACCTTGTTGCAGACGCTGGCAGGACGCTCGTTACATCGTTTTGTGTTGATCTCGTCGGTCGCAGCCCACGGACCTTCCCGGAATGGCAACACCGTTGACGAGTCTTCACCGCCAGCGCCGGCGTCACACTATGGACGATCAAAGTGGTTGGCCGAGCTGGCGCTTGAACATCACCCCGGGCTGAATCCTGTCGCGTTGCGGCTCCCCGCGCTCTACGGTCCGCTGGATGACCGCATGCTTCCGCTGTGGCGTGCAGCGGCGGGTCACGGCGTCATGCCCGTTGTGCGTCCAGACGGTGAAACCGGCCTGCTACATGTCGACGACGCCGCTGACCTCGTACTGTCTGCCCTGGCGAATCCCGCGACCCGGTCGCGCGTGTATTTCGCTCATGACGGCGCGCCTCTGACCCGGCGCCATCTCTGCGAGACGATTGGAGCCTGCCTGAAACGTAAGGTTCGGGTCGTACCCCTGCCCAGCGCAGCGTTATGGACCGCCGGACTCTGCAGTGAAGGCTGGGCGCGGGTAACCGGGCAGGCTGTGCTACTGACCCGAGACAAGCACGCCGATCTTCGGCATCCCTGGTGGCGATTCAGTCGGCAACGCGCCGTCGATGAGCTCGGCTGGACGACCGCGCGTGACCGCATGACCGCCTTTGATCAAACCAGAATTTCGTACATCGACGCCGGATGGTTGGCCCCAAAGTCATCCTGATGCGCCTTTCAGGTCGCGCAGACTCCACGCACCGGCCGCGCAGCGAGCTCGCATCGGTTTGCCTTTGCGTCCGAACGCTCACCGGCTGCACAGCGTCGGATACCCCATCAACGCTGATAAACGTTGCCACGATTTCAGAATCGTGAAGACATGCCGCGTTGTGTCACACACAATAGGTGAATTTTGCACGGGCGCATGCCATAGCGGCGGCGTACCGAACACCAACCGACATCATCACGCTCGCCCGGACTTCGCACGATGAACTCCCGACGCCCAGTCACCGCCGGTCACTTATGGAAGCCCGCTCTTCTTTCCTTGCTGCTCGGCATGCTCACCGCGAATGCGGCATTCGCACAACAGGAAGAAGAGGCTTCATCGGCAACAGGCAACGAAACGCAGCCTGAAGCAACTGAAGCAACTGAAGCAACTGAAGCAACTGAAGCAACTGAAGCAACTGAAGCAACTGAAGCAACTGAAGCAACTGAAGCAACTGAAGCAACTGAAGCAACTGAAGCAACTGAAG
>Ga0169931_10015743_pt1 | contig 10093 bp, 10 predicted proteins | sample Kivu_15m_20L_FD_129675 | JGI IMG/M metagenome (GOLD analysis project Ga0169931, IMG submission 129675) | Freshwater microbial communities from Lake Kivu, Western Province, Rwanda to study Microbial Dark Matter (Phase II) - Kivu_15m_20L... | ecosystem: Environmental > Aquatic > Freshwater > Lake... | reverse complement strand
TAAATTTTCTATATTGCAAGCAAGTTTCTTCGTTGATCGAAACCTGATTTTTATCCCTCTTTAAGGCAACATACATGATATTTATTTCTTCAACAGGGATCAAATTATTATTAAAATTATTTTTATATTGCTTTTCATCGAATGTCAAAAAATGATTGCTTTTATATACGTAATTCTGTTCGCATCCTTTAGCCCTGTGGAGAGTAGAAACAGAAAAAGATAATGAATCCTTGTATATTCTTATTCCATTTACAATATGTTACAAATAGATAAATCTTCTTCTTGTGAAAATACAAATTTAATTTGACTTACCAAAAAATTGTCTCCTCCTTGAAGGTAAAATTCCTTCATTTTGTAAATATCTGTAAATCCTTCATATTTTTTATAATACATGTTTAATGTATATCTAAATATTTCTTTTACACCATAAACAAAAAAAGATATGTCATTTATATTAGAACAATGTTTGTAATTACTAAATGTTGTTTTTATTAGACTTAAATTTGTTCTTCCTAGTAGAAGAAAGTAAATTTTTTAATTGATAAGATGATAAGGATAAAAAGCCACTTGATAGTTTGTTTTGATATTTTGAGGAGCTAAAACTTCGAAATGAGCAAGATTCTTAGCTTTACTAATAAATTTAGAGACTATAGCAGTAAGAGGAATTCCGAATCTGTAGGTTATGCTAAGCTTTCTTTAATAAGTAGTATTTAAAGAGTCTAAATTATCCATATTAATTGCTCGTCTAAATTGGGAAATGCTGTGATGAGGATCATAAACTATGATCCCGTTACTAAAATTTTTTATCAGTATATGTAAAACACACTAATTGAATTAATTTGTCTTCGGGTAAATTATTAAAATCGAATTCTTTACTATTAGTAATAAAAAAATTTTATATAGTTTTTTCATGAATGTGATTGGGTCCAATATCATCTATCGAAATTCTGAATTTGGGATAAACTTTATAAGAATGAAAATTAATAGTTGCAAAGTATGCTAAAGAATTAATCGTTCTTTGTTTTCCTTAATAAATTACCATTTCTTTTCGTTCTGAAAAGATTTGTTATAGCATATGAAAAGGTAAGAAGAATCTTCATTTTTGCCTGCAAATTATTTAAGGAATTTAGTTTTTCCACTACCTGCAACGGCTTTTATTTTGATCCGCTCATTTTGATTTAATTTTGTAGGAATGATCCTTCGTCTTTTCAAAGAATCTTCTTCTATTTTATTTTTAAGCTATTATCTACTTGATTAATTTCTTCATAATATACATTCATTGACGAGCTATTTGAATAAGCAGAATTCCTATATAAATTGTCATAATAATATACAGGATTTGAATTTGATGAAGGTGGAAAATCTACGGTTATGTGTTGATGAGATTAATAGTCTTTGTTCCATATAAATTAACATGAATGAAAAAATTAAGCCTCATTTTAATTTATAAAAATCTGTTTATTGAATTGAATTCAAATTTAATTTAATTTATTAATTATGAATCTTGATAAAGAAAAATTAATGAATGGCGCTAAATTTCTATTTCTGATATTCTTAATTTAAAGATTCTTTTATACTGTGAGTGAAATAGTTTTTAAATAAATCCGTGATGATAATCAATTTAATTTGAGAACTGGGATTCAGTTTATAATTTTAAATATACCACAGTGCAATTATTGATATTCTCTTCAATTTAATTTTTAATTTCTTATTTATTTATAATTTATTTTTATGTATAAAAGACCATTAATTATTACTAATATTATTAAATCATATTCATGAGTTTAAATCATAATAAATTTTCTTGTAAAATTGAATTCATTCTCTCAGCAGTTTTTTCGTTTATATAAACATGTTTCCTTGCTCTTGTTAGAGCTACGTTTAAAATATTTATTTCTTCATCAGAGATAATTTGAAAATCAGAACTAGTAACAATACCATGTGAATTAGTTTCAATAAAATCATCAGACAAGTAAACAATATCTTCCTCGCTTCCTTTAACTCTGTGAGTAGTGGAAATGGTAAAATCTGAATATTTCTTCTCTTTGCAAAGTCCATTATGAATCTTCTTCAAAATCAAACCGAAACTAGATAAATTGTATGAAACATAATTTATTTTGTTAATCATTGCAAGATTTTTAGAATCTAAATAAAAGTTTATCATTTTCGTCAAATTAGAGAAACCTTCGAAATAATTAACTTCTCCTATGATAAAGCTATGTAAATGATCTAATTCATCAAGAGTTTTCCTAAATTCTTCGTCACCACCATAAATAGTGTAGTAAATTTCTTCATTTTTTATGTATATATCAAACAATTCCTTAATTAAGCTTAAATTAGTTCTACTTAATAAAAGGAAATAAGTTTGATTTTCGATTAAGCTAAAAGAGTTCGAAACTTTAGTATACCCAGTTTTGATTTTTTCATCAGAGAATACCTCGAAATTAGGGAGTTTTTTTGCTTTTTTAATAAATTTAGTAACTAAATTGCTGAGAGGCATTCCAAATCTGAAAGTTTGTGCAAGTGTTTCTTCATAGGTAGTGTCCAAGGAATCAATTTCTTTTGTCTCAAGGGCCCCTCTGAATTGGTAGATGCTTTGATGTGGATCGTACACGATGATTCCTGTTTTAAAATTTCTAAAGAGAATATCAAGAGAACACGGATTGAAATCATGTCCTTCATCTATGAGCAGAGGTAAATCTCTGTAAACACTTGCATGAAGTTCCGTGTGTAACTGAAAATACTTAAGATATGCATCATGATTAATTTTTATTTTCGATGAAATTATGTTGTCAGAATCACTATCACAAAGATTATTCCAAATTAATTTAGAATAATATAGCACTGATTCCTTAACTGATTTAATTTGACTCTGATCATATTTCCTCCTCTCTTTTAAAAAATATATTTTAATTTCTTCCTCAGGAATATGACTTGAATCTATTTCAGTTTGATTTCCTACAAAGAAATTTTCTAATGTTTTTTCTATTAAAAAGGAGTATGATAAATTCCTTTCTAAAATTTTAAATTTCCCTACAACTTTCTTCTTATGAAAGTGTTTAGTTCCTTCCCAAGCTAATGAATGAAGAGTTCTCACAGAGACATTTGTGATTCCTTCTTTCAGAAATTCTTCCTCCTTCTCAGCTTGGACTGATTTATTGTAGCAGATGAAAATATACTTATTATTCGGATTGGCCCTTGCGAAATTCTTTAGAATACTTGTTTTACCAGATCCTGCAACTGCCTTTATTTTAATTCGCTGATTAGGAAACAATTTTGTGTTTATGATTCTAGCCCGTTTGATATATTCTTCTTCTTTTATTATCTCATTTCTATCCACAGATCTTGAAAAGTTATAATTCAAATCTTTCGAAGAAAAAGTAGAATTTTCACTATCTAATAAGTTTGTAAGATTAAGAAATGTCTGGCAAAATGTTTCGTAGTCAAATAATTCCTCGTCTTCTATTGTGTTCAACATATGGGATTGATTTATCATTATAGTTACTAATTGATAATTATTCGTGTAAGTAACTTTCAAATTAAATTTTTAGAATATTTTTAAAAAATAGAAATAAAACAAAAAATTTATGAGAATTTAATAATTATCTATTAGAATCTTATTATATTATGTGACTAAGTGAACATCAAATATTCTTAGTAAATAAAACTCATAACTTATTAAAAATAAAATTTCACATATTCTAAAATCACATATTTTTACTAAACAATTTATTTCTTTTAAAATTATTAAAAATTTATTCAATAATGTAAATCATTTCTAAATTATAAAAAATTTGATTTTAAATAGAAACTATACGACGATTAGATATTAAATTGTTTAAAAGTCTCTCGATCAGATCTTGGCAAGCATTTCAGACATTCAGCTAAATACTCTGGATCCTTTTCCTTGAATAATTTGAACCAGTTGAACAGATAGTCCTAAATTAAAATAAAGGAAATGCTATACCTTAAGGACAAAGTTGTAATCAATATCCTTTAAGAAATAGAGATCTTCATCGCTATTATCTTCATCATCCAATTCAGCATCATTGTAATCAAAACCCTAAAATCGTTAAAAGAAAAATTTTACAAGCATTTCAGAGAGATACTTCTCTGATCCAATTTCCAAATTGTTTAAACCTCCCATGTTTCCTTGAGAAATCGCAAAGTTCAATTTAGAATTGATATCTCTAGGCTCATCCTGAATATTTTTGAATTCTTCAGTGTTGATGTCCAGTTTCTTGTCTTCGTCCATGAATTCGTCTCTCATCTCATCTTCATCTTCAAAATCGTTTCCTTCGGCTTCCAATCTTTCATTATCATCATTATTATCATTGTTATCGTTGTTATCGTAATCGTTATTATACATCAAACTGTTGTAATCATTTTTTTCCTTTTTCATTCTTTCTTGTATTATTTGGTTATTGAGACATCTTATTAGCACAGATAATATTTTAAATGGCGCGTTAACTTCTATACTGGCTGTGGAATGAGAAGGATCGTATCCTATTACCATCAGAGTTTCTACAACGTTATCCTTTAATTCAAACAGCAATGTCAATGCCTTGATTGACACGTTTATGAAATAGTTGCCTCTGAATAAAGGCTGGTGAAGAAGCCATTTATCTATTAGTACTTTAAGGCCAACTCTGTTTTCTACTTGGATGGAGGTTAAGAATTTCAAAATATCCTTCGGGAATAAATTCAAAAATCTAGAAAATACTACTACCAAGGATTGCACAATCGATGGCATTTTTGCTCTGTAAATTCTTTTTACTATGGCTTCTAGGATTATTTTGTCAATTTTTCCATCAATATGCGCGTAGTATTGCGTGATCATGTTACCTACATAGGTCAGTCCGCTTTCTAAAAGTTGGGGATCGAAAAATCTGAGGATCAATCTTGAGATAAGCCCTTGTTGTTTTCTATATTATTAATTTTTAAATTGTCTAATAATACTGGGAAATAATCAAATCTTTGCACATCAAAATGTAAAATCTTAAAAATGAAGTGCCTCTCTGCAAAATTTGAATATCGCTCGATTTTATTAATATCTCACAAATGATATTAACTATCAATGAAATCCACATCATGTTTTCTCTGTCCCCTTCGGAGTGACAATATTTTGTGAGAATTGTAATGATATCTATCAAATTCTAATGTTTAAAAAAATATTTTACTGGCAACATGTCTAAGTTAGCTTTAACGTCCAAATTGGCATTATTTCCATGTTCTGTCATTACTGTTCTTTTAATGTCTTCGAATGTTTTATCAACCTTTCCTAATGATTTAAAGAAATCTTCAAAAACGAAAATTGCAAACGGAACAAACAAGCCAATTAGAACTTTAGCAGAACGATTATCTCCTGCCCAGAGTTTCACTAATTCTAGGATTCTTACACCGATTGAAGGATGATTATAAAACTTTGAATAAATTTCAACAATTAGTTTACTAGCTTTCATGGGGACGACCAAGGCTTTTTCCTTGTTAATTTTAGAAAGGGCTGTTATACATTCAATAGGTAATATCAATGTGTCTTCATTAGCTTCATTCAGCAAAGAGATCAACTGAGGATAGACGTATTGTATCTTATCATTCTGAAAATTAGTTTCTTTAATTTTCATACAAATATTTGTTAGACACTGACACGCAACTAGTTTTACGGATAAATCTGAACTAGAATGACATAAGGATATCGAAACCCCTTCAAAAATTGCTGTCAACAAGACAGTATCTGATTTGACTAAATTTAGTAATCTAGATACACACCATAATGCTCTACCAACAAGGATACTGTTCTCTTTGTTAGGATTTGAAATAATCATAAACAAAAATTGAATCAGTTCATTTATATCAGATTTACTCAATCTATTCTTATCTTTCAAGAGAATCAAATCTTCTGCTAACGAACCTATAATCAGCAGATTGGCTTCATGCCTTCTATAAATGTAATTGTTATCGCTATTCATCTTTTCTAGATATGGTTCCAAAAAGTTGTAATCATCTAATTTTTGAACTTCTAAATAATTGTCAGCATTTAATCCTTGTGTGAACTCACTTAATAAAATTTTAAGGAATTTTAGTAAAGATTCTTCATCTATTTCTTTGGAAATCTCTTTGATCAAATCAAGAGATTTTGATCGGACAGTGTTGATATTTTCATCATCGAATTCTTCTGTAATAAACATATTAGGGTCATCTTTCCATAAACTAATCGAATGGTGGGGCATAAGACAATATCCCTTTATACAAAGTAAGAACGTTAAGAGAACAGATTTCAAAGCTTCCATAACATTTCTTCTTTTAAGTAGGTCGATAGAGAAATCTACAAGTTCTAGTATCAGGCCTTCGATTCCGTATTTTTCTTCTTCCTCGTCAGATTCGTAGCCTCTTGAGTAGAAATGATTTTCATCCTCCATTTTGTAAACTTCTTCTTCTTCGTATTCTAATTTGTTTGAGAATATTATGGATTCTGTGTATAGGGAGAGCTCTAAGACGATCAAACGCCAGGTAGGCTCGATCAGCTGACCATAAAATTTACAGGAATAGAGTGGCATGTCTCTCACTAATATATCTAAAATCTTTAAATTATCGTTAGGATATGTCTTACTTTAACTGTGTATTTTTTAATGTCGAACAAAAACTTTGGATGTGAAACTAAAATACTCGTAAATAAAGCAAGGCACTGTTCCATGATGTCATTCTTATCTAAATTTTTTGATATTAATTCTGGATCAGTTCCATCTGCATATGACAGTTTATTGAAAAGATGTGTGATAATTTTTAGACATTTTTCTCTATTTTTTTGATTAAGATTTGACTCTTTAAAAATTTTCACAATTACCGGCATAATTTCTCCCGTAAAAGCAGCTATTCTATCATCACATTCGATGAGTATAGCTTGAACTATTCTTAGATATGTTTCGATTTTTACTGCATCAACTTCCTGTGAGAGATAATTTAATAAAACCTTGACAAAATCGTTGTAGCAATTAGGAAATTCCTTTGCAGAAATTATCCCTAATAACTTTGCTACGTAATTCTTTAAAAAGTAACTATCGCTGTGTACGTGATTCATCAAGGTAGAAATAATTGCCTGAATATTTAAAGTTAATCATACCTTTTTCTCGTCTACTGTAATGTATTCATCATCACTCCAATTTTTATTCAAAAATGTTTTCAATGAAGAGGCCGCAAGCTTTTTGACCTTGTCGGGGTATTTTATTTCAAAAACAATTTTTAATAAATTGACATAAAAATTTCTGTATTTTTCGAAGTTGGTGATTACTTTGTAACCTTGCCTGAGCAAATCAGGATTATTGATCATATTATTGAGTAACTCCTCTGTTTTGGAATATTCCATAACGAAAATTTTATTTTGGGTGTTGACAGTTTTTTTATTCATTTGATTTTTTTTCTTATCGTGCGGTTGAGCCATTTATGTTTAGTTTATATAATAAATGATATTTAAAATAAAAATTTTAATTTTTTATTTAGGAATACTATCAATTATTTTAATAATTATAATGGAAATTAATCAGCAATCAAGTCTTGAGAAAACAGAAAATGTTAGAATTTCCAAAATCGAAAGAGGCCATAGTAGCTTCAATCTTAAAAACCAGAAAATCATGGATACTGTGCCTAATAAAATTATTCTAATCAAAGTCATCGACCAAAATTTTTACGAAGGGAGGATAAGACTACAAAATATTTCAGATAAATATGTCGTTTATAAATTCTTTTTCAACCAACATATGATTTTCACAGTATCACCTAGCGTGTATTATATTAAACCTTTTGAAAGCATCACAGTGAACTTAAAGAGGTTCGAAAAAGTATCCTACGAGCAATTAAAGATCAAAGAAACGATGGACCTAATTGCAATTGCATCATCTGAAGAAATCTCAGATGTAAGAATATTAGTAATATGAGTAGATAAATGATGCACAGAATTTTATCAAAAGAGAAGACATTTACTCTCCTGAAACACAAATTATCAAATTAGACATCGACTATGATAACGGAAATAATTTAACAAACTACAGAAATTTAATCAACGAGAGAATTACCATTGCAAAAGAATATAACACACAGCTTAATATGAATAATGTCAATAGTGTATGCTTATTGTAATTTATGCTTAGATCGAAGAAGTAAGCGATCACATCGAAAATTTAAGACGTCAGATTGAAGAATACAACACTAAAATCCAAGATTTAATGAGCGTTCTTAAGGATATGCCATCGAGTAATCTAGTAGAACAGCCTAAAATTTATTTTGACAAGGATCTATTTGAAATACAAATGAAGAACAATCAAGGTAAATTAATCCCTGATACTTTTCCTATGTTCTTGGTCATTTTCTACTGTTGTGTTGGTTTGTTGTTGGGAAAGTTGATTCATAAATTAATTGGATAAGAAGTATGTGATAAATACAGAGAAAATATTTTTCAAGGCTTAAACATAAGAACTGATATAATTATAAGTAATTAAGCATTGTTTACATGTAATAATTATAAAAAGATAATTCCATATACTTGGATAAATATTTTCAATAATTATTTTTTATTTTCTCTGCTTCTTTCTTAATTTTATCAATTTCCTTATTTGTTTTTTCTATTCTTTTATTTAAAGATTCAGTTCCTTCTTTACTTTTGATAATCTCCTTTCTAATTTCCTGAGCATTTTTATTTATATCATAAATTTCTCTCTCTAACTCGTCATATTCGTCATCGTATCCTGGATTTTTATCTTTGTCTTTATTCTGAACTTGTATCTCTGAAATTATTTCGGAATTTTCTTCCTTCACATTTTTTTCTTTTTTTTTGGAGGAAGAAAACAATTTTGGGAAAAATCCGAAAATGCTTGAAAATCCAGTTAAATAACTTTTTGCTATTTTTGTTTTTTCGTCAGTCTCTTCTAATTTCTCATTAATCTCATAAATTTTCTTGTTCTGTTCTATGATTTCATTTTTACTCTTTTTAATATTCTTATTGATTTCTTGAAATTCTTCTTTTATCTTTTCATTTCTCATTTCACAAAATTTTATTTTAATTCATTCAAAACTCAGAACTAAGAAATAAGAAGAATAAATATTAAATAAGATGAAATAAAATTTAAAAAAAGTTAACTACTTTATTTATTAAATATTTAAACAGATAAATTTTTTTCTATTTCTTCTCTTACTTCAGATTCTTTAATTTTTCCGAACGAAATTAATTTATCCTCAATGAAAATACTTGGTATTTTTGTATTGTCTATATTATATTTTTCATAAATAGAATTTTTGTTATTTGAGTTTATATAAATCGCCCTAATTTCCAAGTTATATTTTGACTTAAGGCGTTGTAGTACAAACTTAGCTCCTTTGCATGGTAAACTAACTATCTTAAAAGGATTAATTATACCATTCTAATTTTGAGATGAAGGTGATTTTTATCAATTTGTTGTTCATATTTAAAGTATATAAATTATTATAAAAAATGGAAAATGAAGGAATACAAACATTCATAAAATTCGCAAAGAATATTCCAGAAGGATTATCAGAATTCGATTATTTTACCTTGTTAGATCACATTTCTCAGAATAAATTAGATCGTGATTTAATAGCTGCAATATTTTGTGAAAGTAAATATATTAATAAATAGTTTATCTTAGGAAACAAGCCTTTCGAGCAGAATGAGAAAAATTAAGAATAATATTTTAATATAAAATGTAATAGTGCCATATATATGATTTGAATATTTTTATAATAAAGGTTGTTATAAATCCTTTGATTCTCAATAATTGATATTTTATCCAAATAATTAAGAAAAATAAAAATTTTAAATTTAATACATAAAATCAAATTAAATGAATTGACATTTATCCACAAGTAAGTGCTTTGTTTCTTTTTATCTGCTTAATTCATCAAATTAAAAGAGAAATCAAAATAAAGATGAAGAGATACATGAAATTAGCCTTTATAAATACACCTGTTAATATCTCTGTTACATTCATATAATTTCTATAGATAGGCCTTCCATAATCTTCATTGACAGGTTTAGATATGATTGCAGAGTTGTATTTTCCCAAATATATATTTTTAATTGCTT